>Ga0209277_10000039_pt1 | contig 73903 bp, 71 predicted proteins | sample JI81AbrownDNA_FD_187503 | JGI IMG/M metagenome (GOLD analysis project Ga0209277, IMG submission 187503) | Wastewater effluent complex algal communities from Wisconsin, to seasonally profile nutrient transformation and Carbon sequestration -... | ecosystem: Engineered > WWTP > Effluent > Algae... | reverse complement strand
GTCGCCGAGCGGTCAGGATAGTTGACATCGACCAGCATGTCACCTGTTCTGAAGAAGTTTACAACGACTTGTTACAAATGAGGGGTATTGCAGGCGTATATAGCGTGAATTGCATCACGAAGCGGGGCAATATGTACAGTGATCGCCGGGTCGAACTGGGCTCCGGACTGGCTTTGTACGTATGCGATCGCCTCGTCGAGCGGTTTTGCCTTGCGGTAGCAACTGTCCGATGCCAGGGAGTCCAGAACGTCCGCAATGGCCACGATGCGCCCGACCTGGCTGATGTTTTCTCCCGCCAGCCCCCTCGGGTACCCGGTGCCATCCCAACGCTCGTGGTGATCGCGCGCGATGGTTGCAGCCAGCGCATGCATGTCGCAGGGGGAGCGTGAAAGCAGGTCGTGGCCCGCCTGTGCGTGTGTCTTGACCGATTCCCACTCTTCGGCCGTCAGTGGCCCAGGTTTGGTGAGGATGTGTTCGTCGATGCAGGCTTTGCCAATGTCATGCAGGGCCGCTGCCATGCGGGTCATTTCCACCTTGCGTTCGCCAAGGCCACAGCGCTGGGCCAGCAGGGCGGCAATGTCGCCCACATGCTGCCAGTGTCTGGAGGGGCGCAGGCTGCGCGTTTCAATAGCGCCCCCCAATATGCCAATGGTGTCGCGTTGCGCGCTGCCAATGGCCTCATGGAGCAACAACCCGTCGTAGGTGATGGCGATATTGCGTGACAGGATTTCGAGCAGTTCCCGGGCCTCAGCCGAAATTGGCTCGGGAAACTCCATATAGATGATGCTTTCGCTGCCCGCCTTGGTGCGGTATTAGCCCACGTATTCCCGTGCTCCATGGTGACTGGTTTTTTCCTGCAAGGCCCGACGGAATGCCTCCTGCACTGCAGGCGACAGGTTGCCCACCTCCTCGTCCACCAGCAGGCCGGCGTAGGCCTGCGTCGCCGCCAGTACCCGGATATGGCCATCGCGGGCATTGGCCGTATAGGCAGAACAGCAGCTCGCGCAGATTCCTTCGCCACGCAAATCGAGCAGGAAGTTGACCTGGTCCAGCACCGCCGACGCAAAGCTGCGCAGACTACGGGATTCGCTGACCTCGCAAATCGCTTCAATGGAACGGCGCAGACCCTGGCGTGCATGTTCAATCCGCATCAGGTCCCGGTAGGCGCGCAGGCCTGCATAGAACACGGTGATGAGCTTGCGCCGCGTCAGGTCGGTTTTTTCCTTGTAATCGTTGATGTCGTAGTCACGGATCACCTGTTCTTCAGGAGCCTGACCGGGTTGCCCCGTGCGCAGGACGACGCGTACCTGGAGGTTCTTCAGTTCTTCGCGGATGAACCGGACCAGGTCCAGCCCTGCCTGGTCAGACTCCATGACCACGTCAAGCAGGATCAGGGCGATGTCATCGCGGTTGGCCAGGAGGGTGCGTGCTTCGGCAGCGCTGTAGCAGTGGGTGAACTGCAGGGGACGGCCATCCATCACAAAGTCAGACATCACCAGCTTGGTGACCTCGTGCACGGCCGAGTCGTCGTCAACGATCAATACCTGCCAGGCAGGCAGCGCGCTGTGCGCCGGTGTGTCCGTTTGGTCGTCACTGAATACCAGTTCGTCTGACATGCACAGAGCCCCTTAGCGGAAAGGTTGAACTTCCAGTCTACCGCAATGCCCTGCGATACTTGGCGGTATGGAACTTCAGGAAATTCTCTATACGCAGGGTTTTGGTACCCGCCGGGTGTGCGCCGGGTTGATACAGCAGGGGCTGGTTCAGGTTTATGCATCCAATGATGCTCTAGCCCCCGTCCCTTGTGCCCAGGCAGCTACGGATTTTGTAGCAGATGGCTTGCGCTTCCGGGTGCAGGGCGTGGACTGGCCGTACCAGGAAAAAGCCTATGTGATGCTGCACAAGCCAACCGCGACCGAGTGTTCCCAGAAGCCATCCACCTACCCCAGCATTTACACGCTGCTTCCATCCCCCTTGCGCACACGTCCGCAAAAGGGCGCTGTGCAGGGCGTGCAGGCTGTGGGCCGGCTCGACCAGGACACCACCGGGCTGCTGCTGCTGACCGACGACGGCAAGTTCATCCACCGCATGAGTTCGCCGCGGCACCATGTGCCCAAAGTGTATGAAGTGACCGTGAAGCACCCGCTCGATGCGAAGCAGGTGCAAAAGCTGCTCGATGGCGTGGTTCTGGACGATGACCCCAAGCCGGTGCGGGCCGCCGCCTGTGAAGCCATCGGCGAGTACCACCTGCGCCTGACGCTGACCGAAGGCAAGTACCACCAGGTCAAACGCATGGTGGCTGCCGTGAGCAACCGGGTGGAGGCGCTGCACCGTTCTCAAATTGGCGGTCTGGTGCTACCCCCGGATTTGCTCCCAGGACAGTGGCGCTGGCTCAGCACTGCCGATCTGGCGCTGATTGCCGGGTAACTCTTGATCAAGGTCACAAAAATTTCGCCTTGGCTGACGGGCAGGGGTTTTCTGTCGATGCCCCGGTACACTGTCCGGTCCTTGTGAAGCGACTCTTTGTGAATACCCTTGTACGAATTCTGGTGGCCGTTGCCGCCTTCCTGTGTCTGGGGTTCGGTGTGCCGGTGCACGCTGATCCCACCCCGCTGTTTGTCCTGAACTCGCTGGAAGCCAGCGTGAGCGTGATCGATCCCGTGACGTGGACCGAAAAGCAGCGTATTCCCACGGGCAAAGAGCCGCACCATCTGTACATGACACCCGATGAGAAGTCGCTGATCATTGCCAATGCACTGGGCGACAGCCTGCTGTTTGTCGATCCACGTACGGCGCAGGTGCAACGCACCGTACGCGGCATTCTGGACCCCTACCAGCTGCGTTTTTCACCGGACATGAAGTGGTTTGTCACAGCGGGCAACCGCCTCAACCACCTCGATATCTACCACTGGAACGGGTCCGATCTGACCCTGGCCAAGCGTATCGCCACCAGCAAGACGCCCAGCCATGTGTGGATCGACAGCACCAGCACCAGACTGTATGCCAGCATGCAGGACAGTGATGAGCTCGTCATGGTGAACCTGGCCACGCAAACCCTCAAATGGCGCAGCAAGACCGGCTCACTGCCCGCCGATGTGTTTGGCACGCCGGACGACAGGTTTATTCTGGTCGGTCTGACCGGCGGCACCGGTGTCGAGGTGTACGACGTGACCGGCGACGCGCCGCGTCTGGTCAAGACCATTCCGACCGGCGAGGGTGCGCACGCCTTTCGCGGGGTTGGCGACAAGCGCCATGTGTTTGTCAGCAACCGGGTTGCCAACACCATCAGCAAGATCGACTACCAGACGATGGCGGTGGTGGCGAGCTACCCTGCGCCGGGTGGTCCCGACTGCATGGACGTTTCGCCCGATGGGCGCACCATCTATGTGGCTTCGCGGTGGGCCCAGTACCTGACCGTGATTGACACTACCACCGGCAAGACCGTGCGCCGGGTCAAGGTGGGCCGTTCCCCGCACGGCGTCTGGACACTGGACCATGCACCACGACAGTAAACCCTTCTCCCGTACTGCAATTGCTATTATTTCAATAGCGGTATGTACATATTCCACGGGGGCCGGAGCCCAATTTTCCTGTGCAAACCCGGTGTATCTGACTTTCGATACCGGCCACATGGAAACCGCGCCGCTGGTGGCCGATGTACTGCGCAAGCAGCAGGTCAAGGCGACCTTCTTTGTCGCCAACGAGCGTACCAAAAAAGGCGACGGCAGCCTGGGCAACGACTGGGCTTTCTGGTGGAAGGCCATGGCCGCGCAAGGGCACGAGTTTGCCTCCCACACCTACGACCATGTGTACTGGCGTGGCGATATCAGGGGGGTCAAACCGACCTTCCGGATGCAGCCGACATCGGGCGCCTTTGAGGGCCGCGAATTCACCTGGGATGCTGCCAAATACTGCGAGCAGATTGGACGGGCTGCCGAGCGCATTCAGGACCACACCGGCAAGAAGCCCTTGCCCCTGTTTCGTGCACCCGGTGGCAAGACTTCGCCGCGGTTGCTGGAAGTGGCCAGTGCCTGTGGCTATGCACATGTGGGCTGGGCCGCTGCCGGTTTTCTGGGGGATGAGTTGCCGAGTGAGAAATTCAGCAACGAGATGCTGCTCAAGAAAGCCCTGCGCGACATCCGTGGCGGTGACATCCTGATGGCCCATCTGGGTATCTGGTCACGCAAAGACCCCTGGGCGCCAGCGAATCTGGAGCCGCTGATTGTGGGGCTCAAGGAGCGGGGCTTTTGCTTCGAGACGCTGCGCAACCACCCAGACTACCGGCCATGGATTGCATCCCACGGGGGATGAGGTAGCTGATGGACGCGTTGACGGACGGGTTTTCTCAATTGCAGCTTTGGCTGTTTGAAGCCGTGGTGCAGCCACTGATGTTTTCGCTGGATCTGGGTAACCGGCTGGAAGATGGCTTTGCAGGTACCGGGTGGCTGCTGGTCGGGTGCCTGCAGTTGTTGGTCATGCTGCTGGTCATTGCGCCTTTGCAGAAATGGCGACCGGTCGAGCCGGTGACGGACCGGGCTGCTGTGCGCGTGGATGTGCTGTACACGCTCATCCACCGTCTTGGGTTGTTCCAGATTGCCCTGTTTTTTACCCTGGAGCCGCTGTTTGACGCCCTGTTTTCCCCGTTGCGCGCGGCTGGCATAGCCACTTTCCATCTGGATGGCCTCTGGCCGGGTGTGACCGATCTGCCCTGGGTCAGCTTTTTGCTGTACCTGGTGGTGTTCGATTTTCTGCAATACGCCATCCACCGTGGGCAGCACCAGTTCACGTGGTGGTGGAGTCTGCATTCCTTGCACCACTCCCAGCGGCAGATGTCAATGTGGACTGACAACCGTAACCACCTGCTCGATGATGTGATTCGCAGTGCCATTGTGGCGGTGGTAGCCCAGGGTATTGGGATCGCGCCGGGGCAGTTTGTGGCGGTGGTGGCCTTCATGCAGTTGTGCGAAAACTTCCAGCATGCCAACGTGCGCGTGTGGTTTGGTCCCATTGGCGAACGCCTGCTGGTCAGCCCGCGCTTCCACCGCGTGCACCACAGCATCGGTATTGGCCATGAGTCGGCTGGCAAGCACACCCTGGGTGGGCACAATTTTGGTGTGCTGTTTCCCTGGTGGGACATGCTGCTGGGTACGGCCAGTTTTGAGCTGAAATTCGAAGCCACGGGTGTGCGTGACCAGGTGGAAGAGGGCGTCGATTACGGTCGGGGCTTCTGGTCGCAGCAATGGCTGGGCCTCAAGCGCCTGGCTGGGCGTCGCTGACCGGCAGCATTTGCTGCGCCGCGGTATGCTTGCCGCATGAACCTGCTCCTTGATTCCTTCTGGCGCGCTGCCGCTTACTGTTTGCGGCCAGGCATCATCCTTCTGTCGCTGCTGCCGATTGTTTTCATGGGCCTGCTGACGGTGGGGCTGGGCTACTTCTTCTGGGATGCTGCGATGGACCAGGTCATGCTCCTGATGGAGTCGTCCGCGTTTTTGCAAAGTGCCTGGCAGTGGCTGGAGGGTATGGGGGCGGGCAAGCTCAAATCCGTCATTGCACCGCTCATCGTGATCTTTGGGGTGACGCCGCTGATCGTGATTGTGTCCATGCTGGTCGTCGCATTGGTGATGACGCCGGCGATGGTCCGCCTGGTGGTCCGCCGCCGGTTTGCCCATCTGGAAGCCAAAAACGGTGCGACCTTTCTGCACAGTGTGGTGTGGTCGCTGGGTTCCACAGTGCTGGCATTGGTGGCTATGGTCATTTCCATGCCCTTGTGGCTGGTGCCTCCCCTCGTGTTGATCCTGCCGCCACTGATCTGGGGCTGGCTGACCTACCGTGTGATGGCGTTCGATGCGCTGGCAACGCATGCCAGTGCCGAGGAGCGCCGTACCCTATTTCGGGAGCATCGGTTGTGGTTGATGGGTATGGGTGTGTTCGCCGGCTATCTGGGTGCAGCCCCCAGCCTGGTGTGGGCCTCTGGCGTGGTGTTTGCCGCGGCATTCGTGGTGCTGTTGCCCATGGCGATCTGGATCTACACGCTGGTTTTTGCGTTTTCATCACTGTGGTTTACCCACTATTGCCTGAGCGCCTTGCATGCCCTGCGCGTGCAACGCGCGGCATCTTCGGTGGCAGTGGATGCGGCCTTGCCGCCGGTTCCCGCCCCGCAACATCTGGAGGTTCTATGAATTTCGGACTCATCATCATTGGTGATGAAATTCTTTCAGGCAAACGCACTGACAAGCACCTGGCCAAAGCCATTGAGGTGCTGGGCGCACGCGGTCTGCAGGTGGCGTATGCCGACTATGTGGGCGATGCGCCGGACCGCATCACCGCAACGCTCAGGCGTGCCTTCGCTTCGGGCGATGTCGTGTTCTCGTTTGGCGGCATTGGTGCCACGCCGGACGACCACACGCGCCAGTGTGCCGCCCGGGCTCTGGCGTGCGAACTGGAACTGCACCGCGAAGCTGAAGCGCTGATTCGTGAACGCATGCAGGACGTCGCCCGCGAGCAGGGGGTGCCCTATGAAGCCGACCGCAGTGACAACGTGCACCGGTTGAACATGGGCGTGTTTCCGGTGGGCGCGCACATCATTCCCAACCCGTACAACAAAATTCCCGGGTTCACCTGCCACGGGGCGCATGGCGGCGGTGTGCATTTTGTTCCTGGCTTCCCGGTGATGGCCCACCCGATGGTGGAGTGGGTACTGGACACGCAATACGCCCATCTGTTCGCGAAGAACGCCTGGGTCGAGCGCTCGGTCATCGTGTTTGGTGCCATGGAGGCGGCGCTGACCCCGCTCATGGAAGACCTGGAGCGCCGCTTTCCCGTCAAGGTGTTCAGCCTGCCCAGTGTGGACCATCCGGAATATGGGCGCCACATCGAGTTGGGCGTCAAAGGAAGTCCGGTGGACGTAGGGTCGGCCTATGTGCAACTCAAAGAGGGGTTGGTGGCGCAGAATATGTCGTTAGGCCCTGAAGTGGTGCGTCACTGATATTGCACCAATATGGTGCTTTGCGTGCGCCCCAATGTGGGGTGTGGATGCGATGGCCGGTCTCCGGATAAATGCAACTTTGACTTTGCGCAGAGGAAAAATGGCCATTCTCAAGGCAAAATACAGAACTTTCTCTGAAATCTCTTTGGCGCATTTTTTGGCACAAAAGCTGCATTGAAGATGGGGCAGATTCTTTTCATAACCGTGTAACAGGAGTATTTGATGGCCAAGACCGTCGCAGACGTAATGAAGATGGTGAAAGAGAACGAAGTCAAGTTTGTTGACTTCCGTTTCACTGATACCCGTGGCAAGCAGCAGCACACCACGGTGCCTGTGTCGCACTTCGACGAAGACAAGTTTTCCTCCGGCCACGCGTTTGACGGTTCGTCCATCGCCGGCTGGAAGGGTATCGAAGCATCCGACATGTTGTTGATGCCCGATCCCAATACCGCCAACATCGACCCGTTCTTTGAAGAAACCACCCTCATCATGAACTGTGATGTGGTGGAGCCTGCTGACGGCAAGTCGTATGACCGCGACCCCCGCTCCATTGCCAAGCGCGCTGAAGCCTACCTGAAGGCCTCCGGTATTGGTGACGCGGCATTCTTCGGCCCAGAGCCAGAATTCTTCATTTTTGACGGCGTGCGCTGGAGCACCGAACCCAACAACACCTTCTACGAAATCGACGAATACGAAGCCCCCTGGAACACCGGCTCCAAGCTCGAAGGCGGCAACCGCGGCCACCGTCCTACCGTCAAGGGCGGCTACTTCCCAGTTCCTCCTGTGGACAGCACGCAGGACATGCGTGCCGAGATGTCCCTGATCCTCGAATCCCTGGGCATCCCGGTTGAAGTGTTCCACCACGAAGTGGCGGGCGCTGGCCAGAACGAAATCGGCACACGTTTCTCCACCCTGGTGGAACGCGCTGACTGGACCATGCTGCAAAAGTACGTGATCCACAACGTGGCCAATGCCTACGGCAAGACGGCTACCTTCATGCCCAAGCCTTACCACGGTGACAACGGTTCCGGCATGCACGTGCACCAGTCCGTGTGGAAAGACGGCAAGAACCTGTTTGCTGGTGACGGCTATGCAGGCCTGTCTGATTTCGCGCTGTACTACATTGGCGGCATCATCAAGCACGCACGTGCCCTGAACGCCATCACCAACCCCGGCACCAACAGCTACAAGCGTCTGGTTCCCCACTTCGAAGCTCCGGTTAAGTTGGCTTACTCGGCCAAGAACCGTTCCGCTTCCATCCGTATTCCGTTTGTGGCGAACCCCAAGGGCCGTCGCGTGGAAGCCCGCTTCCCCGATCCACTGATGAACCCTTACCTCGGCTTCGCCGCCCTGTTGATGGCAGGTCTGGACGGCGTGGAAAACAAGATCCATCCCGGCGAAGCAGCCACCAAGGACCTCTACCATCTGCCTCCCGAGGAAGATGCAAAGGTACCCACCGTATGCCACAGCCTGGACCAGGCACTGGAGCACCTGGACAAGGACCGCGCGTTCCTGACCAAGGGCGGCGTGTTCACCGACTCCATGATCGATGCCTACATCGAACTGAAGATGCAGGAAGTGACCCGTTACCGCATGTCGGTGCACCCTGTCGAATTCGACATGTACTACTCCCTGTAATGGGGCACTGCCCTGGTGGCAGATGTACTAGAGAAGGACGGCGCAAGCCGTCCTTTTTTTTGCCCCGGATGTAACCCTTTGTAGTGATGGGCGTTAAGTCCATAGGGGATATGGGGAATCGCCGGTTTTTGGCGCATACTTCCCGCATGGCCCTGCACGTGCAAGGCGGATATCGCATGAAAACTGTTTTCTTTTTTTCCTTGATTGCAATGGGCTGTGCGACTGGCGCACTGGCACAGGACCGTATTTACCGCTGCGGAAATGAATACACCAACACCGTATCGGAAGCCCAGGCGAAGAACTGCAAGCTCGTCTCCGGTGGAAATGTGACTGTGGTGCAGGCACAAAAGCCTGGAGCCGGTAACAAGGCTGCGTCGGGTACGCCAGCCCAGCGTGTGGATGCAGGTGATCAACGTGCCAAAGATTCCGATGCGCGCCTGATTCTGGAGTCCGAGTTGAAGAAAGCAGAGGCGCGTCAGGCCGAACTGCTCAAGGAATACAACAACGGCGAACCCGAAAAGCTGGGGCCAGAGACACGCAACCACCAGAAGTACCTGGACCGGATCGCTGAACTCAAGGCCAGTCTTGCCCGTAATGAGAGTGATATTGCAGGCATCCGCAGAGAGCTTGGACGCGTGCCCTCCAGTGCGCAGTCTGGGGCAAAATAGGCAGCTTGAACAAGCCTGCTATTCCCCAAGCGCCAGCGCGCTTCCAGCCCTTTGACCTACTGGCCACCCTGGTGGCCGTGGTACATGGGGACGGTTCCGTCATTTTTTCCAATGCTGCACTGGAAGATGCGCTGGGCACCTCCCGCCGCATGATCGTGGGGACCTCATTTACCGAGGTATTCACGGAGCCCACGCAGTTGCAGAAGGCGCTGGAAGGCGCCAGTGAAAACGAATTTGCAGCCCTGCGGTACGACGCATGGCTCAAGCGCATCGGACAGGAGCCCATGCCGGTGCATGTGATCATCACGCGCCCCGAGCACACCGACGAAATCATTGTGGAGATGGTTCCCCTGGAACAGCAGGCGCGCCAGGACCGTGAAGAGCGTCTGGCCGAGCAGGCGCAGACCAACAAGGAGTTGATCCGTAATCTGGCGCACGAAATCAAGAATCCGCTGGGTGGTATCCGTGGGGCTGCCCAGTTGCTGGAAATGGAAATCGAGTCGCCCGAGCTGACGGAGTACACCCAGGTCATCATCCACGAGGCGGACCGCCTGCAAAGCCTGGTCGATCGCCTGCTGGCGCCGCACCGCCGACCGCATCTGGTCGGTGACGTGAATATCCACGAAGTCTGTGAGCGGGTGCGCTCCCTGATTCTGGCTGAGTTTCCCAAGGGGCTGCAGGTGGTACGCGACTACGACATATCGCTGCCGGAGTTCCGTGGCGATCGCGAGCAGTTGATCCAGACAGTTCTCAACATCGCGCACAACGCCTGTCAGGCGCTGACTGAGCGTATCGCCGCGGGTGATGCCAACCTCACATTTCGCACGCGCGTGGCCCGACAGGTGACATTTGGCAAGCAGCGCTACCGGTTGGCATTGGAATTGCATGTCATTGACAACGGACCTGGTGTGCCAGATTCGATCAAGGACCGCATTTTCTATCCGCTGGTGTCGGGCAGGGAAGGTGGTTCCGGGCTGGGGCTGACATTGGCGCAAACTTTTGTTCAGCAGCACCACGGATTGATCGAGGTTGACAGCGTGCCAGGCCGTACGGATTTCAAAATTTTGATTCCATTACCGTAACGTGCAAGTACCAAGGGACCACCAGAACATGAAGCCGATTTGGATCGTAGATGATGACCAGTCCATCCGCTTCGTGCTGGAGAAGGCGCTGCTGCGCGAACACCTGCCCACACGCAGTTTCTCCAATCCACGCGATGTGCTGACTGCGCTGAGCACAGCATCCGATGAAGACGGCCCCCAGATTCTGGTGAGCGACATCCGCATGCCAGGTGGCTCCGGTCTGGACTTGCTGGAAAAGGTCAAGGCCAAGCATCCTGGTCTGCCGGTCATCATCATGACGGCGTTCTCCGATCTGGATAGTGCGGTGAGTGCATTCCAGGGCGGAGCCTTCGAGTACTTGCCCAAGCCGTTTGATTTGCCCAAGGCGGTGGAACTGATCCGCCGCGCCGTGGAAGAAAGCCAGCGCGAGGAAGTCGCCGAAGAGCGCATGGCCGAAACCCCCGAGATGCTCGGTCAGGCGCCCGCCATGCAGGACGTGTTCCGTGCCATCGGGCGACTTTCGCAAAGCAATGTGACGGTGATGATTACCGGCGAGTCCGGTTCCGGCAAGGAACTTGTGGCTCGGGCACTGCACAAGCACTCGCCCCGCGCCAATGGGCCTTTTGTTGCTATCAATACTGCAGCAATCCCGAAGGATTTGCTGGAAAGCGAGTTGTTTGGGCACGAACGTGGTGCATTTACCGGCGCGCAGACCATGCGCCGCGGCCGCTTTGAGCAGGCCGATGGCGGCACGCTATTTCTCGACGAAATCGGCGACATGCCTTTTGAGTTGCAGACCCGCTTGCTGCGTGTGCTGAGCGACGGGCATTTTTACCGGGTGGGTGGTCACAGCGCTGTCAAATCGAATGTGCGGGTGATTGCCGCTACGCACCAGGACCTGGAGCAGCGCGTCAAGGAAGGTGTGTTCCGGGAGGACTTGTTCCACCGCCTGAACGTCATTCGGCTGCGCCTGCCGGCCCTGCGCGAACGCAAGGAAGATGTGTCGATGCTGACGCGTCACTTCCTGCAACAAAGCGCCAAACAGTTGGGTGTGGAACCCAAGCGCATCTCGGATGCCGCACTGGCCTGGCTGGAGTCTTTTGGCTTTCCGGGCAATGTGCGGCAACTGGAGAACATCTGCCATTGGCTGACCGTCATGGCGCCCGCGCAGGTGATCGAGCCCAAGGACCTGCCACCCGAAGTGGGCGTATCCAACCACGAAGGGGGCGCACAGGTCCTGGCGCCCGTGGTGATGGAGTCCGTTGCAGCCACCACGGTGGCGCTGCCAGTGGTTGCTCCGACAGCGCCATCCACTGCGCCCGCAGTCGCGCCCGGTGGTGCCATGGAGAACTGGGAGTCGGCACTGGAGGCTGAAGCGGTGGCTTTGCTGGATTCCGGAAGTCCCGAGGTGTGGGATACCCTGACGCGCCGCTTCGAATCGCGTTTGATCCTGGCCGCTCTGGGCAGTACCAAGGGCCGTCGTATTGAGGCTGCCCAAAAACTGGGTATCGGACGCAACACCATCACGCGCAAGATCCAGGAACTCGGTCTCGAATAGGCCTTCAGTCCATTGTCAGCATCGGCTGGACTTCGACACTTCATAATGGCGACAGAAGGAGTGGCTGATGGGCAGTGCATTCGTCGTCTCGTGGATCGGCGCATTGGTATGTTTTGGCGCGGGCGTGCTGCTGGGGCGTGTGTTGTACGGGCGTGGCCGTACGGCGTCATCCAACCTTGATGACAACACGTCTCTGGCGCCGGTGTTTCAGCCGCAGGACGATGAGGCTCTGCGCAAGCGCAATGCCATCTTTGCGAAGGTGTTCAACCTGGTTCCGGAAACCCTGACGATCACGCGTATTGCTGACGGGCGTTACGTGGAGGTCAATCACAATTGGCAGCCAATGATTGGGTATGCGAGGGAAGACGCGATCGGGCACACGTCAGCAGAACTCAATGTCTGGGCCGAACCCGAACAACGCCAGCGCATCGTAGAAACGATCCGTCGCGATGGAGAGATTCATGGCGTCGATGCGACGTTCAAGCACAAGGCCGGGCATCTGCTGTATGCGAAAGTTTCGGCCAGCATCTTTGACTCCGATGGCGAGAAATACATGATGCTGGCAGTGCAGGATGTCACCGCCGAGCGCGAAGCCCAGCAGCAGATTGTCGAACTGAACCAGCAACTGGAGCAGCGTGTCCAGCAGCGCACCCTCAAGCTGGAGCAGGCCAATGCCGAGCTGGCCACCACATTGCAGACCTTGCGCTACGCCAAGGATGAGCTGGTCAAGACCGACAAGCTGGCCGCACTGGGCTCTTTGGTCGCAGGTGTGGCCCATGAACTCAACACCCCGATTGGCAACAGCCTGACCGTGGCCACCACGCTGGACCACCGTGTCAAGACGTTGGATGGTCAGCTGACCACGGGCCTGCGCCGCTCCGACCTGGATGGGTTTGTGGCAGATGCCAAGTTTGCGATGGATGTGCTGGTGCGCAATCTGATGCGCGCCGGCGACCTGATCCGCAGTTTCAAGCAGGTGGCTGCCGACCGTGCCAGCGCGCAGCGGCGCGTGTTCCAGTTGCAGGAACTGGTGTCAGAGACGTTGATCACATTGAACCCCTCCATCCGGCGTTGCCGATGTGAAGTCAAGCTGGAGATTGACCAGGGCATTGAACTCGACAGCTATCCGGGTCCGCTCGGACAGGTGCTGGACAACCTCATCAACAATGCCCTGATCCATGGCTTTGCTGATGGCGGGGAAGGGTGTATCTGGATATCCGGCCGATCCGCAGGCGCGGCCGTTGTCACGCTCTCGGTGCGCGACAACGGTGTAGGCATACCGCTGGAAAACCAGAGCCGGATATTCGATCCATTCTTCACCACCCGCCTGGGGCTGGGCGGCTCGGGTCTGGGGCTGCATATCGTTTACAACATCGTGACAGATATTCTCGGCGGCAGCATTGAGGTGCAAAGCGTGCCCGGCGCTGGGGCCACTTTCCTGCTGCACCTTCCCCTGCGTACGCCCGAGCCCGACGCAAACGCTCAGCCCGCAGGCTGATCGGCAATCTCCACCACCACTGGCGCGTGGTCGCTGGGACGCTCGTTTTTCCGTGGAGTCTTGTCGATCTCGCACGAAGCCACCAACGGTTTGAGTGCATTGCTCACCAGAATGTGGTCGATGCGCAGGCCACGGTTGCGTTTGAATCCGAAGTCGCGGTAGTCCCACCAGCTAAAACTCTTGGGCGGGTGCGCAAACAGCCGGTGGCTGTCGGTCAGGCCCAGTGCGATCAGTGCACGCAGGTGGTAGCGCTCTTCCTCGGTGCAGTGGATGGTGTCGCGCAAGCCTTCGGGGTCCCAGACATCAGCGTCGTCAAAGGTAATGTTGTAGTCACCCATCAGCACCAGCCTGGGGTGCTGTGCCAGTTCTTCCTTGACCCAGCGGCGCAAGGCACCGAGCCACTCCATCTTGTACTCAAACTTGTCGCTGCCCGGCTCCTGCCCGTTGGGGAAGTAGGCGCCAATCACCCGCACGCCATCGATGGTGCCGGTGATCACACGCGACATGTCATCGTCAAAACCGGGAATGTTCTTGACCACATCGGTCGCCGGTGTGCGCGAGAGCAGGGCCACGCCGTTGTAGGTTTTCTGCCCAAACCACGCGGACGAGTAGCCTGCAGCGCTAAAGGCATCTACCGGAAACTTGTCGTCGGTGAGTTTGAGTTCCTGCAGGGCCAGCACATCGACCGGATGGGCTGCAAGCCAATCCAGCACCTGGGGAAGGCGCACGCCCAGAGAGTTCACGTTCCAGGTGGCAAGTTTCATGGTGCTTCACGGGTGTAGGTGACAAAACTGAAAGGCAAGCCACTGGCAGCGATGTGGCGCTCGCGGGCCGTTTCCTTCCAGGCGGGACCCAGGGTGGGGGCGAATGCGTTGCCTTCAAAATCCCTGTCGATTTCGGTCACCACGGCGGTGCTGGCTAGAGGCTCCGCCAGTGCGTACAACTGCGCGCCGCCAATCACCCAGACGTCGGCAGATTGCTCACAAAGTTGTAGCGCCTCCTGCATATTCTGTGCGGGGTAGGCACCATTTTCATTCCATTTTTCCTGGCGGGTGATGACGATATTCCTGCGCCCGGGCAGCGGGCGAAATTTCGGTGGCAAGGAGTCCCAGGTCTTGCGCCCCATGATGACCGGACAGCCCAGTGTGGTGCGCTTGAAGTGCGCCAGGTCCTCGGGCAAATGCCAGGGCAGGGTGTTGTGGTTGCCAATCACGCCATTGGCGGCGCGGGCATAGATCAGGTGCAGGCGGGGGCTGGACGAACTTGTCATGGTCTTATTGTGCCGGTACGGCAGGCCGCGCTGGCAGCAGCACGCTGGCAATGGCCACCATGACGAACACCATGGCCAGCCAGTCCTGCCAGTGTGGCATCTCGCCCACTATCAGGGTGGCGCTGAGCGTGCCCACCAGCGGAATGGCCATCACGCTCATGGCGCTGGTGGCCGGTGGCAGGCTGCGCGCCATGCCAAACCAGATCAGCTGGGCCACACCGTAGTTGATGAGTACGCCATATGCCAAGCTGATCCACAGGCGTGTAGAGAATCCGGCGGTTTGTGGTGGCTGCTCGAAGGACAGCGCCAACCCCCACAACACCGCACTGCCCAGCAGCAGCATCCATACGGTGAGCACCATGGGAGAGAGTGTCAGATGGGCCCTGCGAATCTGCAAGGTGCCCAAGGCCCAGCAAATGGCGGCTCCCAGCATCCAGACCACTCCGGCGGGTCGGCCGCTGAGGCGCTGCAATTCGTGCCACAGCAGCAGCCCTACCGCCACGGCGACACAGACGACTGCCAGGCCCACGCGCGCAGTGATGCGCTCGCCAAACAGCGCGGCGCCGATCAGCACCGTGAAGATGGGCATGGTGAATCCCAAAATGGCCGCCCGACCCGAGGCCAGCTCCTGCACGCCAAAAATCGACAGCGTGTGCCAGCCCAGCACATTGGTCAGTCCAAGCATCGCAATCGTCTGCCATTCGCGCCCGACCGGCCACATGCGCTCGCCGCGCAGCGCCACGTAGGCAAACAGCCAGGCCGCGCCCAGCGACATGGTGCTGGCACGGAAGTACAGCGGGGTCATGCCCTGCAGGGAGAGCTTCATCATGGGCCAGTTCACACCCCACATGAGGGTGAGGGCCAATAGGGCCCACAGCTGTCGGCGGCTGATCACACTGCGACGGGGGCTTTGATGGCAGGGTGGCTCTCGTATCCCTGCACCTCAAAGTCCTCGTACTGGTAGTCGAAGATCGAGTCGGGTCTGCGCTTGATATGCAGTGTGGGGTAGGCCTTCGGTGCACGGCTGAGCTGCAGCTCCACCTGTTCGTGGTGGTTGCTGTAGATGTGGCAGTCGCCACCGGTCCAGATGAAATCGCCCACGTCCAGATCGCACTGCTGCGCCACCATGTGGGTGAGCAGGGCGTAGCTGGCAATATTGAATGGCACGCCCAGAAAGATGTCAGCGCTGCGCTGGTACAGCTGACAGCTCAGACGGCCTTTGCCGCCCGGTGTTTCACTGGGCGCCACGTAGAACTGGAAAAAGGCATGGCAGGGCATGAGCGCCATCTTGTCGAGCTCGGCCACGTTCCAGGCGCTTACGATGATGCGGCGGCTGTCGGGGTTGGTCTTGAGGGTATGGATGACGTCAGCGATCTGGTCGATGTGGTCACCGCCCGGGGTAGGCCAGCTGCGCCATTGCACGCCGTAGACCGGTCCGAGGTCGCCATCGGCACGGGCCCATTCGTCCCAGATGGTGCAGCCGCGCTCCTGCAGCCATTTCACATTGCTGTCGCCGCGCAGGAACCACAGCAGCTCCACGATGATGGCCTTCAGGAATACCTTTTTGGTGGTGACCAGGGGGAAGCCTTCGTTGAGGTCGAAGCGCATCTGGTGGCCAAACACACTGCGGGTGCCGGTGCCGGTGCGGTCGCCTTTGTGCACACCGTGGGTGTAGACATGGCGCATGAAGTCTTCGTACTGGGAGCGGATGGGGTGGGGCATGTTCGGCTTTTGAAAATGGGTGCTGGCAGCTACACTGAACTGGCACGCGAGCCGCAATTTTATGCGCGCAAGGCCTTGGCTGCCGGACACCCGCGTGAACGTCATTCAATGGAGTTTTGTCATGAGCGAACTGGTCTTTTTCACCAACCCGCAATCGCGCGGGCGCATTGCTCACTGGATGCTGGAGGAGGTGGGTGAGCCCTACACCACCCAGTGGCTGCAGTACGGACCGGAGATGAAGAGCGCGTCCTACCGCGCCATCAACCCCATGGGGAAAGTGCCCGCGTTGCGCCATGGCAATGTGGTAGTGACCGAGGCGGCCGCTATCTGTGCCTATCTGGCCGATGCCTTTGCAGACAAAGGCCTGGCGCCACCGCCGGGGCACCCGGCCCGCGCTGCCTACTACCGCTGGATGTTCTTTGCCGCAGGGCCCCTGGAAAGCGCGGTCGTGGCCAAGTCCATGGGGTGGGAAGTGCCTGCAGGTCGCAACGCCATGGTCGGATTTGGCAGCTACGCCGACACCATGAACGCGCTGGAAACTGCCCTGCAGCCCGGCCCCTACGTTTGCGGCGACCAGTTCACGGCGGCGGATGTCTATGTGGGTTCCAGCCTGGGCTGGGGTTTGCAGTTCGGCACCATTGAAAAGCGCCCGGTCTTTGAAGCCTATGTGAACCGCATCAACGCCCGGCCTGCGGCGCAGCGCGCCAACCAGTTGAACGAGGCGCAGTTGCAGGCTGCCAAACCCTGAAAAAAGCTGTGCGGGTGATTTGCCCGGTTAGCGCAGCACCCGTCCGGGATTCATCAGGTTGTGCGGGTCCAGTGCCTGCTTGATGGAGCGCATCAGGCCCAACGCGATCGGTGATTTGTGCGCTTCGAGCTTGTCGCGCTTGAGGCTACCGATACCGTGCTCGGCCGAAATCGAGCCGCCAAAGCGGTCCACGGCGTCGTACACCAGTGCATTGATGGGTTTCTCCTGGTCGCGCAGAAACGCCTCGGCGTCGTCACCTGCGGGGGCCTGCACGTTGTAGTGCAGGTTGCCATCACCCAGGTGGCCGTAGTTGACCAGCCTGGCACCGGGAAAAGCGGCTTCCAGCGCTGCATCGGTCTGGCGCACGAACTCCGGAATGCTGGACACCGCAATCGAGATGTCGTGCTTGATGTTCAGGCCTTCCTGCGCCTGCGCCAGCGGAATGCTTTCGCGGATATGCCACAAGGCTTTGGCCTGCGCCATGTTTTCCGCGACCACCGCATCGGTGACGCAGCCCTGTTCCATGGCCGCTTCGAGCAGACGCTCAAACACCGCACGGGCATGGGCTTCGGTTTCGTTGTCCGAGGCCTCCATCACCACGCAGTAAGGCGACTCCTGCCAGAAGGGCACCCGCTGTTGCGGGAAGTGTTTGACGACCAGGCTCAGCGCAAACTGGCCCATGACTTCAAAGCCGGTCAGCCCGGCGTGCAGGTGCTTGTGTGCCAGCCCGAGCAGTGCGACTGCAGCATCGAGCGACGGCACGGCGGCAAACGCCGTGAGCTGCGCGGCGGGCATCGGGTAGAGCTTCATGACGGCACCGGTGATGACCCCCAGGGTGCCTTCGGAGCCAATGAACAAGTGGCGCAGGTCGTAGCCGGTATTGTCCTTGCGCAGACCGGTCAGGCCGTTCCACACGTCACCTTGCGCCGTGACCACTTCCAGGCCCAGGCACAGCTCGCGCGTATTGCCGTAGCGCACGACCTGGGTGCCACCGGCGTTGGTGCCGAGGTTGCCGCCAATCGTGCAGCTGCCTTCAGCGGCCAGGCTCAGGGGAAACAGGAATCCTTGTGCTTCACAGGCTTCCTGAATGGATTGCAGAACACAGCCCGCGTCCACCGTGACGGTCAGGTTGGCCGCATCAAGCTTGCGGATGCGGTGCATGCGGGTGAGGCTCAACACCACCTGGGTTCCGCTGGCATCCGGCGTGGATCCCACCACCATGCCGGTGTTGCCGCCTTGCGGCACCATGCTCACGCCGGCGGCAGCGCAGGCTTTGATGACCTGGGCTACTTCATCGGTGGAAGCGGGGCGCACCACGGCCAGGGCGTGGCCGCGTTCGCGTTTGCGCCAGTCGAGCTCCCAGGCGCTGAGGTCGCCTTCGGTCAAAACATTCGCGTCGCCGACGATGGCGCGCAGGGTGGCAAGCAGGGGGTGGTTGGCAGTCATGGGGCGGCACTCACTGGGGGTTCCGTCAGACCAGCAGCTTTGGCATGGCGCTGGCGCAACCGCACATGCAGCGTGCAGGCGGTGAACAGGGACAGGCACAACGCCAGCTCCAGCATGGCCAGGTAGTTGCCAGGTGCGCGGTCACTCCAGGCGCGCACGACGCCTTCGGTGAAATAGAGCCACACCACCAGACTGACCCAGCGGTAGGTGTACATGCGGTTCTTCAGCAGCCCGGGCAGCGGAATGCACAGGGGCAGCACCTTGAGTGCCAGCCAGGAGCCGCCGGGGCGCAGCGGGGCCAGAAACAGTTCCCAGGCCAAGCCCAGGGCGATCAGTCCGAGAACACTGCCCACGGCAAGCCAGCGGGTGAATTTGATAGAGGAGTGCATAGTCGGTGGCATCATAGCGACATGGGCTTCAAGCAATTCTTTTCGCGATTCAATTCCTGGCTGCAAGAAGTGGGACGTGTTCCCTGGATGGATGCCGCCATCACCCTGCGCGAGCGCTTTCGCGAGGACCGGCTGGGCCTGACTGCCAGCAGCCTGACCTTCACGACGACCATCGCGTTGGTGCCATTCATTACGGTCGCGCTTGCGGTATTCACAGCCTTCCCCATGTTTGCCAAGTTTCAGGACGTGCTGCAGAAATGGCTGATCGAGAGCCTGGTGCCGGACAATATTGCGCGCCAGGTGCTGGGTTCGCTCAACCAGTTTGCCGGCAAGGCCAGCAAACTCGGCGCGGCCGGTCTGGCTGTGTTGCTCAGTACCGCGTTGGCCCTGGTGTTCACGATCGATCGTACCCTCAACAGCATCTGGCGGGTGCGCACCCCCCGGCCGTTTGGGCAACGTGTGCTGCTGTACTGGGCTGCCATCACTCTGGGACCCCTGGTGCTGGGTGCCAGCCTGAGCATGACTTCGTATGCGCTTTCAGCATCCAGGGGGCTGGTGGGCGTCATGCCTGGCGGCGTCAAGCTGCTGCTGGAATTCCTGCAGTTTGTGCTGGTCGCCGGGGGCATGGCGGCCATGTTCCGTTATGTTCCGAACACGCATGTGCGCTGGGGCCATGCGTGGATGGGGGGCTTGTTTGTTTCGGGCTGCATGGAGGTGGCCAAGAAGCTGCTGGCCCTCTACCTGAGCCAGGTTCCGACCTACTCGGTGGTGTACGGCGCATTTGCCACGGTGCCGATTCTGCTGGTCTGGATTTATGTTGCGTGGATCATCGTGCTGCTGGGGGCGGCACTCACTGCCTATGTGCCCAGTCTGCTGGCGGGTCTGCCCCGGCGGCGTGGCGGGCCGGGGTGGCAATTCCAGCTGGCGCTGGAGGTACTGCAACAGCTGGATGCAGCGCGCAAGCACAGCGACAAGGGTCGCACCATTCCCCAGCTGTGCATCGCTTTGCAGACCGACTCGCAGCGGCTGGAGCCCATCCTGGAAGCGCTGGTAGCACTGGACTGGATCGGGCAGCTCAGCGAAACCCAGGGCAGGGAGGCGGCCTCGCGCTTCGTGCTGCTGGTCGATCCACAGCAGACGCCATTGCAGCCCCTGGTGCAGTCTCTCCTGCTTCCACATGGCCCAGCGACCCAAAATTTATGGAAAAACGACCGCTGGCCCGCGTGCAGTCTGTGCGAGGTGCTATAAAAATAATAGCTATTTCTGCAGGAAGTCGCGCATGGCAAACAGAGTGGCGTCGGGCGCCTCGGTCATCTGGTGGTGGCCTACCGGTACGGTGGTCACGGTGACAGCTTTTCCTGTGCTTTGCGCTACCTTGACCAATGGCTGCGCGGCCTTGGCCTGCGTCATCTGGTCCTGTTCCCCCAGAATAAACAGTATGGGGCAGGAGATCTGCGCCATGGCATTCTCCCCGTTGGCATAGCTGTCGCATGCCTTGAAGCCGCGGTAGAACACGTTGACTGCCGTATTGCTGGCCAGCACGCGCTTGCCCAGCGCCATACCGCCGCCAAACACCCAGGTGCCCGGGCCGAGTGCCGAAGGCGGCGGAGCCAGCGTGCTGCGGGAAAACACATTCACCATGGTCAACGCCTTGATGGGGTCGGACTGGGATGCGTCCAGCAGCATTTGCGATACCCGCATCGGGAATGCGGTACCCACCAGCACCAGGTGGCTGACGCGCTCTTTCAGGCGTGCGGCGGCTTCCAGGGCAATGAGGGAGCCCCAGCTGTGGCCGACCAGTGCGGCTTTGTCCACGCCCGCAGCGTCGAGCAGCGCGCCAATGAAGTCGGCGGCCTCTTCCACCGTGGAGGGAGCCTCACCGCCACTGCGGCAATGGCCCGGAAGATCGACTGCGAGCACGTTGAAGCCGTGGTGCGCCAGGTAGCGGGTCTGCAGAATCCAGACGCTGTGGTCGTTGAGCACACCGTGGATGAACACCACGGTGGGCTTGGCCGCGTCGAAGGGTCTGCCGCCGGTGTAGCAGTAGGTTTTTGCGCCGTTGACGAGGAGTTCCATCATGCACCTGCCTTTTCTGCGGTTTTGAGTGCGCGTTTGAGGTCGTCAATCAGGTCGGCGCTGTCCTCCAGGCCGATGGACAGGCGGATGGTGCCCTGGGTAATTCCGCCTTTGGCCAGTGCCTCGTCGTCCATGCGGAAGTGGGTGGTGCTGGCGGGGTGAATCACCAGGCTGCGGCAGTCGCCCACGTTGGCCAGGTGGCTGAACACCTTGAGGGTTTCCACAAAGGCCTGTCCCTGTTTGCGCGTGCCCTTGAGGTCAAAGCTGAACACCGAGCCTGCGCCTTTGGGAAGCAGCTTTTGGGCCAAGGCGTGGCTGGGATGACTCTCTAGCAGTGGGTGGCCTACCCGTGCCACCATGGGTTGGGCGGCCAGAAATTCCACCACCCTGGCCGTGTTCTGCATGTGGCGCTCCATGCGCAGGGACAGGGTTTCAATGCCCTGCAGGATCAGCCAGGCCGAGTGCGGGCTCATGCAGGCGCCAAAGTCGCGCAAGCCTTCACGGCGCGCGCGCAGCAGGAAGGCACCCACCGTGCTTTCCTCGCTGAAGTTCATGTTGTGAAAGCCATCGTAGGGCGCCGCCAGCTCGGCGAATTTGCCGGAATCTGCATAGGCCTTGGCCCAGTCGAAGCTGCCGCCATCGACGACCAGACCGCCAATCACGGTGCCGTGTCCGCTCAGGAACTTGGTGGCCGAGTGGTAGACCAGATCGGCGCCCAGTTCCAGTGGTTTCATCAGCCATGGGGAGGTCAGGGTGGAGTCCACCAACAACGGTACGCCGGCTTCATGGGCAATTTGTGAAACCACCGGAATGTCCAGCACGTCCAGCCCCGGGTTGCCCACGGTTTCGCCAAAAAACAGCTTGGTGTTGGGCCGCACGGCGGCGCGCCAGCCGTCAATGTCGCTCGGCTGCACAAAGGTAGTGTCAATGCCAAAGCGGCGCATGGTGTAGTGCAGCAGGTTTTGCGAGCCGCCGTACAGCGCGGTACTGGCAACAATATGCGAGCCGGCCCCCATGATCGTGGCAACACTCAGGTGCAGCGCAGCCTGGCCGCTGGCGACTGAAATGGCACCAATGCCGCCCTCCAGGGCGCTGATGCGCTGTTCCAGTACCGCGTTGGTCGGGTTGCTGATGCGGCTGTAGACATGTCCCGCACGTTCCAGGTTGAACAGCGAGGCTGCGTGTTCGCTCGATTCAAAGACAAACGAGGTCGTCAGATGGATGGGCACCGCGCGGGCGCCCGTGCTCGGGTCAGGGGCGGCGCCTGCGTGCAGGGCCAGGGTGTCAAATCCGGGGTCAGCGTAGCCGGGCATAAATGGGTCTCCACAACGCAAAAAATGGTGAATCAGTGCGATTGTGGGCTATATTTGAGCAGCAATTGTTAAGTGCACGTCACGAGGAAGAAACATGAAAGTCAGCGATATCCTGCGCGTCAAGGGCGGCACGCTATTTACCATCACGCCCGAAGACAGTCTGGCCGATGCGGCCAAGCTCATGGCCGAAAAAGACATTGGCTCGCTGGTGGTGATCTCCCACGGGCTGGTGGTGGGGATGCTGACGTTCCGTGAAGTGATCCAGGCAACGGTGCGCAATGGCGGCTCTTTTGGAACCACCACGGTGTACCGGGCCATGGACAACGGGCCGCTGATCTGCACCATGGAGACCGACATCGACGAAGTGCGTCGCATGATGCTGGACCGCCATGCCCGCTACATGCCGGTGATCAACAACCGCATGCTGATGGGGGTGGTGAGTTTCTACGACGTGGCCAAGACCGTGGTGGAGAGCCAGAATTTCGAGAACAAGATGCTCAAGGCCTACATCCGTGACTGGCCGGACGAAGACAAGGCGGCGCAAGCCCAATCCGAATAAACAAAGCAAAACAACAAAGCGGCCCGTAGGCCGCTTTGTTGTTTGAGGGGCGCCCGATTTTAATCGATCAGAACGGCAGCCCGACGTAGTTCTCTGCCAGTGCCCCCTGGGCCTTCTCGGAGGAGAACAGGTATTCCAGTTCCGTCTGCTGGAGCTTCTGGTCGTAGCTCATGTTGTCCGGGAAAGTGTGCAGCGTGGTTGTCATCCACCAGGAGAAGCGCTGGGCCTTCCAGACGCGGGCCAGCGCCTTGGCCGAGTAGTTGTCCAGGCCAGAGTCGTCGCCATTCTTGTAGTGCGCCACCATGGCGTGATACAGGTAGTAGATGTCCGAGGCGGCGCTGTTGAGTCCGCGTGCACCAGTCGGAGGCACGATGTGGGCCGCATCGCCCGCCAGGAACATATTGCCGTAGCGCATGGGCTCGGCCACAAACGAGCGCAGGGGGGCGATGGATTTTTCGATGGATGGGCCGGTGATCAGGCGCGCGGCCACATCAGCCGGCAGGCGGCGTTTGAGTTCTTCCCAGAACTTGTCGTCGGACCAGTCTTCCACCGAGTCACTCAGCGGTACCTGGATGTAATAGCGGCTCAACACCTGCGAACGCAGCGAGCACAGCGCGAAGCCCCGCTCGTGTTTGGCGTAGATGAGTTCGGGCGACACCGGCTTGGTGCGCGAAAGGACACCCAGCCAGCCAAACGGATAGACCTTCTCGTACTCCTTGAGCACATCGCGCGGAATGGACTTGCGGCTGACACCGTGGAAGCCGTCGGCGCCGATGACGTAGTCGCAATCGATGCGCACCACATCATCACCGTTGCGGTAGGTCACATACGGGTTGGCGGATTTCAGGTCGTGGGGCTGCACGTCCTCGGCGTTGTGGATAACCACGCCATTCATTTTGTCGCGCGCTTCGTACAGGTCGCGGGTGAGTTCGGTCTGACCGTACACCACCACCGAGCTGCCACCGCTGTACTTGTGCAGATCGACGCGGCTTTGCTTGCCGTCGTGGGCGATGATGAAGCCGTCGTGGATTTCACCTTCCCGGTCCATGCGTTCGCCGCATTGGGCTTCGCGCATCAGCTTGGCAAAGCCATGTTCCAGCACACCGGCACGGATACGGCTCAGCACGTACTCACGGCTTTGGCGCTCCAGAACAATGGTGTCAATGCCCTTGAGGTGCAGGAGCTGGGACAGCATGAGGCCCGAGGGGCCACCGCCAATGATGCAGACGCTGGTTTTCACGAATATCTCCTTGTTGGAAGTGAATGGCACTAGCTTAGGACGCAGCGCGCATGGGCGCTAGCCACCGGGCTATGAGTTTGTGCGATCATCGGCGTGACTGCGCGATGATCGCGCAAATGCAGGAGACTTGAAACCTTGAAACCCACCATCGCCCACGCGGACCTGATTGCCGGCCTGGCCAAGGGCATGGCCGTACTGGAGAGTTTTGACACCGAGCGCCAACGCCTCAATGCCACCTTGGCGGCCCAGCGTGCCGGTATCACCCGCGCTGCCGCCCGACGGCATCTGCTGACGCTGGCGTACCTGGGCTATCTGGAATCGGATGGAAGCTACTTCTGGCTCTCCAGCAAGGTGCTGCGGTTTTCGGGGACCTATCTGTCCTCGGCCCGTCTGCCGCGCGTGTTGCAGCCCACCCTGAACCGTCTGGCGATCCAGACGCAGGAGTCGTTTTCCGCCGTGGTGCTCGATGGGGATGAAGTGGTCATCGTGGCACGCAGTGGCAACGATCTGCGCAGTTCGTCGGTGGGGTCGGCCCAGGTGCTGGCCTATGGCCTGCACCTCGGTGCGCGCTTGCCGGCACACGCCACGTCTACGGGGCGAGTGCTGCTGGCGGCCAAGACCCGCACTGAACTGGGCCAGTGGCTCAAGACCCACGCTTTGCCACGCTTGACCGCCTACACCGTGACCGACCCCAAAGCCTTGCGGGGGCTGGTCGACCTGGCGCGTCAGCAGGATTACTGCGCAGCCTGCGAAGAACATGAGCTCGGAGTCCAGGCGCTCTCGGTTCCCCTGCGCAATCTGGCAGGGCACACCGTGGCCGCGCTCAATGTGGTCGTGGCACCGCACCGCATGGGCTTGCAGGCCATGGAGCGCCAGCTGCTGCCGGTGCTGCAGGACGCTGCCCGCGAGCTGCGGCCGCTGTTGTAGCCATCGGGGATAATTGGTGCCATGAGCGGCAATACCTTCGGAACCCTATTCGCAGTCACCAACTTTGGTGAATCCCACGGCCCGGCCATTGGCTGCGTCATCGACGGTTGCCCTCCGGGCATGGAACTGAGCGAGGCCGATATCCAGGGGGACCTGGACCGCCGCCGTCCTGGCACCAGCCGCCACGTGACCCAGCGCAACGAACCCGATGCGGTGCAGATCCTCAGCGGCGTGTACCAGGGCAAGACCACGGGTACACCGATTGCGCTGCTGATCCAGAACACCGACCAGCGCAGCAAGGATTACGGCAACCTGCTCGATACTTTCCGTCCGGGTCATGCCGATTACACCTATACCCAGAAGTACGGTGTGCGCGACCCGCGCGGCGGTGGCCGATCCAGTGCGCGACTGACGGCGCCGATGGTCGCAGCAGGTGCAGTGGCCAAGAAATGGCTGAAAGAGAAGTTTGGCACCGAGTTTCGCGGCTGCATGACACAGATTGGCGAGTTGCCTATCGCGTTTGAGTCCTGGACGCATGTACCCAACAACCCTTTCTTTGCCCCGGTAGCCGACGTGCAGGCGCTGGAGGACTACATGGATGCCCTGCGCAAGGCCGGTGACTCCTGCGGTGCGCGTATCCGCGTGAGCGCGACCCACGTGCCCGTCGGGCTGGGTGAGCCGCTGTTCGACAAAATGGACTCTGATATTGCCTACGCCATGATGGGTATCAATGCCGTCAAAGGCGTGGAAATCGGCGCCGGTTTTGCCAGTGTGGCCCAGCGCGGTACCACCCACGGCGATTCGCTGACACCGCAGGGTTTTGCCAGCAACAACGCGGGCGGTGTCCTCGGAGGCATCACCACAGGGCAAGACCTGGAGGTGAGCATTGCCATCAAGCCCACCAGTTCCATCATCACGCCGCGTGATTCCATCGATGCGGCGGGCCAGCCCACCCAGGTCATCACCAAGGGGCGGCATGACCCCTGCGTGGGTATCCGTGCTACGCCGATTGCCGAAGCCATGCTGGCCCTGGTGGTCATGGACCACGCGCTGCGCCACCGTGCGCAATGCGGTGACGTTCAGCCTGCGCTGAAATCCATTCCGGCCAGTCTGTAGAGGCCGTTTTGGCCAGCGCGCCGTGCCCAGTGGCTACCGCGCGGCAGTTGTGGCCGTACTCGGCTTTCACGGCGGCGTATTTCGCGCACGCAGGGTTCTTTGGCCCGTTCCTGCCCCTGTGGCTCAAGGACATGGGGCTGGGCATACTGGTGATCAGCCTGCTGACCTCGGTGCAACCCGTCACGCGCATGTTTGCACCCTACCTCTGGGGGGCATTGAGCGACCGCACCGGAGAGCGCGTACGTCTTCTGCGCTGGGGTGCGCTGGTTGCACTGGCAGCGTCTGCCGGGCTGCTGTGGCAGGGTGGCGTCTGGTGGATAGGTTTCGTGTTGCTGGTCATGTTTGCGCAGACCAGCGGCATGATGCCCATGACTGAGGCTGCCGTGGCCCACGTGGTCAGCCAGGGCGGCGGCTTTGATGCCCGGCGCTACGGGCGCATACGTCTGTGGGGCTCGATGGGGTTTATGGCTTCTGTGCTGGCGGCGGGTTGGTGGTTTGACCAGGCGGGTATGCAGTCATTCCCCTGGGTGGCCAGCGCGACGCTGGGCGCGGTGGTACTTGGCGCATGGGCCTTGCCGGACGCGCGGGAGGCACCGCATCCGCATGTGGCCGGTGCACCCTCCATCGGCCATGTGCTGCGCCAGCCCCGGGTGCGCTGGCTGTTTGTTTCGATATTTTTTCATGTGCTGTCGCACATGGGCATCTACATCTTCTTCTCGCTGTACCTGGATTCACTGGGCTACAGCAAGGCGGTCATTGGACTGCTGTGGGCCGTTTCGGTCACGGTGGAAATTGGCTGGTTCCTGACACAGGGACGCTGGCTGCCGCTGCTCAGCCTGTCCGCTTGGCTGGTTCTGTGCGCGGCGCTCATGGCCACACGCATGGCTGCCACCGCGGCGGCGGCTTCGGTGTTGTGGGTCCTGGTGCTGGCGCAGGCGACCCATGCGCTGACGTTTGCCGCCCACCACAGCGCCTGCATGGCTCTGCTGACGCACCATTTTCCGGGGCGCTTACGGGGCAGGGGGCAGGCCCTGTTCTCGGTGTTCGGCTACGGCATCTCCGGGGTGGTGGGTAGCCTGTTGGGCGGGATGCTGAGTGAGCGCTTTGGCCTGGCCAGTGTGTTCTGGGTGACCGCGGCAACGAGTGCCGTTGCGGGCCTGTGCGCACTGCAGGTGTGGCGGTTGCGCCATGGCACCGACCTTGCATGATGGATGGCAGACATGCCGATACACCCCCACTCCCTCGCTGCCTGGCTGGTGGCCATACGCCCACGCAGCCTGCTGGTGGCCATCAGTCCGGTGCTGGTGGGTGGGTCTCTGGGATACCTGCGCACCGGCTCCATCGATGGGTTGGCGGCAGGGCTGGCACTGGCGGCGGCCCTGCTGATGCAGTTGATCACCAACCTGGAGAACGATGTGGGTTACACCGTGCGCGGCGGGGAGGACTCGGGAAACCGCATCGGGCTGCCGCGGGCCACGTCCAGCGGTTGGCTGTCCGTGACGCAGGTACGCATGGTGATCGTGGTGCTGTCGGCGATTGCGACAGGTCTTGGCCTCGCGTTGGTGGCCCACCGGGGCTGGCCGGTGCTGGCCATGGGATCGGCATCGCTGCTGGCGGCGCTGGCCTACATGGGCGGACCCAAGCCAATCGCCTACACGCCGCTGGGAGAGCTGACGGTCTTTGTCTTCTTCGGTCTGGTGGCAGTGCTCGGGACCGACTGGCTGGTCACCGGCAGTACTGGTGTGTTGACCTGGTTGGCTGCCACCTCTATAGGCTGCCACGCCGCTGCCGCGCTGGCGGTCAACAACCACCGTGACATGGCGCACGATCGGCAGGTGGGTCGCTCCACGTTTGCAGCGCGGTATGGCGAGACCGCTTCGCACCGGCTATTGGGTGTGCTATTGGCGCTGCCCTTCGGTTTGCAGTGCCTGATGGCGGTGATGGGCGGGCCCTGGCTGTGGCTGCCCTGTGTGCTGGCGCCCATGGCATGGCGCCTGTACCGCGACTTTGTGGAGTGTTCGCCGGGGCTGCCCTACAACGCCATCCTGTTCCGCGTGTTCCGCTTCGAACTCGGGTTTGCGTTGCTGCTGTCGGTGGGGGCCCTGCTCGGTTCCTAACCCGAACCCTAACGCCAGGCCGGGGTCTGGAAGGCCGCCACCAGAAAATCCACCATGGCGCGCACCTTGCCGGGCAGATGCCTGCGGCTCGGGTAAACCACATTCACGGTGATCTCCGGCCCGCGTAATTCGGGAAGCACTGCAACCAGGCGGCCACTGCGCAGGTCATCGGCCACCAGGAATCCGGGCTGGTAGATGATGCCCTGGTCGGCCAGCGCTGCGGCGCGGCAGGTATCGCCGCTGTTGGCGCGCAGCCGCGGATGGGTGGTCACACGCTGCACTGTCCCGTCGGCATCCTCAAACTGCCAATCGTCGCCGCCGCTCCACCATGCATACGCCATGACACTGTGCTGCGCGATATCGTCCAGGTTGCAAATCGGTGGCGCATGGCGCAGGTAGCCGGGTGCCGCGCACATCACCATACGGTCGCGCGCCAGGGGCCGCGAGACCAGGGAGGAGCTGTCCTGACGGGCAATGCGTACCGCCATGTCAAAACCCTCGTCCACCAGATCCACCACGCGGTCGGTCAACGTAATGTCCAGATCCACACGGGGATACAACTTCAGAAACTCGCCCCACAGCGGTGCCAGATGCAGGTTGCCAAAAGTCAATGGCGCGTTGATTTTGAGCCGTCCACTCACGTCGCTGGCACCCTGGCTGGCTGCGGCATTGGCATCCGCCAGGTCTTCCAGAATTTGCCGGCTGCGCTCGTAGTAGTCACTGCCCGCATCGGTGAGCGAGAGTTTGCGCGTGGTGCGGTTGAGCAGCCGGGTGCCGAGTGCGGCTTCCAACTCCTGCACCAGACGCGACACGACCGCCTTGGACGTGTCCAGGCGCGTAGCGGCTTTGACAAAACTGCCCGCCTGCACGACGGCAGTGAAGGCCTGTATCTGGCGAAACGGGTCCATGGGGTCTGGCTGGAATCAGGGAACGATGGTGGTAAACAAATAGGTCGCCAAGACGACCAGATGCACCACCCCCTGCAGCACCGTGGTGCGCCCGGTGCCCAGTGACAGCGTGCTGATAAACAGCGAGAGCAGCAGCAGTACCGTGGACTTGATGTCCAGGCCCAGCGTCAGCGTCCAGCCGGTGGCCAGCGAGACCATGGCCACCGCAGGAATCGTCAGTCCAATGCTGGCCAGTGCCGAACCCAGTGCCAGATTCAGGCTGGTTTGCAGCCGGTTGGCACGGGCCGCGCGGTAGGCAGCCAGGCCTTCGGGCAGCAACACCACCATGGCGATGATGATGCCCACCACGGCCTTGGGCGCGCCTGCACTGGCCACGGCCAGCTCAATGGCGGGCGCCAGCGACTTGGCCAGCAGCACGACGGCGCCCAGGCTCAGTAGCAGCAGTGCCGCGCTGGCAGCTGCCAGCCGGTTGCTGGGGGGCTGGGCATGGGCTTCGTGGTCCTCGTGTGCGTCGAGGGGAAGAAAGTAGTCCCGGTGGCGCACGGTTTGCACCAGCACAAAGGTGCCGTACAGCACCAGCGATACCACGGCCACAAAAGCCAGCTGGCTCGGGCTGTAGACCGGCCCCGGAACGCTGGTGGTGTAGTTGGGCAACACCAGCGTCAGGATGGCGATGGCCGCCAGCGTCGCCAGCGAGGCACTGACACCCAACAGGCCAAAGGTCTGCTCCCGGTAGCGGCTGCCACCGACCAGCAGGCACAGGCCGACAATGCCGTTGAGGATCAGCATGACGGCGGCAAATACCGTGTCGCGCGCCAGTGCGGTGGTTTGCGGTCCGCCAGTCAGCATGAGCGAGACGATCAACGCCACTTCGATCACCGTAATCGCCAGCGCCAGCACCAGCGTGCCATAGGGCTCGCCGACGCGGTGCGCCACCACTTCGGCATGGTGCACCGCGGACAGCACGCCGGCAATCAGCGCAGCGGTCATCAGCACCAACCACAGCCCACCCTGCAGGCCCAGTAGCGACAGGGCCAGCAACATCCAGCCTGCAATCGGCGCGATCAGGGACCAGAGTGGAAGTGGGGCGTGTGCTTTCATTGTCAATATTCTAGAGACAGTAAGTCAATTTGTTTGTTATTTATCTTTGATATAACGACAGATAAAGTTCAAGCCTTGATTTCACCGAGGTATCCACCATGACCACATCCCCGTTGCCCGCCCTGTTTGTTTCCCATGGTGCTCCGCTGTTCGCGGTCGAAGCTGGCACCACGGGTCCGGCCTTGACCCAATGGGGTAGTACGCTGCCCCAGGATCTGCGCGGCATTGTCATCATGTCGCCCCACTGGATGGCGCGCTCGCCCGCGGTCATGACCACGGCCCAGCCCACCACCTGGCACGACTTTGGCGGTTTTCCACCCGCTCTGTACGAACTGCAGTATCCGGCACCCGGCCATCCGGCGCTGGCGCAGGAGGTGATTGCACTGCTGGGCGCCGGGGGCATTTCCGCGCAGGCCGATGCCAACCGGCCTTTCGACCACGGCACCTGGGTACCGCTGATGCATTTGCTGCCCCAAGCCAACGTCCCCATTGTGCAGGTGGCGCTGCCTGTGGGCTGGAATGCGCGCCAGGTCTATGCCATGGGCCAGACCCTGCAAAGCCTGCGCAGCCAGGGTGTGCTGGTGATGGGCTCCGGCAGCATGACGCACAACCTGGCCGAGTTCTTTGGCGGTGAGCGGGAGGTTGCGCCGTATGTGACGGAATTCAGCCGCTGGATTGAATCGAAGCTGGCCGCAGGTGATCTGGAGGCCTTGCTGAACTACCGCAGCCAGGCGCCGCATGCCCACCGTGCGCACCCGACGGAAGACCACTTTCTGCCGCTGTTCTTTGCATTGGGCGCAGCAGGTGCAGACGCCCGGCCCGAGTACCTGAGCCGCGAGGTGATGTACAGCATGCTGGCGATGGATACCTTCACTTTGCAGTGAAATTGGCCTATAGCCCCCGCGGAATATGCGCGAATAGCTATCAAAAATATAGCATCCCTGATCAGGGCGCCCGCTCTATCCGGTTGCGCCCGTTCTGCTTGGCCAGCTGGAGCGCATCCCCCGCGCGGCGCATCAGGGTGTTGAGGTCCTGGTCGGTCTCGTTGCGGCTGGCAAACCCTGCGCTGGTGGTCAGGCGCAACAGCGAGCCTGTCGGCATGACCACTTCCATCACCGCAATGCCCCGGCGCAGGCGTTCGGCAAACAGGGCTGGTTCGTCGGCTGCGGTATGGGAAACCAGGATCGCAAATTCCTCGCCGCCAATGCGTGCTGCGGGGCGCTCTGCGGCACGCACCGCTTCTTTCAGGTAGCGCCCCAGCGCCCGCAGGACCACATCACCACTGTCGTGTCCATAGCGGTCGTTGATGCGCTGGAAGTGGTCGATGTCCAGCACGATGACGGACAGAGCTTCTCCATAGCGCTGGGCATGGAAGAACGCCTGTTGCCCCTGCATTTCAAACATGCGCCCGTTGGCCAGGCCGGTGAGTGCATCGGTGTGCACCTGTTGCGCCAGCGCGTCCCGAACGGCATCGAGCTCCTTGCGGGTTTCCTCCAGCGCGAGGGTCGCGTCCTGCAGCATCTGCAGTTCCCGAAGGGGTTCTTTTCCGTGCGGTGCAGGTTGTCCGCTGCTGTCGCGAAGGGTGTTTGCCAGACGGACGACGGGACGGACCAGCAAGCGATAGATGGCTGCAGACACCGCCAGCAGACCCACCGCAGCAGCTGCGGCCACCCAGAGCAGCATCGCGCGTGCTTCCCCGATCGATGTGCGTAGCTGCTCGGCTTCCTTGCTGGCTTCCGGCACCCTGGCGCTTGAAGCGGCGTCAACCAGCTGCTGAACGCCGGACTCCAGGCGTGCCTGTTGTCCCAACAGAAGGGTCAAAGCCAGGATGCCTGCCAGCAGCACCGATGCGGCGATGGCAGCAGACACCCAGAGTAACCCTGGCTTGTGTGGAGACCTGTGTCGTGCGGACATGCACGAATCATAGGCCGGTTCAGATGCGCTTGGCTCAGGTGTTGGCGTAGTCCGCTACCGGCACGCAACTGCAGAACAGGTTGCGGTCCCCATAGACGTTGTCCACGCGACCCACGCTGGGCCAGTACTTCACGGCCTTGAGGCTGGCCACCGGGAAGGCGCCTGTCTCGCGGCTGTAGGGGCGGTCCCATTCGGCACCGAGCAGGCTGGCGGCGGTGTGGGGGGCGTGTTTGAGCGGGTTGTTGTCCTGTGGCCACTCGCCCTTTTCGACTTTGCTCACTTCGCCACGGATGGCAATCATCGCGTCGATAAAACGGTCCAGCTCGGCCAGAGTTTCGCTCTCGGTAGGCTCCACCATCAGCGTGTTGGGCACCGGGAAGGACAGGGTGGGCGCGTGGAAACCATAGTCCATCAGGCGCTTGGCCACGTCTTCGGCCATCACGCCGCAGGTGTCCTTGAAACCGCGCAAATCCAGGATGCACTCGTGGGCCACGTGGCCCGGCTTGCCATCCTTTCCCTCCGATGCATACAACGTGGGGTAGTGGTCCGCCAGGCGCGCGCTGATGTAGTTGGCCGCCAGGATGGCCGCCTCGGTCGCATGGCGCAGGCCGTCCGGGCCCATCATGCGGCAGTACATCCAGCTGATCGGCAGCACGGCGGCATTGCCCAGTGGCGCTGCGCTCACGGCGCCGGTGCCAGCCACACCGCCAGTGGCATGTCCGGGCAGGAAAGGCACCAGGTCTTCCACCACGCAGACGGGGCCGACACCGGGGCCGCCACCGCCGTGGGGGATGCAGAAGGTCTTGTGCAGGTTCAGGTGGCTGACGTCGCCGCCAAACTCGCCGGGGGCGGCGGTGCCGACCAGCGCATTCATGTTGGCGCCGTCCACATAGACGCGGCCGCCGTGGCGGTGCACCAGCGCGCACAGCTCTTTCACCGAGGTTTCAAACACGCCGTGGGTGCTGGGGTAGGTGATCATCACCGCGGCCAGGTTGGCGCTGTGCTGCTCGCACTTGGCCTGCAGGTCGGCCATGTCCACGTTGCCGTTGGAGTCGCATTGGGTGACCACGACGGTCATGCCCACCATCATGGCGCTGGCCGGGTTGGTGCCGTGCGCGCTGCTGGGGATCAGGCAGATATTGCGGTGGCCCTGGCCCTTGCTTTCGTGGAAAGCCTTGATGACCAGCAGGCCCGCGTATTCGCCCTGGCTGCCCGCGTTGGGCTGCAGGCTGATGCCGGCGTAGCCGGTGGCGGCGCAGAGCCAGGCGCGCAGCTGTTCGTCCAGCTCGGTATAACCCTGGCGCTGGTCGGCGGGGGCAAAGGGGTGGATGTTGGCAAACTCGGGCCAGGTGATGGGAATCATCTCGCTGGTGGCGTTGAGCTTCATGGTGCAGGAGCCCAGCGGAATCATGCTGCGGTCCAGCGCCAGGTCCTTGTCGGACAGCATGCGGATGTAGCGCAGCATGCCGGTCTCGGAGTGGTAGGTGTTGAAGACCGGGTGCGTCAGGAACTTGGACGTGCGGCGCAGCGCGGCGGGGATCAGCGGAGCGGCATCAGCGGCAAAGTCCTCCACCCTGGGCAGGGCCTGGCCGGGCTTGGCAAAAAACGACCAAAGCAGCGCAATGTCGTCGCGGGTAGTGGTCTCGTCCAGAGACACAGCGATGTACTCTTTGAAGTAAATCCGCAGGTTAGCCCCCGCCGATATTGCGCGGGCAGCTATCGAATTGGTAGCATCCCCGGTGTGGAGGGTGACAGTGTCAAATGCCGAGGCACAGGTGGGCGTGTGGCCCAGGGCCTGCAATCCCTTGACCAGAATCGCGGTATAGGTGGCTACGCGTTGTGCGATGCGTGTGAGTCCTGCAGGGCCGTGGTACACGGCGTACATGCTGGCCACCACCGCCGGCAGCACCTGCGCAGTACAGATGTTGGACGTGGCTTTTTCGCGGCGGATGTGTTGTTCGCGGGTTTGCAGGGCCAGGCGGTAGGCGGGGTTGCCGTGGGTGTCCACACTGACACCCACCAGGCGACCGGGCATGGAGCGTTTGTATTCATCGCGGCAGGCCATGTAGGCAGCGTGCGGGCCGCCGTTGCACAGCGGCATGCCAAAGCGCTGGGTGGTGCCGATCACAATGTCGGCGTTCCATTCTCCGGGGGGCGTCAGCAGGGTTAGTGCCAGCAGGTCGGCCGCTACGATGAAGGCGGCCTGTTTGGCGTGCACCTTGGCAACTTCGCCGGGCAGGTCGTCAATGCGTCCGCTCGTTGCGGGGTATTGGGCCAGCACCGCAAAGTAGTCGCCAGCGACCAAGGTTTCCCACTCGGCTGCGGAGTTGGCGATTCGGACCTCAATACCCAGAGGCTGGGCGCGGGTCTGCACCACTTCGATGGTTTGGGGGTGGCAGTCGCCGGCCACCACAAACACATTGCTCTTGCTTTTGACGCTGCGCTTGGCCAGCGTCATGGCTTCGGCCGCCGCAGTGGCTTCGTCCAGCATGGACGCGTTGGCCATGGGCATGCCGGTCAGGTCGCAGACCATGGTCTGGAAGTTGACCAGCGCCTCCATACGGCCCTGGGAAATCTCGGCCTGGTAGGGCGTGTAGGCGGTGTACCAGGCGGGGTTTTCCAGGATGTTGCGCAGGATTACACCGGGCGTATGGGTGCCGTAATACCCTTGACCGATGAAGCTCTTGAACTGCTGGTTCTTGCCTGCCAGCGCCTTGAGTTCCGCCAGTGCCGCCGCTTCGGTAATCGCTGCGGGAATTGCCATCTTGCTAGAGCGCGCGATGGAACGCGGCACGATGCTGTCGATCAGTTCCTTGCGGGACTTTTCGCCAATGGCTTGCAGCATCAGCGCTTCATCGGAAGCAGAGATGCCAATGTGGCGTGCAACAAATTCGCTGGCGTCTTCGAGTTGGGCGAGGGAAGGTGTCGAGGGCATGGTCTTGGAGCAATGTTGTTGTCGGAGGTGAGGGCAATTTTCCGCTGGGCCGCCCCAAGGAAAATTAGCCCCCTTGGGGGGCAGCGACCCGCGCAGCGGCGGAGCGTGGGGGCCAGTTCAGGCAGCGGCGGAGAAGGCGGTGTAGCTGGTCTCGTCCATCAGCGCGTCGAGTTCAGACGGGTTGGACAGCTTGACCTTGAAGAACCAGCCGGCGCCCAGCGGGTCGCTGTTGGCCAGCGACGGGTCGGCACGCAGGGCTTCGTTGACTTCGGTGATGGTGCCGGTGACAGGCATGTAGACATCGGCAGCGGCCTTGACGGACTCCACCACGCCGGCCACGGCCTTGGCGTCAATGGATGCGCCCACTTCGGGCAGGTCCACAAACACCACATCGCCCAGCGCGTCCTGCGCGTGGTGGGTGATGCCGACGGTGGCGGTGTCGCCGTCAACGCTGAGCCATTCGTGGTCGGGGGTGTACTTGATGGTCATGAAAAACTCCTGAAACGTGAAATTGAAATAGGTGGAAAAACCAAAAATTGAACCTGCCAGCGCAGACTTTATCCGCTGGCAGCCAGCAAATCAGCCGCGGTAGTACCGCGTGGGAACAAAAGGCATGGCACTGACTTCCATGAGCACCGGCTTGCCACGTACGATGGCTACCACCTGGGTGCCGATAGTCGCCCATTTCGCATCCACGTAGCCCATGGCTACCGGCTTGTCGATGGTCGGGCCGAGCAGGCCGCTGGTGACCTCGCCAATTTTGTTGCCGGCACCGTCCTGCAGTTCGGTGTGGTCACGCACGGGAATACGCTCCAGCGCAATGAGTCCAATGCGTTTTCTTGTGCCTTTTGGGGCCCCAGCCCCCGTGGAGTCTGCGAGAGCAGCTAGTATTTTTGTAGCACCCGGGAAACCACCTTCGCGTGCTCCACCTGCGCGGCGCACTTTCTGCATGGCCCAGTTGAGGCTGGCTTCCACCGGGTTGGTGGTGGTGTCGATGTCATTGCCATACAGGCACAGACCGGCTTCCAGTCGCAGGGAATTGCGTGCGCCTAGGCCAATGGGTTTGACCTCGGGTTGGGCCAGTAGGGCGCGCGCTAGGGCCTCGGCGTGGTCGTTGTGGACGGAAATTTCAAATCCGTCTTCGCCGGTGTAACCGCTGCGGGTCAGGAACACGTCGATCTTCTGCGTGCCCGTGTTGACGGTGAAGTTTCCGCCGGTCATGAACACCAGTTTTTCAACACCGGGTGCCAGGCGGGACAGGGCCGTGACGGCTTGCGGGCCCTGCAGCGCCAGCAGTGCCATCTCGGGCATGGGAATCACCTGGCAGCGGCTGCCGATTTTTGACTGGATGTGGGCGATATCGCCGACCTTGCAGGCACCGTTGACGATGACGAAAATTTCGCCATTGCCTTTATTGAAGAACATCAGGTCGTCAATGATGGTGCCTTCCTCGGTCAACAGCAGGCCGTAGCGCTGCTTGCCCACAGGCAGGTCGATCACGTCGACCGGCATCAGGCTCTCGAATGCCGCTGCGGCATCGGGGCCGACCAGACGCAACTGGCCCATGTGGGAGACGTCAAACAGGCCGGCAGCCTTGCGGGTATGGTGATGCTCGGCCATCAGGCCTGCGGGGTACTGCACAGGCATGGAGTAGCCGGCAAACGGCACCATGCGGGCGCCTAGCTCGATGTGCAGGGCGTTTAACGGTGTGGTCAACAAAGCGGTGTCGGTGGTGGACATGGCGGCAATTCAGAAAGGGGCAAGTCAAAACCCGGGACGCATGCATAGCTGCGCACGTCCGGTGCTGCCCCCGCTGTCCGCTTTACCTGAGAGATTCGCCGGGCCTGCCTGCACGCAAGGTGCGCAGACTGCGGGTTGCTCCTTCGGTGGATTGCAGGCTGCCAGATGATGGCAGTGCAACCTCTCTCCAGTGGGGTGTCGTGCAGCAGCTTGAAGGCCCGCTGCACGGTGGTCAGTCCTTTTGCCTGAGCGTTCAGACTGCTGCAATCAGCCGTCCTGCGCCTTCGGCGGCCTCCACTGGGGAGGCTCTCTCCTGACCTTGGGGATTCTAAACCAGGCAATGCGCCTGACGGGTGTCAGGCTATCGCGCGATCACATCCCCGCGTAGTTCGGTCCGCCGCCGCCTTCGGGCGTGACCCACACGATGTTCTGGGTCGGGTCCTTGATGTCACAGGTTTTGCAGTGCACGCAGTTCTGCGCGTTGATCTGCAGGCGGTCGGTGTTGTCGTCGTTCTTGACGAACTCGTACACACCGGCTGGGCAGTAGCGCGCTTCGGGACCGGCGTATTTGGCCAGGTTGATGCGCACCGGTACGGAGGCGTCTTTCAGTGTCAGGTGCGCTGGCTGTTGCTCTTCATGGTTGGTGTTGCTGATGAACACGCTGGAGAGGCGGTCGAACGTGAGTTTGCCATCGGGCTTGGGATAGACGATGGGCTGGCACTCAGCAGCAGGCTTCAGGTAGGCGTGGTCCGGCTTTTCACGGCGCAGTGTCCATGGGATATGGCCACGCAGCACAAACTGCTCAAACCCATTCATCAGGGTGGCCACGGTCAGGCCGTGCTTGAACCAGTTCTTGAAGTTGCGGTCTTTGTTGAGCTCAGTGTGCAGCCAGCTGGCATCGAAGGCATCAGGGTAGGCGCTCAGCTCATCGTGTTGGCGGCCTGCCACGACGGCGTCATAGGCGGCATCTGCAGCCAGCATGCCGGTCTTGATGGCAGCGTGGCTGCCCTTGATGCGGCTCACGTTCAGGTAGCCCGCATTGCATCCCACCAAGGCACCACCAGGGAATACGGTCTTGGGCAAGGAGTTGATGCCGCTGGCATTGATGGCACGCGCGCCATAGGACAGGCGCTTGGCAGTGACCTCACCCTTGTCGTTCTCAAAGTAATAACGAACGCGGGGGTGGGTCTTCCAGCGCTGGAACTCCTCAAAGGGGCTGAGGTAGGGGTTGGAGTAGCCCAGTCCGGTGACAAAGCCCACAGCCACTTTGTTACCTTCGAGGTGGTACAGGAAGGCGCCACCGTAGGTGTCGTTCTCCATGGGCCAACCGGCGGTGTGCATGACAAAGCCTGGCTGGTGGCGGCTGGGGTCGATTTCCCACAGTTCCTTGATACCGATGCCAAAGCTTTGCGGATCTTTGCCGGCGTCCAGTTTGTATTTGGCAATGAGCTGCTTGCCCAGATGGCCGCGGGCGCCTTCGGCGAACACGGTGTATTTGCCCAGCAACTCCATGCCGAGCTGGAAGTTCTCGGTAGGCTCGCCGTCTTTGCCCACACCCATATTGCCGGTGGCCACGCCTTTGACGGATCCATCTTCGTTGTACAGCACTTCGGCGGCGGTGAAGCCGGGGAAAATTTCCACACCGAGTGCTTCGGCCTGTTCAGCCATCCACTTGGTCACAGCACCCAGGCTGACGATGTAGTTGCCATGGTTGTGCGCAAAAGGCGGCAGGAACATATTGGGCACGCGTGCGCCCGAGTTCTCACTCAGAAAGATATAGGCATCGTCGGTGACCGGCTGGTTCAGCGGGGCACCAAGTTCCTTCCAGTTGGGAAAGAGTTCGGTCAGCGCCTTGGGGTCCATGATGGCACCCGACAGAATGTGTGCGCCGGGTTCCGAACCTTTTTCCAGAACCACCACGGAGACATCCGTGCCCTTTTCTGCGGCCAGCTGCTTCAGGCGAATGGCTGTTGCCAGCCCACCGGGGCCTCCACCTACGACAACCACGTCGTATTCCATGGCCTCGCGGGGGCCAAATTGGGTCAGAATTTCCTCGTTGGTCATGGGTGTCTCGCTTGATAATGGGGTTCAGTCGATTGTGCCAACAATCACGCGTGGATCCGGTCAGCTTTGGGACAGATTCTATGCGTGGAATAGGTAAAAAAGAACGATCGTTCGTATTTGATTCGTGGAGACTCTCTAAATGGCATACACCATCGATTTATCCGGCCGCGTGGCCTTCATTACCGGGGCCTCCAGTGGCTTGGGGGCGCAGTTCGCCCGAACGCTGGCGGGTGCCGGTGCGGCCGTGGTGCTGGCCAGTCGCCGCGTGGACAAGCTCAAGGAACTGCGCGCCACCATTGAAGGCGAGGGCGGTGATGCCCATGTGGTGGAACTGGATGTGACCGACCATGACTCCATCAAATCGGCAGTGGCCCATGCCGAAACCGAAGTGGGCTCCATTGACATCCTGATCAACAACTCGGGCGTGAGCACGACCCAGCGCCTGCAGGATGTTTCGCCCGATGACTATGACTTCATGTTCAGCACCAACGTCAAGGGGGCCTTCTTTGTGGCCCAGGAAGTGGGTAAGCGCATGCTGGCGCGCGCCAAGGGTTCTGCGCCGGGCAACTACACCGGTGGACGCATTGTGAACATCGCATCGATGGCGGGCCTGCGCGTGTTGCCGCAAATTGGTGTGTACTGCATGAGCAAGGCTGCGGTGATCCAGATGACCAAGGCCATGGCGCTGGAGTGGGGCAAGTTTGGCATCAATGTCAATGCGCTGTGCCCCGGCTACATCGACACCGAAATCAACCACCACCACTGGCAGACGGAAGGTGGTCAGAAGCTGGTGCAGATGCTGCCGCGCAAGCGCGTGGGTAACCCCAAGGATCTGGATGCGCTGCTGGTGATGTTGTGTTCGGACCAGAGCCACTTTATCAATGGCGCAGTGATTGCTGCGGACGACGGCTTTGGCATTTAAGTTCTCCGGTTTCTTGTGCTGACGGGGATACTGGCCGGATTTCTTGTCTGGTGTTTGCTGGGTACGGAGCTAAATATGCTTCTAGCCCAGGAGAATGTTGCATAGTCTGCTATGGTTTGTGTAGCAGTATGAGCGGGATCGGCATGGATGCCAGTGTGCTGCGAAATTTTACAAGCCAATTAGTGGCTGGTAATGTGCTTGTACTGGGCATCCTGGCTTCCATTCGCGCGCACAGGTAGCAAGGCCCCCAAGAGCTGCCGCTCCGTTGGTACGGCGGCTCGTTGGTGCCCGGGTACTTACTTCGGTGCCAGGCGGATGGCGCCGTCAAGGCGGATCACTTCGCCGTTGAGCATGTCGTTTTCAAAGATGTGTTGTGCCAGTTTGGCGTAATCCTGAGGGGTGCCCAGGCGGGAAGGGAAAGGCACCGCAGCGGCCAGAGAGTCCTGCACTTCCTTGGGCATGCCGAACATCATGGGTGTGCCAAAAATGCCGGGGGCAATCGTCATGTTGCGAATGCCGTTGCGCGCCAGATCACGGGCGATGGGCAAGGTCATACCCACAATGCCACCCTTGGACGCGCTGTACGCAGCCTGACCAATCTGGCCGTCGTACGCAGCAACGGAGGCAGTGGAGATCAACACACCACGCTCGCCTGTAGCTTCGGGTTCGTTTTTGCACATGGCATCAGCAGCCAGGCGGATCATGTTGAAGCTGCCCACCAGATTGACGGTGATGCACTTGGTGAAGGTGGACAGCGCATGTGCGCCATTCTTGCCAACGGTCTTCTCACCGGGTGCAATGCCGGCACAGTTGACCAGGCCCATGAGCTTGCCCATGGATACAGCCTTGGCGACGACAGCCTGGCCATCGGCTTCATTGCTCACATCGCATTTGACAAACGCGCCGCCGATTTCCTTGGCGATAGCTTCGCCTTTCTCGACCTGCATGTCTGCAATGACCACCTTGCCGCCCTTGCCAGCCAGCATGCGCGCTGTGCCTTCGCCCAGACCCGATGCGCCACCGGTGACGATGAATACTTTTCCTGCGATTTCCATGAATTGCTCCTAGTGTGAAGTGATGGTGGGAATTGACGTTTACGTTAACGTAAATTATCACCGACCACGAAGGTGCGCACTCATACGGATGAAAATTTCAGGAGCTCTATTGTTTACTGCTATACTCTGCCCTCTCGGATATGTAGGCGCATAGCTCAGCTGGTTAGAGCACCACCTTGACATGGTGGGGGTCGTTGGTTCGAGTCCAATTGCGCCTACCAACATCTTCCTGAAGCAACGGCACCATGTGGTGCCGTTTTTGTTTCTGGGTTCGTGTCTTGACGGACCTGTTGCCACTAGGGTAAACCTAGGTCATTGCACTGGTACCGGTCTCTACAATGTGCTGCACTGCAATACATACTCGGTAGCAATGGCTGCCCAATCCGCACGCAATGCAACGCAAACCATTCAAAGACAGTAAATCGGCTGAACGGGTCATCAAGAAATACCCGAATCGCCGTCTGTATGACACTGACACTTCGAGTTACATCACCTTGGCAGAGATCAAACAGCTGGTGATGGACAGTGAGCCGTTTGTGGTGCGCGATGCCAAGACGGGCGACGATCTGACGCGCAGCATCCTCCTGCAAATCATTCTGGAAGAGGAGGCCCACGGATCCCCGATGTTTACGGCGCCAGTGCTGTCCAACATCATTCGTTTCTATGGCCATGCCATGCAGGGCATGATGGGTGGGTACCTCGAAAAGAACATGCAGGCGCTGATGGATTTACAGGCACCCATGGTCCAAGGCGTCATGGGCAACAACGTGTTCCAGCAGATGCAGGAGCATATGCAGAAGCAGACAGAACAGTTTCTGGGTACTTTTGGCATCAAGCGATAAGCGTTGTGCACTTCCCGGCTGGAATGCTGGGACAATCGGTGCATGAGTGAAGCAAAACCAACCACCAGTGCATCAGTCCCTAAAGTGGGCTTTGTCAGTCTTGGTTGCCCCAAGGCACTGACCGACTCCGAACTGATATTGACCCAATTGAGTGCGGAGGGCTACCAGACCTCAAAGACCTTCCAGGGTGCCGATATCGTGATCGTCAACACCTGTGGGTTCATTGATGATGCGGTCAAGGAAAGCCTGGACACCATTGGAGAAGCGCTCGCCGAAAATGGCCGGGTCATTGTGACCGGCTGTTTGGGTGCCAAGCAATCTGAAGGGGGAGAGAACCTGATCCGTCAGGTGCATCCCAAAGTGCTGGCGGTGACCGGGCCGCACGCTACGCAGGAAGTGATGGATGCTGTCCACCTGAACCTTCCCAAGCCCCATGACCCTTTCATTGATCTGGTTCCCAATGCCTTCGGGGTGGCGGGTATCAAACTGACACCGCGCCATTACGCCTATTTGAAAATCAGCGAAGGCTGTAACCACCGTTGCACCTTTTGCATCATCCCGTCGATGCGGGGTGATTTGGTTTCGCGTCCTGTTGGAGATGTGCTGTCGGAAGCGCGTGCCTTGTTTGAAGGGGGTGTCAAGGAGTTGCTGGTGATCAGCCAGGACACTTCGGCGTACGGAGTTGACGTGAAGTACCGCACCGGGTTCTGGGATGGCAAGCCGGTCAAGACACGCATGCTGGAGTTGGTGGCAACACTCGGTGAGATTGCAGAGTCCTACGGCGCGTGGGTTCGTTTGCATTACGTTTACCCGTATCCCAGTGTGGACGAGATCATCCCGTTGATGGCGTCCGGGCGGATCCTGCCGTATCTGGATGTACCGTTGCAGCACAGCCATCCGGATGTACTCAAGCGCATGAAACGTCCAGCCAGCGGTGAGAAAAATCTCGAACGTATCCAGCAATGGCGACAGGCTTGTCCCCAACTGGTCGTGCGCAGCACCTTCATCGCCGGATTTCCAGGGGAAACCGAAGAAGAATTCAGTCACTTGCTGGATTTCATGCAGGAGGCGCAGATCGACCGGGCCGGGTGCTTTGCGTACAGCCCTGTGAGTGGTGCTGCGGCCAATGATTTGCCTGGCATGCTTCCCGCAGAAGTGCGTGAGGAGCGCCGCGCACGGTTCATGGCAGTGGCAGAGCAAATTTCGGCGGAGCGTTTGCAGCGCCGGGTGGGGTCTGTCATGCAGGTGCTGGTGGATTCCGCGCCAGCAATGGGTCGTAAAGGCGGAGTAGGGCGGAGTTATGCAGATGCGCCAGAAATTGATGGCGTCGTGCGTTTGTTGCCGCCAGAAAAGATCAGCAAGACGCTAAAGGTCGGAGAGTTCACCAAGGCGCGTATCGTCAGCGCGCAAGGTCACGACCTCGTGGCTTTGCCCATCTGATCACAAGGCCACGGACTCATGCAAACTATGGTCCGTGGCATGAATCAAACAGACAAAAAAAAGCCGCTGTGTTTACAGCGGCTTTTCAATATCTACATTACCATTGTTGGTGCCCAGAAGAGGACTCGAACCTCCACGATGTTACTCGCTAGTACCTGAAACTAGTGCGTCTACCAATTCCGCCACCTGGGCATCTCAGGAAAGAGAGAAGTATATCAAAAATTTGAGCCAAAACAGCGGAATGCTGGATGAAGTTGAAGGAATTGTTCAGGGACATCGCGATGGCCACGGATTCGTGTCCCGCGACGATGGTGCTCCGGACATTTATTTGCCCCCGAACGAAATGCGGGCAGTGCTGCACAAGGACCGTGTCAAAGTGCGCATCGTGCGCAATGACCGCAAGGGACGCCCTGAAGGGCGCGTTGTGGAAATCATTGAGCGATCGTCCCAACCGATCATTGGTCGCCTGCTGCAGGAAAGTGGCGTGTGGCTGGTGGCGCCCGAAGACAAACGGTATGGGCAGGACGTCCTGATTCCCAAAGGCGCCACCAGTGTTGCCAAGCCCGGGCAGGTTGTCGTTGTGGAACTGGTAGAACCACCAGCTCTTTTCGGACAACCGGTGGGTCGCATCAAGGAAGTGCTGGGGGAAGTTGACGATCCCGGCATGGAGATTGAAATTGCGGTGCGCAAATACAGCGTGCCGCATGAGTTTTCAGAAGCGTGCATTGCGCTGGCCAGAACCCTGCCGGACAAAGTCCGGCCACACGACCATGCCAATCGCGTCGATCTGACCGATATTCCTCTGGTCACCATTGATGGGGAAGATGCGCGAGACTTTGACGATGCGGTGTATTGCGAACCCGCCACCAAGGGTAGAGGGAAATCAGCGACCAAGGGCTGGCGACTGCTCGTAGCCATTGCCGATGTGAGCCACTACGTGGAAACAGGTTCTGCGATTGACGTTGATGCCTACGACAGGGCTACCAGCGTCTATTTTCCGCGTCGAGTTATTCCCATGCTGCCGGAAAAGCTCTCCAACGGACTGTGTTCGCTCAACCCTGAGGTCGAGCGACTGTGCATGGTGTGCGATATGTTCGTCACGGAGATGGGTGATGTAGAGGCATACCAGTTCTATCCCGCTGTGATGTGGAGCCATTCCCGATTTACCTACACTGAAGTCGCGGCAATTCTTGGCAACACCCGTGGGCCCGAGGCTGTTCGGCGTAAAGACCGCGTGGGCGATTTACTCAATCTGCACGGTGTTTTTCAAGCGCTGTCGAAGTCACGGCAAAAGCGTGGTGCGGTTGATTTCGAAACAACGGAAACGCAAATCATCTGCGATGAAAACGGACGCATTGAGAAGATCGTTCCCCGCACACGCAATGTGGCACATCGGGTGATCGAGGAGGCGATGCTGGCGGCCAATGTCTGCAGTGCAGATTTCATTGCGCAAAGCAAGCACCCGGGGCTGTTTCGTGTGCACGAAGGACCTACGCCAGAGAAGAAGGAAATTCTGCGCAATTATTTGAAAGCCACTGGTATTGGCATGAGCATCAGTGACGATCCGTCTCCCGGAGAGTTTCAGGCGATTGCCAATGCAACCAAGGATCGTCCCGACGCGCAGCAGATCCATTCCATGTTGTTGCGATCCATGCAGCAGGCTATCTACACCCCGATCAACAGCGGGCATTTCGGACTCGCGTTTGACGCCTATACCCATTTCACCAGTCCGATCCGTCGCTATCCCGATTTGCTGGTGCACCGTGTCATCAAGGCGATTCTTGCGAAGTCCAGGTACCAGTTGCCGACATTACCTACACCGGGTGAAGCGCATGCCAAACTGGCGCGCCGTCTGGAGAAGGGACTGGCGTCCAAGGTGAGTGCACCCTCGCTGAAGCCCCAGAAAACGAATGCAGAGGGTATGGCCTGGCAGGCAGCTGGCTTGCATTGCAGCGCCAATGAACGGCGTGCAGACGAAGCCAGTCGTGATGTGGAAGCGTGGCTCAAGTGCAAATACATGCGTGAGCATTTGGGCGAAGAATATGGTGGCGTAGTAACCGCTGCGACTTCATTCGGTATCTTTGTGACCCTGGATGCTATGTACGTGGAGGGGCTGGTCCACATTACCGAGTTGGGCGGTGAGTATTTCCGCTTTGATGAAGCGCGTCAGGAATTGCGTGGCGAGCGGACCGGTACGCGCTACGCCATTGGAACCAGAGTACGGATTCAGGTGAGTCGCGTGGATCTGGATGGGCGCAAGATAGATTTCCGGCTTGTCCACGAAGGTGAGGGCGGCGGTACCAGGTCCTTGCCGGTCAAGGGCGACGCACGGGAGTCTGGTGGGCCGGCAGGAGCCGAACGGTTTGCGCTGTCAGAAACGTCTCGCCAGGGATTGGCCAAGCCGGATAAACGCAAGCGCAGTAGCGAAAAGTCCGCGGTCCGGCCCAAGGGCGGTTCGGCCATTAACTCTGGCGCTGCTCCGACCAAGAAGGGTGCACGCAAACGGCGGTAACCTGTTTAGAGGGATTCCATCAGACGGTGTGCGGTGAGGGTTGTGGCTGTCTGCCACTGGTCCGCCATTTCGCCGTGGTGGAACACTGCGCTGCAGGCCGCATCAAAAGCGCTGTCACCATTTGCCAGACGCGCACCGATAAGGCCAGCCAGGACATCCCCTGTGCCCGCTGTAGCGAGGCGCGCATTGCCCGAGGCATTGATTCGAGGAGTGTGTTCGTCGTTGACAATGATCGTTCCTGATCCCTTCAGGACCACGGTACAGCGAAATTTATCCGCCAGTGACTGCGCGGATTCCAGACGGTGGGACTGGACATCAGCGGTGCTGCACCCCAGAATGCGGGCAGCTTCCAACGGGTGGGGGGTCATCACCGTGGAGTCATGAGGTCGCGATTGGACTGCGGCTTGAAGAGATGGTGAGGCAGCGATTGCATTGAGAGCATCTGCGTCGAGGACAAGTTTCTGTGCGGATTGGAGGATGGTGTCGAGACGGACTCCAATAGCCTCACCACCGCCACATCCGGCGACCACGGTGTGTAATCGCAAATCAACTTCAGTAAAGTTACGCACCATCAAGTCGGGTTGGGTTGGATCCAGATGGAGTGCTTCCTGGTCCAATAGCACAATGAAAACCCGGCCAGCTCCACCACGCAATGCTGCGCCACCAGCCAGCAATGCCGCCCCGGTCATTCCTGGTGCTCCCCCAATGACGGTCACATCGCCAAAACTGCCCTTGTGTGAGTTATGGGGTCTCTTGCATTGACTTGGTGCAACGTTGATTTGTGCGCATGCATCCGCAGAAACCTCCACGCCCAGTGAGTTAAACCAGATTTCTCCACTGGCATCTCGGCCATCGGCAGTGAAGAGTCCTGTTTTTAACGTGAGCAGGCTTAATGTGGCGCTGGCCAGCACATGTGTCGTGGCTGCGACTCCAGAGTCTGCGTGCAGGCCGGAGGGCACATCCACAGAAACCACGGGCACTTCGCTTTGATTGATATGTTGCACCCACGTCGCGCTCTGGCCGCGGATAGGGCGCGAACTGCCAATACCAAAGATGGCATCAATGCAAGCGTCATAGCTCTCGGGAATCTCGTTCTGAAAGTGGATGCCAGCAATCTTGGCTTTTTCCATGGCGACCATGGCGTCGACAGGCTGTGCCGCTCTCTCCTGCAGTAGGGTGACGATAGGTGTCTTGCCCCAGGCCTGCAGATGGCGCGCGGCGACCAATCCGTCTCCGCCGTTGTTCCCGGGACCGCAGGGTATCCAGACGGTTCTCGCATGCGGAGCCATTGCCAGAAGCAGGTGCGCGACCTCTAATCCTGCACGCTCCATGAGTGTGTGTGGAGGGAGCAGGCTGGAAGCATTCGCCTCCAGGCGCCGGGTTGCAGCGCTGTTGTGCAGGATTCGGATTCGCGCTGACCGCAAACCATCCGGGCCAACGATGCGTTCAGAACTCGTAGACATCACCCTCTCGCGCCAGGCGAATGTCCAGGCCCTGTGTTTCTGCTGCGTTGGTCTTGACGGCGGCGTCGAAGGCTGCCTCCAATGCGTCGTCGCTGCGCGTAGGTTCGTGGTGGGTACAAAACAGCACTTTGACCCCTGCCTTTTGGGCGCTAAGCATGCTGGACTTGAAGGTCCCGTGTCCCCAGCCAATCTTGGCCGGATACTCATCTTCTGTGTATGAGCAATCTGCGATCAGGACATCAACCCCGGACAGAATTGCATCAATCGCGGCTTTTTTTTCGTCGACAAACACCTGGTATTCATCGAAGCCATCGTCTTCCGGCGCATAGATGTTGTAGGGCGGTTCATGGTCTCCGGTAAAAAATACGGACTTCCCATTGCATTCAATACGATAGCCAAAGTTGATCACCGGATGATTTAGCAAGCAGGGCGTGACCGTGGCTGAGCCAATCTGAATCGTCTCGTTCGGTGCAAGGGTCACATACTCAATGCGCGCCTTCATCTCGGCTTCCCGCACTGGGAAGTAGCTGTATTGCAGTTGCACGGACATGACCTGCTCCACCCCTTTGCCAGAGACAGGGTCAAAACTGCCGTGAAGGCGTAGCGTATTGCCCGGAATGAAATTTGGGATGAAGAATGGCAGGCCCTGGATGTGGTCCCAGTGGGAATGTGTAATCAGCACATTGGCTGTGACGGGGAGCTCGGCCAGGAGCGTTTGTGACAGAGGGAAAATGCCGGTGCCAGCATCCAGAATGATCAGTTCGTTATTGTCTGTGCGTATCTCGATGCAGGTCGTGTTTCCGCCATAACGAACGGTCTTGGGACCCGGAGAGGCGATGGAGCCGCGAACACCCCAAAACTTTACTTTCATGTGTTACTCCTGCTACAGCTTGGCAAATAGCTTGGCTTCTTCAAATAACGGGTTGAGGTCTCCCATAGACGCAATGACCTCATCCAGAGTGCCACCCAAGCGCTTCTGCACGGATGCCGGAAACTCGTCCACACTCGTATTGCCGCCGAAACCAAATTTCAGTTTTTTGCTGATTTGATTTCCGCCAAATACACAAGCAATCATCTCGGTATCTTTGAAGTTCGACGGATGCTGGTACCGGATAGTCTCAATCAGTTTTGGTGCAAATCGCCATTTTTCGACCAGCATGGCACCAACAACAAAATGGTCTGTGCCAATGGCATCCTGTAGTGCAACATGAAGAGGAACATTGTTGCTCTGGCAGTGCTGGAGGGCCCGACGGAATTCCTGGGGCATAAATTGTGCAAACACCACTTTGCCAAAATCATGCAAGAGTCCACCAATGAAGCAGTCCATTGGATCAACATCGTCCATCTTGAGTGCCAACTGCTTTGCCAGCCCAGCTGTAGCCAGGGAGTGGAGAAGGTATTGTTGAACATCAAATCCTGAAGCGTTGTCCTTGGGCATCATGCCAATGGCTGCGATACTCAGAGCCAGGTTCTTGATGGTATTGAATCCCAGGTACACAACTGCGTGTCCGATCGATGTGATTTGTTTGGGAAGACTGTAGTAGGCAGAGTTGACGACCTTGAGGGTTTTCACTGTGACAACAGGATCTTTGTCGATGACTTCGACCAGGTCCTTGGGAGTGCTGTTGACATCCCGAGTCAATTCCAGGATTTTTTGCACGCTTTTGGGAAAGGCAGGCATGCCTTCCACCGCTGCAGCGAGTTTTTGCGAAAGTTCTGGACTCATGGCGTTTTTCTTATGCTAATTGGCTTGCATTGTGTCAGTTCGGCAGGGTTTCGGGAAAAAACTCACACCTTAGAAGCGCAATGGGCTGAACTTTTCCAGCGAGAGGGGTGGGGTACGGTGAGTCATCGAGTCTGCTAGGCATCGCGCAGCGCCGCAGGCCATTCCCCATCCGTTGGGGCCGTGACCCAGATTGAGCCAAACTCCAGGCAAGGCGCTTTGCCCGATAACAGGCAAGCCGTCGCGCATCACGCCAAAAGTGCCCTTCCAGATTTGTCCTCCGCTGGAGTAGTCGGCAGCACCAGGAAAGCTCTGCTGCAATTCATGGTAGAGATGTTGAACCGTCTTCTCGTTGTTCTTTTCTCTGGCAAAGCCCAACTCAGCTCCACTACTCACTCGGACGCGGTCACCCATACGCACAATGGTCGTTCGGAGGCGTTGGTCGTGAACGGCGCCTCTCGGTGCGTTTAGTCCTTCCCGGACTCGTGCAGTCAGTGAGTAACTGGCGATGGTTGCCATGGGCAATCTGATTTGAAGTGAGTCCAGCAGGTCTTGCGCGCCAGTGCCGGTACAAACGACGACATGGTCGAAGTCCATGGATGGGAGGCCATCGCGAAAATGCAAGTGAGGCGCCGGCTTCAATTCAATGCCTGACAAGCTGGCATTGAAATAGAAGTCTGCCCCCATTTTCTGCAATTCCTTTTTCGCAGCGAGCGCAAACTGGCGGCAGTTTCCGACACTGTCGCCTGGAAAGTAAATGGCGCAGTGCAAAGGTGATGCGAATCTGAATGCCGGCTCCACATTGGGAATGTCTTCGGTGGATAGCTGTCTCGCTACAACGCCATGCTCCTTGAGGAATGCCAGTTTCTCATTCAAGGATTCCAGTTCGGAGTGGCTTCTAATCAGGAGTAGCTGGCCTTCTGTCCGCTCGAATTCAATCTTTGTTTCGGTGGCGATCGCATTAAGGTGTTGTTGGCTGAATTGAGTTAAACGGATGGTGCAGGCAAGGTTGTCCAAAAAAGCATCTCGGTTTTTCTGGGCCCTCCATTGATGCAGCCACCGCAGATCATCCAGACGTACGTGCATTCCCAAGCGGATCTGGCTGGATGCTCCTAGCCCGCCCAACCATTTGGTATTAGGCCAAGCCGGGTGGGAAAGGTGGGCGGAGAGGCTTGCGGAAAGTAAGCCCGTATTGGCAAAACTAGATGCCACCGCAGCAGCTGATGCCTGCTCAAAAACGCTCACGGAATGCCCATCGCGTGCCAACTCATAAGCGCACGTGATTCCGATAATGCCTGCACCTATGACGGCAATTTTCATGGATTAGTAAAGATATTCAAGTAAGGTCTTATTAAAACAACCGACGATGGGTGTACGTTGTGGATGCTTCGTTCACGGTCCAGGTAAAAGTGCTTCCCGTGGTATACTCAGCGGGTTGTACTTGTTGTGGGCGCATGTTGTGTCAACGTGAGTGCAATTTATTCGCAAACTGGCCCCGGCAAGGTGTTGCTTCACAGGAATTCTAGCTTTCTTGTGAGGCGATGAAGGGGCCTGATTTAAGACCTAACCTTTGGAGTTAAACATGGCAGTTACTATGCGCGAAATGCTGGAAGCCGGCGTTCACTTTGGACATCAAACCCGCTTCTGGAACCCCAAGATGGCTCCGTTCATCTTTGGTCATCGCAACAAGATTCACATTATCAATCTGGAAAAATCGTTGCCGATGTTCCAGGATGCGGCCAAGTTCGTCCGTCAACTGTCTGCCAAGCGTGGAACCATCCTGATGGTCGGTACCAAGCGTCAGGCGCGCGAGATCGTGGCAACAGAAGCTCAGCGCGCTGGCGTTCCTTTTGTGGATCAGCGCTGGCTTGGTGGTATGTTGACCAACTTCAAGACGGTCAAGACATCGATCAAGCGCCTGAAGGATATGAAGGTTCAGCAGGAAGCTGGACTGGATTCCATGAGCAAGAAGGAGCAACTGATGTTTGCTCGTGAACTGGAAAAGCTGGAAAAAGACATTGGTGGTATTCAAGATATGAATACTTTGCCCGACGCGATTTTTGTGATTGATGTGGGTTACCACAAGATTGCTATCGCTGAAGCACGCAAGCTGGGTATTCCGCTGATCGGTGTGGTGGATTCCAACCACTCTCCAGAAGGTATTGACTATGTCATCCCTGGTAACGATGACTCTTCCAAGGCTGTGACTTTGTATGCACGTGGCATTGCAGATGCAATTCTGGAAGGTCGCGCCAATGCTGTTGACGATGTTGTCAAGGCTGTTTCTGCTGAGAGTGCAGATGAATTCGTCGAAGTGAGCGAAGCGTCCGCTTAAAACGCTTTCGACCCTAAAAAGGGGGCTTTGTTGCCCCCTTTTTTTAGCTGTTGTTGACTAAACTATTTAACTGATTACGGAGAATTGAAATGGCTGCAATTACTGCGAGCATGGTGGCTGAACTGCGTGGCAAGACTGATGCTCCCATGATGGAGTGCAAAAAAGCATTGACAGAGGCCGACGGAGACATGGCCAAGGCGGAAGAGTTGCTTCGTGTGAAGCTGGGAAGCAAGGCCGGTAAAGCTGCTGCACGCGTTACTGCTGAGGGCGTTGTTGCTACCAGCGTCAACGGTACCGTGGGCTCCATGATCGAAGTGAATTGCGAAACCGATTTTGTGACCAAGAACGACAGTTTCCTGGCGTTGGCGCAGGCTGCGGCGGCGCTGGTTGCCGAGCACAATCCTGCCGATGTGGCGACTCTTAGTGCTCTGGCCTATGAACAGGACGGATTTGGTCCGACATTGGAAGATGTGCGCAAGGGGTTGATTGGCAAGATTGGCGAGAACATGACCTTCCGTCGTTTCAAGCGCTTTGCAACAGGCGCCAAGCTGGCCACTTATCTGCACGGTACTCGCATTGGTGTGGTGGTTGAGTTTGACGGTAACGACGTTGCTGCCAAAGATGTGGCGATGCACGTTGCCGCGATGAAGCCGGTGTCTCTGTCGTCTGATCAGGTCCCCGCTGAACTGGTGGAGCGCGAGCGCTCGGTGGCGGCTGCCAAGGCGGCCGAAGATGCTGCTGTGGCTACCGCTGCTGGCAAGCCAGTGCAGTCCGCCGAGATCGTCGCCAAGCGTATTGAGGGTGGTGTGCAGAAATACCTCAAGGAAGTGTCTTTGTTCAACCAGCCTTTTGTGAAGAACGACAAGCAGACTGTGGAGCAGATGCTTAAGGCCGAAGGCACTACCGTCAAGGCGTTTACGCTGTATGTGGTCGGTGAAGGCATTGAAAAGAAGGTCGACGATTTTGCGGCCGAAGTCGCCGCGCAGGTCGCCGCTGCCCAGCAATCCGCTTGATCGTTCAAGATCGTTCACTGCCGTTTGTCCAGTCCCATCCATCAAGTGAGTTGCCCATGAAAAACGAAAAGCCTGCCTATCAGCGGATCCTTTTGAAACTGTCGGGTGAGGCTTTGATGGGTGATGATCAGTTCGGGATCAATCGCAATACGATTGTCCGCATGGTGGATGAGGTTGCGGAAGTCACTCGCCTTGGAGTGCAGGTTGCCGTTGTTATCGGTGGCGGCAACATCTTCCGGGGCGTGGCGGGAGGATCGGTCGGGATGGATCGTGCTACGGCAGATTACATGGGTATGCTTGCAACGGTCATGAATGCTTTGGCCTTGGGGGATACCATGAATAAGGCTGGTCTGATAGCGCGTGTGATGTCTGCCATCGGCATTGAACAGGTGGTTGAGCCTTACGTTCGTCCGAAGGCGTTGCAGTATCTGGAAGAAGGCAAAGTGGTGATATTTGCTGCAGGCACTGGCAACCCATTTTTCACAACTGATACGGCTGCTGCGCTGCGTGGAGCAGAAATTGGTGCGGAAATTGTGCTGAAGGCGACCAAAGTGGATGGTGTGTACAGTGCTGATCCGAAGAAAAATCCGGATGCCAAGCGATACACATCCATCACTTTTGATGATGCAATGTCGCAGAATCTAGGGATTATGGATGCGGCAGCCTTTGCGCTGTGCCGGGACCAGAAGCTCCCTATCAAGGTGTTTTCCATCTTTAAGCATGGTGCGCTCAAGCGCGTTGTCATGGGCGAGGATGAGGGGACATTGGTTCACGTTTGAGGTCGCTCCCTACCTTGGGCGGGCCTATGATGATGCTGGGGTGAAAACATGGCAATAAACGAAATCAAGAAAAATCTTGAGGGAAAGATGGACCAGTCCATCGCTGCATTCAAGAACAACCTGACCAAAGTCCGCACTGGGCGAGCCAATCCGGCGCTCTTGGATACCGTTCAAGTGGACTATTACGGGTCGATGCTGCCCATCAGTCAGGTGGCAAACCTGTCGCTGATCGATGCCCGTACCATTGGCATCCAGCCTTGGGAAAAAGGCATGGGACCCAAGATCGAAAAAGCCATTCGCGACAGCGATCTGGGATTGAATCCTTCCAGTATGGGCGAACTGATTCGGGTTCCTATGCCTGCCATGACCGAAGAGCGCCGGCGCGAGTTGACCAAGGTCGTTCGCGGTGAAGGCGAGAATGCCAAGATTGCGATCCGCAATCTGCGACGTGATGCAAATGAAGCAGTCAAAAAGTTGGTCAAGGACAAGCTGGCTTCGGAGGACGATCAAAAGCGGTCTGAGGCAGATATCCAGAAATTGACCGACAAGCACATCACTGAAGTCGATCGACTTGTTGCATCCAAAGAGCAGGACATCATGGCGGTTTGATTGCGCTGTGTGTTTCTAGCCACCATCCAATGACCTCTTCGAAGAATGTGCCTCACCATATCGCCATGGTGATGGACGGCAACGGGCGATGGGCGGCCAAGCGTTTTCTCCCCAGAATCGCCGGACACAGGCAAGGGGTAGAAAGTCTTAAGCGTATTGTCCGTGCGTGTGCGCAGCGTGGAGTCGGTGTACTGACGGTCTTTGCTTTTTCTTCGGAGAACTGGAATCGACCCGCAGACGAGGTGTCCGGGTTGATGGACATTCTCGCGATGGCGCTCTCCAGAGAAGTGCCGCAACTGAAGCGGGATGGTGTCCGCCTTCGCTTCATTGGTCTGCGGTCCGGATTGTCGGAGCGGGTTGCACGTGGTCTGGCTGACGCTGAAACTGCGACCGAAAGCAATACAACGCTTTCGCTCAACGTATGTTTCAACTACGGTGGGCGCTGGGATATTGTGGATGCAGCTTCCCGTCTCGCGCAGACAGGTACCCCGATTACGGAGCAAAGCCTGGGTGCTGCGCTTTCAACAGCCTATTGTGGAGATCCTGACCTGATCATTCGTACTGGTGGCGAGCGACGGCTCAGCAATTTCCTGCTCTGGCAGGCGGCCTACTCCGAATTACACTTCAGCGATCTTCTCTGGCCTGATTTTGATGAGGCGGCTCTTGACGCAGCTATCGATGACTTTGCCTCCCGTGAGCGTCGTTTTGGAATGACCTCGGCACAGGTTGCCACGCATTCCAGTATTCCCGCCTCAATCTGACAGGTATACGTCCATGCTGAAGCAAAGAATCATTACCGCGCTGCTGATGCTGGCTATCCTGCTGCCGGCGGTTTTCTATCCGTCACCCATTCCGTTCGGTCTCGTGGCATTGGTCCTACTGGCTGCAGGTGCTTGGGAATGGGCACGAATGAATCAAACTGCATTTGTCCCCGCCGTGCTGTACGGCGGACTATGCGCCCTGCTGTGTGCGGGAACCTGGCAGGCAGGATGGATGCAGGCACCCATGCCTACTCTTTGGCTCGTTGTGGGTAGTGCCTGGGTTCTGGTTGCACTTGCGCTTGTGCGTGCAGGAGTGGGCGCTTGGGTGAAGGTCCCCCGCGTGTTGCGACTCGCAGGAGGTTTGGTGGTTTTATGGGCCGCATGGCTCGCGGTTGCGCAGGCCAGAACCAGGGGCGTCAATTTCCTGTTTTCTGTTTTGGTCCTGGTGTGGGTTGCGGACATCTTTGCCTATTTTGCAGGGCGTTCTCTGGGTGGACGATTCTTTGCCAACAAGCTGGCACCATCCATCAGTCCAGGCAAAACTTGGGAAGGTGCGCTGGGTGGTGCGTTGGGTGTGGTTGTCTGTGCATTTTTCTGGCGCTGGCTGGATACAGCGGTAACTGTCGATAGTTTGAGTATGTATAGCCTGGTCTGGCGGCGCGGCCCCGTTGTGATGGTCGTCGCCGTGCTTTTTCTCGCTGCCATGAGTGTGTTGGGAGATCTGGTGGAGTCGTTGTTCAAGCGCAGTGCAGGAATCAAGGACAGCAGCGCGTTGCTTCCTGGCCACGGTGGTGTATTAGACCGTGTGGATGCCCTATTGCCGACCCTTCCCCTTGCAATGATGCTGGTGACCCTATGAACTCCAGCAAGCAGCGTCTGGTGGTATTGGGATCGACCGGTTCCATTGGAGTCAATACGCTGGATGTGGTCGACCGGCATCCAGACCGGTTTGAGGTTTTTGCACTGACTGCCGCGACGCGTGTGGATGTGTTGCTTGCGCAATGTGTACGGCACAAGCCCACCTTTGCGGTGATGGCCAGCGAACCCCATGGGAAGGCGCTTCAGCAGCAATGTGCTGCGCTGGGTCTGGGTACGCAGGTGCTCTGGGGCTCTGCTGCCATTGAAATGGTTGCCGCGCACGAGCTGGTGGATATGGTGATGGCTGCCATTGTCGGTGCCGCAGGTCTGGCTCCCTGTCTGGCGGCAGCACGCACAGGCAAGCGCCTGCTCCTGGCCAACAAGGAAGCTTTGGTCGTGGGGGGGCAACTTTTCATTGATACCGTTGCTGCCGGAGGGGCTGTTTTGCTGCCCATTGACAGTGAGCATTCGGCGATATTTCAGTCCTTGCCGGAAGACCCGCAAACGTGGGCCACACGGGTTGACAAGATCATTCTCACGGCGTCGGGTGGACCGTTTCGGACACGTAATCCGGCAGCATTGTGCGACGTCACGCCAGAGGAGGCCTGCGCGCATCCCAACTGGGTTATGGGCCGCAAGATCTCTGTCGATTCCGCCACCATGATGAACAAGGCGCTGGAAGTCATCGAGGCCCGGTATCTGTTTGGCATGGCTCCCCGGAAAATCGAGGTGGTGATTCACCCGCAGAGCGTTATCCACTCGATGGTGCAGTACGTCGACAACTCCGTGGTCGCCCAATTGGGGACGCCCGACATGCGTGGCCCCATTGCCTATGGGCTGTCGTGGCCCCATCGCATTGCATCGGGCGCGTCTGCACTGGATTTTGCATCTATGGCCGCGTTGACGTTTGAAACATTTGACAATGATGGCCACCGGGCGCGATTCCCGGGCTTGGCATTGGCATGGGATGTTTTGGAAGGCGCACCAGGAAGCCCGGCGGTGTTGAATGCTGCCAATGAAATTGCAGTAGAGGCATTTTTGGAGCGACGCATCCGGTTTGACCAGATTCATCGGGTGAATGTTCAAACACTGGAGTCTTTGCTGCCAGCGCCCCCTGCATCGCTTGCCGATTTGCTGGAGCTCGATGCCCAAGCGCGTGCAACGGCACGTGCTGTGGTTGCCGGTCTCCATGGCTGACATCTACGGAATACCGTTGTGGTGACTGTTCTTGCATTTCTCGTCGCGCTAGGCATTCTGATTGCCGTGCATGAATGGGGACACTTTGCCGTTGCGCGCTTTTGTGGTGTCCGGGTATTGCGCTTTTCTATTGGATTCGGTCCCCGTCTTACAGGGTGGACTTCCAGGCGTTCCGGCACGGAATACACCCTGGCTGTATTCCCCTTGGGGGGATACGTCAGGATGCTCGACGAAAGGGAAGGGGTGGTCGCGGTCGAAGATCGCCCTATGGCGTTCAATTGCAAGCCCTTGCATCAGCGCGCTGCAATTGTTGTTGCGGGTCCGATGGCGAATCTCATCTTGGCTGTTGTCTTGTATGCGGCAGTGAACTGGTCGGGGACGGAGCAGCCCAAGGCGATTGTTGCCAAGCCGATTGCGGGCTCTATTGCGGAGCGGGCCGGCTTTGTGGGTGGCGAGTTCGTTCATCGGGTTGCTTTTGAGGGGGAGGAACCCATTGCGGTGGCTTCCTTTGAGGACTTTCGCTGGTGGCTGACCCAGGCTGCACTGGGCAAGCGCGATCTGGAGGTGATTTACGCCTCTGGCGCCCTGGAATCGCAGCGGACAGTGCTGCGATTCCAGGGGATGGATGCGCAGCATGCTGATGCCGCACTTTTTCGCACGATTGGATTTGTCAGTCCGCTGACACCCGCTCGGGTGGGGGATATGACTCCGCAAGGGGCCGCGGTGCAGTCGGGGCTTGCCAGCGGTGATCTGGTGGTACAGGTGGACCTTACGCCCATTGTGGATGGCGGCCAGTTGCGCGAGTTGATCCGTGCTTCCGCGAAAAATGGCGTTGTGGCACCGCAGAACTGGCAGGTGGAGCGCAATGGCTCCAGGGTGGCCGTGACGGTACAACCCAGGGTGGAAACAGACAGCGGTGAGCGCGTCGGCAGGATTGGCGCGTTCATCGGCGCACCACCGGCCATGGTGATGGTGCGATATGGGTTTCTGGACGGATTGCAGCGGGCATTCACCCATACGGCGGAAGTTGCCATGCTGACGTTGCGCATGATGGGGCAAATAGTGACCGGAGACGCCTCACTGAAAAATCTGAGTGGCCCCATCACCATCGCAGACTACGCCGGTAAATCTGCGTCCATGGGAGTTAGCCAATTTGCCATCTTTTTGGCGCTGATCAGTGTCAGTCTGGGCGTTCTCAACCTTCTGCCGCTACCCGTTCTGGATGGAGGACACCTGATGTATTATCTTTGGGAGTCAGTGACCGGGCGACCTCCGTCTGCAGTCTGGGAAGAGCGGCTGCAGAAGTTTGGTCTCGCTGTGTTGATGATGATGATGTCGGTCGCGCTTTTTAACGACATCAGTCGCCTGCTGGGATGACCGTTGGTGCATCCCTACGTGATTTGGACCATTTCATTGGACAACCATGCTATTGAATCGTGAATTCTTGCGCAGTGCCTTGTGCACTGTGGCTTTTGGTGTTTGTGCGCAGGTTGCCTGGGCTCTTGAACCCTTTCAAGTGCGCGATATTCGCGTCGAAGGGCTGCAGCGCGTCGAGGCGGGAACCATCTTTGCCTCCTTGCCAGTCAAGGTTGGGGACACCTATAGCGACGACAAAGCCGCAGCATCCATCCGCTCCCTGTTTGCCCTGGGTCTTTTCACAGACGTCCGCATTGAAGCAGTCGGCGGAGTGCTGGTGGTGATTGTGGAAGAGCGTCCCAGCATTGCGGAAGTGGACTTTTCTGGCACCAAGGAATTCGACAAGGATGTCCTCAAGAAGGCGCTGCGCGACATTGGCCTGACCGATGGACGGCCTTTTGACAAGGCATTGGTGGATCGCGCCGAGCAGGAGCTCAAGCGCCAGTACATCAACCGCAGCATGTATGCAACCGAGGTGATCACTACGGTGACGCCGATTGAGCGCAACCGCGTCAACCTCAGTTTTGCAGTCATCGAGGGCGATACTGCCAAGATCAGTGACATACGCATTGTCGGCAACAAGGCATTTGCCGACTCCACATTGCTGGGTATGTTTGACCAGGATACCGGTGGCTGGCTGAGCTGGTACACCAAGTCCAACCGGTATTCCCGCACCAAGCTCAATGCCGACATCGAGATATTGCGGTCCCATTATCTGACACGGGGCTACCTGGAGTTCAAGGTGGATTCCACACAGGTGGCCATTTCGCCAGACAAACAAAGTATCGCCATCACCATCAACATCACGGAAGGGGAGCGCTTTATCGTTTCCCGCGTCAAACTGGCGGGCAACTACCTTGGCAAGGACGAGGAATTCCAGTCACTGATATCCATCAAGGCCGGTGAGCCCTACAACGTGGATCAGGTCGCGCAAACGACCAAGGCCTTTACCGACTATTTCGGCAACTTCGGTTTTGCTTTTGCCAGGGCGGAAGCGCGTACCTCCATTGACCGTGCAACCAACCGGGTGGAAATTACACTGCAGGCCGATCCTTCCCGTCGCGCCTATGTACGCCGTATCAACGTGGCAGGCAATGACCGCACGCGCGATGAAGTGATCCGCCGTGAGTTCCGACAACTCGAAGCTGCCTGGTACGACGGTGACAAGATTCGCCAGTCGCGCAATCGCGTCGACCGGCTGGGATTCTTCCGGGAAGTGACCTTGGATACCCAAGAGGTGCCGGGTTCTCCCGACCAGGTGGACCTGACGGTCAACGTGGTGGAAAAACCCACTGGCAGTATCAGTCTGGGTGCGGGTCTTTCCAGTGCCGATGGCTTCGGTCTGACATTCGGCTTCAAGCAGGAAAACGCGTTCGGTTCTGGCAGTTCGCTGGGTGTGGAGTTGAATACCAGCAAGTACAACCGTACGGCCGTGTTCAATACGACCAACCCCTATTTCACCGAAGATGGTGTCTCGCGCACCATTGATCTGTACCAACGTACGTCCAAGCCCTACACGGATATTGACAGCTATTCCATTGAGACATCTGGTGCCAGCGTCCGCTTTGGTGTTCCGTTTACGGACGTGGATACTGTGTACTTGGGGGTTGGGGTAGAGCGAACAACGATTGTCACTGGCACCTATTTACCTACGGTTTACCAAGATTTTGCGAAGGAGTTCGGCTCCACTGCCAATGCCTTTCCGTTGACTGTGGGTTGGTCGAGAGACACCCGCGACAGTGCTCTGGTGCCCAGTACCGGCAAGGTGATGCGCACTACGGGTGAGTGGAGTGTGGCCGGTGATTTGCGGTATGCGCGCGGCACAGTCCAGTACCAACAGTTTTTTCCGGTCTCCAGAAAGGTGACGGCCGCTATCAATGGTGAGCTGTCTCTGGGGGCGGGTACTGATGGCCTGTCGTATCCGGTGTTCAAGAATTACTATTCAGGTGGTTTGGGCTCCATCCGTGGATTCGAGCAAGGCAGTCTGACGACAGGTACACAGCGGGCACAGGGCCTCATTGCTACCGGTGGCACCAAGAAGATCACACTCAATACTGAGGTGCTATCGCCTTTGCCAGGTGGCGGCAATGACCGTACGCTGCGCATGTTCGGGTTCTTCGATGCGGGTGGCGTGTTCGGTGCGGATGAATCTATCGCGGTGGCGGACTTCAGGACCTCGGTGGGCGTTGGCATCAGCTGGATTTCGCCCGTTGGTCCCCTGCGCCTGGCTTTTGCCAAACCTATCAGCCATTTCGATGGCGATAAAATGCAGACATTGCAATTTCAGATTGGAACGACTTTCTAATGAAGACTCTCAAGACATCCCTGTGTGCGGGTCTGTTAATGGCAGCCTGTGCACTGAGCGCAGTGGCGCAGGAATCCAAGATTGGCTACGTCAACACCCAGCGTATTACGTCGGAGTCTGGCCCGGCCAAGACTGCCACGGCCAAGCTGGAACAGGAGTTCTCCAAGCGCCAGAAAGAGTTGTCTGACGCAGGTGCTTCCCTGAAGTCCTTTAGCGACAAGTTCGAACGGGATGCGCCTACGATGACCGAAAGTCAGCGCGTTTCCAAGCAAAAAGAATTTGCCGAAATGAACCGCGACTTTCAGCGCAAGCAGCGTGAGTTTCAGGAAGACTTGAACGGCCGCCGCAATGAAGAATTGCAGCAGGTTCTGGACAAGGCCAACAAGGCCGTCAAGGTGGTAGCCGAAGCCGAAAAGTATGACCTGATCATCCAGGAAGTTGTGTACAACAACGGCAAGCACGACATCACTGACAAGGTTCTCAAGATCCTCAACGCGGGTGCCAAGTAAGTCTTGGTTCTCCAGGTGAGTGGCATGGAACTCTCCCTGTCCGAAGTGGTCGGGCTGTTGGGGGGAGATGTCTATGGGCAGACTGACATGGTGCTCACCGGCATCGCTCCGCTGGAGACAGCGGAACAAGGTGACGTCAGTTTCCTGAGCAACCCCAAATACCAGCAGCAGTTGCAGTCCTCCCGTGCCGGATGCGTGATTGTGGGGCCCGCCATGCGGGAGGCCGCCATGGCGCGCGGCACCTGCATCGTCACCGACCAGCCTTATCTCTATTTCGCGCGCCTGACACAGCTGTGGAAGCGCAAGCGCAATGCGGCCATCCTGCCGTCCATTCATCCTTCTGCCGTGGTTGACCCCAGTGCCACGGTGCACTCCAGTGCCTCCGTCGGGCCGCTCTGCGTGGTCGAACGCGGCGCACGCATCGGTGCCGGCACAGTATTGAAATCGCGTGTCACCGTGGGCGAAGACTGCTCCATTGGTGAGCGTTGCATCCTCCATTCGGGCGTCGTCGTCGGTGCGGATGGGTTTGGCTTTGCTCCGAACGGTGAGACGTGGGTAAAAATTGAACAACTGGGGGCGGTCCAGATCGGCAACGATGTGGAAATCGGCGCCAACACCTGTATTGACCGGGGTGCGCTGCAGGACACCGTCATTGAGGATGGTGTCAAGCTCGACAACCTGATCCAGATCGGCCACAACGTACGCGTCGGGCGCAATACTGCCATGGCGGGATGTGCGGGCGTGGCTGGCAGTGCCACCATTGGACCCAATTGCACCGTGGGTGGTGGCGCCATCGTCCTGGGACATCTGACCCTGGGGGCCAATGTGCATATTTCGGCGGCTACCGTGGTCAGTCGCTCTATCCTGAAGCCTGGCAACTACACCGGCATGTTCCCGATTGATGACAACGCGTCCTGGGAGCGCAACGCCGCCACACTCAAGCAATTGCACAGTCTGCGCGACCGAATCAAAACCTTGGAAAAAGAGACAAAGAAATGATGGACATCCACAAAATTCTCAAACAGCTTCCCCACCGCTATCCCTTCTTGCTGGTAGACCGTGTCCTTGAGCTGGACAAGGGCAAGACCATCAAGGCGCTCAAGAATGTCACCATCAACGAGCCGTTCTTTGAAGGCCATTTTCCGCACCGTCCGGTCATGCCGGGCGTGTTGATGCTGGAAGCGCTGGCGCAGGCTGCTGCCTTGCTGGCGTTTGACGCGCTGAATACATCGCCAGATGAAAACACGGTGTACTACTTTGCCGGTATTGATGGTGCCCGATTCAAGCGTCCCGTGGAGCCAGGTGACCAGCTCATCCTGAATGTGGAAATGTTGCGCAACAAGGCCGGTATTTTCAAGTTCAAGGCCAGCGCTACTGTCGGTACGGAGTTGGCATGCGAAGCAGAATTGACCTGCGCCATGCGCACCATTGCCTGACCCGAGACGCGCTGTGAGCAATATCCACTCCACGGCCATCGTCGATCCTGCGGCCCAGATTGATCCGTCGGTCACCATTGGACCGTATACGGTCATTGGCCCCCATGTCAGGATTGCCGCTGGCACTACCGTAGGCCCGCACTGCGTGATTGAAGGCCATACGACCATTGGGCGCGACAACCGCATCTTCCAGTTCAACTCGCTGGGCGCCATTCCGCAAGACAAGAAGTACGCAGGCGAGCCCTGCGAGCTGGTCATCGGCGACCGCAACACCATTCGCGAGTTTTGTACCTTCAATATTGGTTCCCCGGGCGACGCTGGTGTGACCCGTGTCGGCAACGACAACTGGATCATGGCTTACGTGCACCTGGCGCACGATTGCCACGTCGGCAACAACACCATCTTCGCCAACAACTCGCAGCTGGCGGGCCATGTGCAGGTGGACGATTGGGTCATTCTGGGCGGCTTTACCGTGGTGCACCAGTTCGTGCGCGTGGGTGCCCACAGCATGACCGCCATGTGCTCGCTGCTGTTTGCCGATCTACCCCCGTTTGTCATGTGCCAGGGGCAACCTGCCGCTGCGCGCTCCATGAACTTTGAAGGTCTGCGCCGCCGCGGCTGGACTCCCGAGCGCATCTCCGGTGTCAAGGCGATCCACAAGGCGCTGTACCGTGATGACCTCACGCTGGAGCAGGCCAAGACGCGTATTGCCGAACTGGCCGTAGCGCAGCCGGTCACTGAGCCGGATGTCACCATGATGCTGTCCTTTCTGGACAAAACCACCGCGCAGCGCGGCATCGTTCGCTAGGCCCGCGCATGTCCAGTGGGGTGCCCGGAGGGAAAGCACCGACCATTGCCATGGTCGCGGGTGAAGCTTCGGGTGACCTGCTGGCGGGGCTGCTCCTGGGCGGCCTCAAGGACCGCTGGCCGGAGCTGCAATCCCACGGCATTGGTGGCCCGCAGATGGCCAAACATGGTTTTGCCGCCTGGTGGCCGCACCACAAGCTCTCAGTGCATGGCTTCAGCTGGGAGTTGCTGCGCCGCTACCGCGAGATCGTGGGCATCCGCAAGCAGCTCAAGGAGCGGCTGTTGGCCCAGCGGCCCGATGTATTCATTGGCGTCGATGCCCCGGACTTCAACCTCGATCTGGAGGCGGATCTCAAGATGGCTGGTATCAAGACTGTGCATTTCGTGTCACCCTCGGTGTGGGCCTGGCGCGCTGAGCGGCTGGAGAAGATGCGCCGCAGTGTGGACCATGTGCTGTGCATCTTTCCGTTTGAACCGGAATTACTGGCCGCCCACGGCATTGAAGCCACCTATGTTGGCCACCCCATTGCCAGCATCATTCCCATGGTGCCCAACAAAGCCTCAGCCCGCAGTGTGCTGGGCCTGGAGCCTTCGGACACCGTGGTGGCACTGCTACCCGGTAGCCGCCCGGGCGAAATTCGCCACCTGGCCTTGCGGTTCTTTAAGGCTGCAGCCCTCGTCAAGGCTGTATACCCTGCTACCAAATTCATAGTGCCTGCGGTGCCGGGTCTGCGTGAGGAGATTGAAGCCATCGCGCAGCGCAGCGGCATGGCACCGCACCTGCAGATTGTCACTGGCCAGTCGCACATCGTGCTGGCCGCCTGCGACGTCACGCTGATTGCGAGCGGCACCGCCACGCTGGAAGCTGCGCTCTTCAAGCGCCCCATGGTCATTGCGTACCACATGGGCTGGGTGTCGTGGCAACTCATGCAGCGCAAACGCCTGCAGCCCTGGGTGGGCCTGCCCAACATTTTGTGCCGTGATTTCGTGGTGCCCGAATTGCTGCAAAGCGCTGCCACGCCCGAGGCGCTGGCCCATGGTGTGCTGAACTGGCTGGACTCTGCACACCGCAACCCTGCGAAAATAGCCGAGCTTCAGGAAACCTTTACCGCACTGCACCACACGCTGCAGCGCGACACTGCCACCCTTGCCACCCATGCCATCGAAAAAGTCCTCCAAGGCTAAAGCCCCGCCAACTGAACAAGTGGCGTTTGTCTTTGATCTGCCGGGTTTGGTTGCTGGCGTGGACGAAGCCGGGCGCGGCCCGCTGGCCGGGCCGGTGGTGGCGGCCGCCGTGATTTTGGACGACCTCAAGCCCATCAAGGGCCTGAACGACTCCAAGAAGCTCACCGCCAAGCAAAGAGACAAGCTGTACGACGAAATCCGCGCCAAGGCCCTGTGCTGTTCTATCGCCCAGGCCAGTGTCGAAGAAATTGACGACATCAACATCCTGCAGGCCACCATGCTCGCGATGAAGCGCGCCGTGGAAGGCTTGCGCCTCAAGCCCGCCAAAGTGCTGGTCGATGGCAACCGCCTGCCAGTGCTGGATGTGCTGGCCGAGGCCATCGTGAAGGGCGACGCCACCGTGCCCGCCATCTCGGCCGCCTCCATCCTGGCCAAAGTCACCCGCGACCGCTGGTGCGCCGAGCTGGACGCCCAGTACCCGCAATACGGCTTTGCTGGTCACAAGGGCTACGGTACGGCCGAGCACATTGCCGCGCTGCAGAAGCATGGCGCCTGCCCCGAGCATCGCAAGACCTTCAGCCCGGTGACCCAGGTTCTTGCCCAGGCGTCTGCCTGACATTGCCCATGGCCGAGCCCGTCTCCATTACCTCCCGCGACAACCCGCTGCTCAAGGAGCTTCGCAAAGTCGCCCAGGACAACACCGCCTACCGCAAGGCCGGGCGCTTTTGGGTGGAGGGCGACCATCTGTGCAGCGCGGCCCTGACGCGCGGCGTGAAGCCCGCTGTGGCCGTGTACTCAGAGTCATATTGGCCTCTAGCCCCCGTGGAATATGCGCGAGCCGCTATCAAAAACATAGTGATTCCGGATGGTCTGTTCCGTGAATTGAGCGGCCTGGAGTCGCCCGCCAGTGTGGGGTTTGTGATCGATCTGCCTGAAGACGTGTCCTTGCAGCCGCTGGCGCCCACCGTCATCCTGGACCGGGTGCAGGATGCGGGCAACGTGGGTTCCATCTTGCGCAGCGCGGGGGCTTTTGGATTCCGGCAGGTGCTGGCACTCAAGGGCACCGCCGCCTTGTGGAGCCCGAAGGTGCTGCGCGCCGGCATGGGCGCGCATTTCGGGCTGACCCTGCTGGAAGGTGTGTCGCTGGACGACCTGCAAGCCTTACAGGTCCCCATCGTAGTAACCAGTTCCCACCAGGGTGACCTCATTCAAAACCTGAAATTGCCCCAGCCCTGCGCATGGGCCATGGGCCACGAAGGGCAGGGCGTCTGCGCCGAGTTGATGCAGCGCGCCGCGGTGCATGTGCGCATTGGCCAGCCCGGCGGCGAGGAATCCCTCAACGTGGCCGCCGCCGCGGCTATCTGCTTGCATGTCAGCAGCATTCAGCGTTAGTATTACACCTGTAATAACATCTGGAGCCATGCCATGCATGTCCTCAAACTCACGCAAATCGGTAATTCGGTCGGAGCAGTGTTCCCCCGGGAACTGCTGAACCAGCTTCAGCTCGAAAAAGGCGATGCCCTGTACGTTACCGAGTCGCCCGATGGCTTGCGCATCACCAAGCACAACCCCGAATTTGCAGAGCAAATGCAGGCCGCCCGCGACATCATGAAGCGCAGGCGCGACGTACTGCATGAGCTGGCCAAGTGACCGGCTGGGTCTGGCCTGACCGCGAAGTCATCATCGCGGTGCACGAGATGCAGCTGGCCGAGCACGGCGGGCTGGCCGGTGTGCGAGATGTGGGGCTGCTCGATTTGGCACTGTCACGTGCGCCCAATCTGGCGGCATATGGCGACGCCGATGCAGCGGCCCTGGCAGCCGCATACGGTTATGGCTTGTCCCGTAATCACCCATTCATCGACGGGAACAAGCGTACAGGCTTCGTGGCGGCTGAGTTGTTCCTGAATTTGAATGGCTTTGAGCTGGATGCTACCGACGCAGACTGTGTCATCACCATGCTCAGCTTAGCCGCAGGCGAAGTGTCCGAAGACGCCTTTGCCGGCTGGCTGCGCGCCCACACGCAAAAACGCCATGTCTGAACGCTGCAATCCCATTTCTGTGCGCGTCTACTGGGAAGACACCGACGCCGGTGGCGTCGTCTTCTACGCCAACTACCTCAAGTTCTTCGAACGCGCCCGCACCGAGTGGCTGCGCGCTCTGGGTGTGGAGCAGACCGCCCTCAAAGCCGAGACCGGCGCCATCTTTGTGGTGGCCGAGGTGCAGCTGCGCTATCTGGCTGCAGCCAAACTGGACGACCTGCTCACCATCACCGTCAAGGTGCTGGACCAGGGCGCTGCTTCGCTGGAACTGGAGCAGCAGGCCTGGCGGGCCGACACCTTACTGGCAGAGGGCAGCGTGCGGGTTGGGTGTGTGGATGGGGTGACCTTGCGTCCGCGGCGCATACCAAAGCAAGTTTTGGACGCCCTGTAAGGGAAAACGCTAGGCCCTCCGCTATAATGGGAGGCTTTCCAGTAAACAGCAGTCCCAAGCGCAGTTTAAGCAACATTCCCTCGTAAAAGCATCCGCCAGGAGTCCTTCTTGAGCGCGTTTGGGCGTACCCGTAACCCATTCGGAGAAACCAGTGCTTTTGTCTCTCAAGGGAACCACCCCACCCGCCATCCTGGCGCTCGCAGACGGCACGGTCTACATTGGCAATTCCATTGGAGCCGCCGGCTCCACAGTCGGCGAAGTCGTGTTCAACACGTCCATGACCGGCTACCAGGAGATCCTCACCGATCCCAGCTATTGCCAGCAGATCGTCACGTTGACCTATCCCCACATCGGCAGCTACGGCATCAACCCCGAAGACGTGGAGTCCGGCAAGGTCCACGCCGCCGGTCTGATCATCAAGGACCTGCCGCTGGTGGCGTCCAACTTCCGCTCCACCCAGACGCTCTCGCAGTATCTGGTGGCTGAAGGCACGGTCGCCATTGCCAACATCGACACGCGTCAGTTGACCCGCCAGCTGCGCACCCAGGGCGCGCAGAACGGCTGCATTCTGGCGCTGGCCGCTGGTGAAACTGTCACCAAGGAAGCCATTGAGAAGGCTGTTGCCGCCGCCAAGGGCGCACCCAGCATGTCTGGCCTGGACCTGGCCAAAGTGGTCTCCAGCACCAGCAGCTACGGCTGGACCGAGTCCGAGTGGGTCCTTGGCACAGGCTATGGCCAGCAGACCACACCCAAGTTCCATGTGGTGGCCTACGACTTTGGCGTCAAGAAAAACATCCTGCGCATGCTGGCCGAGCGTGGCTGCAAGGTCACCGTGGTGCCGGCGCAAACGCCTGCCTCTGAGGTGCTCAAGCATCAGCCCAACGGCATCTTCCTGTCCAATGGCCCGGGTGACCCGGAGCCCTGCGACTATGCCATTGCTGCGACCAAAGAACTGATCGAAACCGGCATTCCCACCTTCGGTATCTGTCTGGGCCACCAGATCATGGCGCTTGCATCGGGCGCCAAGACCTTCAAGATGAAATTTGGTCACCATGGTGCCAACCATCCGGTCAAGGATTTGGACAGCGGCCGCGTCTCCATCACCAGCCAGAACCACGGTTTTGCGGTGGACGAGCGCACTTTGCCCGCCAACCTGCGCCCCACCCATGTCAGCCTGTTTGACAACACGCTGCAGGGGCTGGAGCGCACTGACAAGCCCGCCTTCTGTTTCCAGGGTCACCCGGAAGCCTCGCCTGGCCCGCATGACATTGGCTATCTGTTCGACCGCTTCATCGGTCTCATGGAAAAGCGCGCATGAGCTTCTACGGCGTTACCGATATCTGGACCTACCTGATCGGTGCGATCGGCATTATTTTGCTGCCCGGCCCGAATTCGTTGTATGTCCTGTCGGTAGCGACCGCGCGCGGTGTGCGCGCCGGCTACCAGGGCGCGTTTGGCGTGTTTGTGGGGGACACTATTTTGCTGTGTCTCACGGCGCTGGGCGCTGCGAGTTTGCTGCGTACGCATCCTGCGCTGTTCATGGTGGTGAAGTACGCGGGCGCAGCGTATCTGACGTGGGTAGGCATCAACCTGATTCGCGGCGCCATTGCCAAGTGGCGCTCGGGCACGCCGGTAGACGTGGATGCGGATGCAGCCGTGTCGCAGATGGTGGCCAACCTGCAGCAGCCGTTCAAGCGCGCGCTGGTCATCAGCCTGCTGAACCCGAAGGCGATTCTGTTTCTGCTGTCGTTCTTTGTGCAGTTCATCGACCCTACCTACGACACACCTGCCGTGCCTTTCCTGATCCTGGGCGGAATCATCATGGGTCTGAGTGCCCTGTACCTGTCTGCCCTGATTTTTGCGGGGGCCCGCCTGGCGCAAGGCTTTAGCCGGCGCAAGCGCCTGTCCAGCAGTCTCTCTGGCGCTGTGGGCGGCCTGTTTATGTGGTTTGGGGCCAAGCTGGCCACCGCCAGTTTGAACTAATAAAACCTGAATTCATTGAAAAGTAAAGAGCACCAAAAATGCCAAAACGTACCGACCTCAAAAGCATCCTCATCATCGGCGCTGGCCCCATCATCATTGGGCAAGCCTGCGAGTTCGACTACTCCGGCGTACAGGCCTGTAAGGCCCTGCGGGAAGAGGGCTACAAGGTCATCCTGATCAACAGCAACCCCGCCACGATCATGACCGACCCCGCCACGGCGGACGTGACCTACATCGAGCCCATCACCTGGCAGACCGTCGAGAAGATCATTGCCAAAGAGCGCCCTGACGCCATCCTGCCGACCATGGGCGGCCAGACCGCGCTGAACTGCGCGCTGGACCTGTGGCACAACGGTGTGCTGGAAAAATACAAGGTCGAGCTGATCGGCGCCAAGCCCGAAGCCATCGACAAAGCCGAAGACCGCCTGAAGTTCAAGGACGCCATGACCAAGATCGGTCTGGGTTCTGCACGCTCCGGCATTGCCCACAGCATGGACGAAGCCTGGGCGGTGCAAAAGACCGTGGGCTTCCCCACCGTCATTCGCCCCAGTTTTACACTGGGCGGCACCGGCGGCGGCATAGCCTACAACCCGGAAGAATTCGAGACCATCTGCAAGCGCGGCCTGGAAGCCTCGCCCACCAACGAGTTGCTGATTGAAGAGTCGCTGCTCGGCTGGAAAGAGTACGAGATGGAAGTGGTGCGCGACACCGCCGACAACTGCATCATCGTCTGCTCCATCGAGAACCTGGATCCCATGGGTGTGCACACCGGCGACTCCATTACCGTGGCCCCTGCGCAGACCCTAACTGACAAGGAATACCAGATTCTGCGTAACGCCTCTTTGGCTGTGCTTCGCGAAATCGGCGTGGATACCGGTGGTTCCAATGTGCAGTTCTCCATCAATCCCAAAGACGGCCGCATGGTGGTGATCGAGATGAACCCGCGCGTGTCGCGTTCCTCCGCGCTGGCTTCCAAGGCCACGGGTTTCCCGATTGCCAAGGTCGCGGCCAAATTGGCCGTGGGCTTTACGCTGGACGAGTTGCGCAACGACATTACCGGTGGTGCAACCCCCGCTTCGTTCGAGCCCAGCATCGACTACGTGGTCACCAAGATTCCTCGTTTTGCGTTTGAAAAATTCCCCGCTGCCGACAGCCGCCTGACCACCCAGATGAAGTCGGTGGGGGAGGTTATGGCCATGGGCCGCACCTTCCAGGAGTCGTTCCAGAAAGCCCTGCGCGGCCTGGAAGTTGGCGTGGACGGTATGAACGAGAAGACGCAAGACCGCGAAGTGCTGGAAAAAGAGCTGGGCGAGCCCGGCCCCGAGCGCATCTGGTACGTGGGCGACGCATTTGCCCAGGGCATGAGCGTGGACGAAGTGTTCGCGCTGACCAAGATCGACCCCTGGTTCCTGGTGCAGATCGAGCAGATCGTGAAGATTGAACTGGAAATCGAGCGCCTGCCCCAGCCCGCCAGCGGCAGCACGCTCGACAAGATCGACGCGGCCACCCTGCGCAGCCTCAAGCAAAAAGGCTTCTCCGATCGCCGTCTGGCGCGCCAGTTCAAGACCACCGACAAGGCCGTGCGCGAGAAGCGCCGCGCTCTGGGAGTGCGCCCCGTGTACAAGCGCGTGGACACCTGCGCAGCCGAGTTCGCCACCAACACGGCTTACATGTATTCCACCTACGAAGCCGATGGCTCCGAGTGCGAAGCAGCGCCGACCAACAACAAGAAGATCATGGTGCTCGGTGGCGGTCCCAACCGCATCGGCCAGGGTATCGAGTTTGACTACTGCTGCGTGCACGCTGCGCTGGCCATGCGCGAAGACGGGTACGAGACCATCATGGTCAACTGCAACCCCGAGACCGTGTCCACCGACTACGACACCTCGGATCGCCTGTACTTCGAGCCGCTGACGCTCGAAGACGTGCTGGAAATTGTGGACAAGGAAAAGCCGGTCGGCGTGATCGTGCAGTACGGCGGTCAGACGCCTTTGAAATTGGCCCTCGATCTGGAAGCCAACGGTGTACCCATCATCGGTACCAGCCCGGACATGATCGACGCGGCGGAAGACCGGGAGCGTTTCCAGAAGCTGCTGCACGAATTGAAGCTGCGCCAGCCACCGAATGCCACTGCGCGTACCGAACCCGAAGCGCTGGAAAAAGCCGCTGCCCTGGGTTACCCCCTGGTGGTGCGACCCAGCTACGTGCTGGGTGGCCGCGCCATGGAAATCGTGCACGAGCAGCGCGACCTGGAGCGCTACATGCGCGAAGCGGTCAAGGTGAGCAACGACTCCCCCGTGCTGCTGGATCGCTTTTTGAACGACGCGATCGAGTGCGATGTGGATTGCATCCGCGATTCGGATGGCAAGACGTTCATCGGCGGTGTGATGGAACACATCGAGCAAGCTGGCGTGCACAGCGGCGACTCCGCTTGTTCGTTGCCCCCGTACAGCCTTAGCATGGATACCGTCAACGAGATCAAGCGCCAGACCTCTGCCATGGCGGCATCGCTGAACGTGGTGGGCCTGATGAATGTGCAGTTTGCCATCCAGAACGTGGATGGCAAGGACGTCATCTATGTGCTTGAAGTGAACCCTCGCGCCAGCCGCACCGTGCCATTCGTCTCCAAGGCCACTGGCATTCAGCTGGCCAAGGTGGCGGCACGCTGCATGGTCGGCCAGACCCTGGACAACCAGGGCATCAGGCACGAAGTCACGCCGCCGTACTTCAGTGTGAAAGAGGCTGTGTTCCCCTTCGTCAAATTCCCCGGTGTAGACACCATCCTCGGACCCGAGATGAAATCCACCGGCGAGGTGATGGGTGTTGGCAAAACATTTGGCGAGGCTTTCGTCAAGAGCCAGCTTGGCGCGGGCGCCAAGCTGCCGCGTGGCGGCAAAGCCTTCCTGTCGGTCAAGCAGAGCGACAAGGTACGCGCGGTGGAAGTGGCACGTGGCCTGGCCGCCATGGGCTTCGAGATCGTGGCCACCAAGGGCACTGCTGCCACCATCAATGCCGCTGGCGTGGCTTGCGGTGTGGTGAACAAGGTCACCGAAGGTCGCCCGCACATTGTGGACATGATCAAGAACCAGGAAATCTCCATGGTCATCAACACCGTGGAAGAGCGCCGCAACGCGATTGCCGACTCCCGCCAGATCCGCACCTCGGCCCTGCTGGCCCGGGTCACGACCTACACCACCATTGCTGGGGCTGAGGCGGCGGTGGAGGGCATGAAATACCTCGACAAGCTCGACGTCATTTCCGTTCAGGAAATGCACGCCCAGTTGGCTGCATAAATTGGCATAATCCAATCCACCGCAAAGGACAGTGCCGCGCGCAAGCGCCGCACTGTCCTTGTACTTTCAGGCATCCAAAATCCAGCTAGAGACACCATGGCAACCTATCCCATCACCAAACGTGGCGCCGAAATGCTCAAGGCCGAGCTGCACAAGCTCAAGACCGTGGAGCGTCCAGCGGTTATTCAGGCGATTTCCGAAGCGCGCGCCCAGGGCGACTTGAGCGAGAACGCTGACTACGACGCCGCCAAGGAGCGCCAGGGCTTTATTGAAGGCCGCATCCAGGAAGTGGAAGGCAAACTGTCTGCCGCCCAGGTGATTGATCCATCCACCATCCAGGCCGAAGGCCGCGTAGTGTTTGGTGCCACCGTGGAACTGGAAGACGAAGACAGTGGCCAGCGCGTGAAGTACCAGATCGTCGGTGAAGATGAGGCCGATCTGAAGCAGGGCCTTATCAACATCAGCAGTCCCATCGCTCGCGCCATGATCGGCAAGAACGAGGGCGACACCGCCGTCGTCATGGCCCCAGGCGGCGAGAAGGCCTACGAGATCGTCGCGGTCTCCTACATTTAAGCCATGCGCTCCCTGTCGCTGTGGCTGGCCGCTGTCTGGGCATTCAGCCTGACCACGCTGGGTCTCTTTGTGGTGCCCATGCTGTTCATGCACCTGCCTACGCCCGCGATGGCTGGCACTATGGCGGCCAAGCTGTTCAGTGTGCAGACTTGGATATCCGTAGTCTGCGGCATCGCGCTGCTGGCAGCTTTTAGATCAAATCGGCCTCTAGCCCCCGTCCACATTGCGCAAGCAGCTACACTTTTTGTAGTGGCTGGTGTGCTGCTGGCCCTGCTGGTGGAGTTTGGCGTGTCACCCCGCATCGTCGCGCGGGACAACCTGGCGTTGTGGCATCGTGTGGGCAGTGCCATGTACTTTGCGCAGTGGGTGTGTGCGCTGGTGGTGTTCGGCAAGCTGGCCGGGCCCCGGTCCGCTGAAGCTTCTGAATAGCCGTTTCTTGCGCCAAGGGTGGTAGCAGAGATGGGGGCTCGGGCCCCCGCCTCATACTGTCAAATGCCCAGAAATCGGCGGGGACCCAAGCCCCAATCTTTGCAAAGGGAGTTTGTTGATCGTCGGGAAGCGCAAACAATTATCAGCTTGCATCAAACCAGCTGTGTGGGGGTTACGCTTAAGCGCAACGGAGGATGTGTCTAATGGAAAAGAAATCATCTGATGGGCAGGCTGCCTTACTCGTACCAACAGACCAACGAACTGAGTGTGACTTTGATGCAGGTGTCTCCGCATTTGTTAGCGGGGACTACCCGAGAGCTTATGCAGTCTTTCTGGAGCTTGCGGAACGCGGTGACCCAAATGCACAAAGCAATTTGGGTTGGATGTACCAGGCTGGAACACACGTAAGGCAAGATATCGCAACAGCCGTGAAATGGTATGAGCTCGCTGCGAAACAAGGTCTTGCAACGGCACAGCGAAACCTTGGGCTCATCCACAAGGTGGAATACGCTGATCATGCCGAAGCGCTCAATTGGTTTCGAAAGGCCGCAGCCCAAGGCAATGCTAGTGCTCAGTCCGATATTGGCATCATGTACCGAGATGGGTCGGGCGTGGAGCAAAGTCATGAAGAAGCCTTCAGGTGGTTCCAACTTTCGGCAGAAGGTGCTGATTCAACAGGGCGAATGTGCCTGGGACTGATGTATCGACACGGTCACGGAACCGAACGGGACTATGTACAAGCTGCCCAATGCTTTCACCTTGCAGCAGTTCAAGGGATTGCCGAAGCGCAAGAAGAACTCGGCGTTGCTTTCGCGTTGGGACACGGAGTACCTCAGGACTATGCAGAATCTCGGTGTTGGTTGCGTTTGGCTGCGGATCAAGGCAACGCGAATGCGCAATTCAATCTCGGATTTCTTTACGAAAAAGGCCTCGGCGGGGGGGTGTAAGAACTTTTGTGTAAACGGTCAATTGGCAGGAAACTGCTGCACTGCAATGGAAATGCAAATAAATGACCGTCACGAACGAATTGATCGA
>Ga0209277_10000038_pt1 | contig 74413 bp, 95 predicted proteins | sample JI81AbrownDNA_FD_187503 | JGI IMG/M metagenome (GOLD analysis project Ga0209277, IMG submission 187503) | Wastewater effluent complex algal communities from Wisconsin, to seasonally profile nutrient transformation and Carbon sequestration -... | ecosystem: Engineered > WWTP > Effluent > Algae... | reverse complement strand
GTTTGATATTCCTCGGTATGCGGCTGAAGCGGACTGTAATCGCTAGTAGTACGCGCGATGTTGAACATGAATATCTCCGGTAGAGTTTTGGAAAATGGAAAAGCCCCAGAGGAATCTGGGGCTTTTCACATTTAGAAAATTACGCTTTCACCAACGGATCGGCGATGTCCCAGCCCGTCACTTTGCGCATACCTTCCGCGATCTCCACCTTCTCGGCGTACGTCAGCGCACCCACTTCGGCGGCGAACTCGCCCAGCTTCTGGCCGGGCAGGAACTCGAAGTATTCGCGGCAGGCGGCGATGAAGGACTTCTGTGCCATTGTCTTGCTTCCTATAGTTGTGTCACCGGCAGAATTGCCGAACAAGTGCACTCCGAAGAATGCACTTGGGCAGAACTCTGTTGCGGATGGATCAGCCGTTCGCCGCCAGATTGAGCTTCTGGACGTACTGGTTGTCCTTCGGCTCGATGGCCTCCTGCTCGCCGTTCACGCGGCGGATCTGGATCGCCAGCCCCGTGCGTTCGTCGAGGCAGATGATCTTGCTCTCGCCCGGTTCCAGCACTTTGCCCACGGCCACCACCTGTTCCAGCAAGTCGTTGCGAGCCGACTGGAAGGCGGCGAAGTCGCGGTTGCGGCTGTTGGTCGGCAGGTGTTCCTGCGTGTCCAGCGGGATGCCCGTGGGCAGCGAGACGAAGCGACGTTCGCCCGTGTCCTCTTCCACCACATCGGACAGGTAGCCGATGTTGAGCCACAGCTGGGCCTTGGGACGGTCGTCCTGCTGACCCGGAACGTTGCCGGAACGTGCACCGAACGTCTTCTGGAAGTCGATGACGCCACCGCCGTTACCACCATTCTGGATTGCCATTGTTTTTCTCCGAGGTAATTGATTTGATTGAGTATATCGAGGTGTACTAGCACGCCACTGACGTTTAGCTACATCGGTGACGCACCACAAAACGACACGAAAAGCTATTCGAGCAGCAGGATGCATATGACCTCCGAATGGAAGATCAGCATACACCCATACTACAGTTGACGCACTACAAATCGTGCTGAGCTAGTCGATGCACATGCTGCCATCACCAAACTCTTTGATGCAGTCTTGACGCATGTCGTACAACACCGAACCGATGATCACGAGGAAGATCACGATAGCCACCCACTTGATGATAGGCAGCACGTTACCTTCCTTGGTTCCATGCACGTACGGTTTGGTATGACGACGATGAGATGAGGACATCCCACGCCACGTTGACTCGGAGTTGCGAAGTTCCTTACGCGATTGTGGACACATGGGATGATCCTCGATTGAATGCACGAATTACACGCGCTTGTAGATGGTATTCATGGTTTCGAATGTGTTTTCATCCAAAACTTTTTGAACGCGAGATGTTGTCACATCTTGTCCATTCAATTCTTGATTTGGATGATTACTAATACCACCAATTTCTGCTCGTTGTCCTACTTTCGGACGCTCAGCACCATAAGTGGTGAAGTTAACAATGGGTTTGTTAGGCATATGATCCTCTCAAAGTTATGTTGATATTTTCCCGGATATAGCGCCGGGATCGCTTCACCTTTGCACGGGTGATTATTCGATTGGTTCAGGTTTTGGGATTGGCTGACCTGTGGATGTGTACTGCTGCCAGCCGTCCCATGAGAGCTTCTCCCAGCCTGCCCAGCGTCGATAGATGTGCATGGTGAGGTTGACTAGCACCCCACCTAGCAGGAGGCCTGCACGGCCTTCTGCATCGCCTCCGAACATGCCTTGTAATACGGCATGGACAGCGATGTCTGCGAATAGGCCCATGCCGACAATCTTACGTTTGGTGGATGTGCTGAGCCATGAGCTGAAGAACAGGATAGAAATCCACATGGCAACTGCCATTGAAACTGCGTTACCCATGAAGATGACCTCCTATTTAAGTTGAGAAGTAGAGATAAGTTGAAAGGTATTCAGCCTATCTTTGAAGTAACACCAGCTACCCCGAAGGGTAGCTAGTATTTAGGTGAACTCACAGGCAAGCCTGGAGTTCGTTGAAGGCGTTCTCGAACATGGTGTTGTGATCAGCGGATTTCGCCATGTATTCCTTACTCTTGAGTCGGGAATCAGCGAGTTCAATGGCTTTATCCTGATGGACGGTAGCCTTGAAGATGAGCATGTCCATGTTGGAACGGATGTGTTGTCTGGTACTGGCATCGTCGATGAGTCGAGTGACCATGCCGATGGTCTTGTTAGTGGTGCTGATGACATTGGTAGCAGTATCGGCAGCAGCAGAGACAGTGCCTTTGATCGCCTGACCTACGGTGTGGCGAGGAGAAGAGAGTTGAGCATTCATGAGAGACCCCAAGGTATATTAGAAGTAGGATCACATGATCCATAAGCCGCGTAGCGGCGAGAGTAAGGTGGGGTGGGTAGTGAGAGTGAGATAAGTGTTGACCGGGGGGGTGGTTTGTGTGATGGGTGTAGCCCCGGTGTAGAAGGTGCTAGCGGGAGTAACTATGAACTTTTTTGGTATGCGCCATATTTGGATTTCGATTCTGTTCTTACGAGATAAGTTTGAAGTCTTCATGAGGAAGGGTCGAAAAAAATATATGAAAAATAGTTGACATAAGAAAAAATTTGAGTAAGATGACTCTCGTGCTTCAGATGAAGCACATTCACTCCCCAATATAGAGAGACCAAATCATGTTTACCCCAGTCTTCGAAAATGACGAGCAGCTGTCCAAGAACACCACCACGAACAAGCCTGCGAAACGTGGTAAGAGCATCCTGTTCACCGAGCTGCAAGAGATGGATCCGAGCGATGTGTGGTATCAGGTGGATGAGACTGCTCATCCGGATGCGAAGAAATTCCGTACTCATGTCTATCGTGCGAGTAAGGATGGTGCGGGTACGTTCAAGATTCGCACGACCAATGAAGGTCTCTTCATCAAGAAGACGGCAAGGGATTACACGCCGACTCCTCGCAAGCCTGCGAAGAAACAGGATGCTGCTGGTGCGACTCCGGAAGCTCCACAAGCTGCTGAATAAGCGATTTCGTGATAAAGAAAAAGCCCCTCGAAAGAGGGGCTTTTTTGTTGGATCAAGATGGGGAGGTTGCGCCGATAGTCTGGCTACCATCTCTCCAACTGCGGGCGTTATATACCGCCACCATGACATCCCTAGAACCCGCTGGGCGGCGCTTTGAATAATGACTTCAAGCAACGACGAACAACTGCATAAAGCCTCTCGGCTGGATGCGGAGCCATCATTGTTCCTTTGGTTCCAGCTGTCAAGATTCTTGAGAAGCCCATTGTTTTTCCCCTGTTTTTCCGTAGGAAAAAGAGAATACCTTCGGCGCTCCACCAGTTTTACTGGAAGAGGGATTGCAAATTGGCGAGAGGAAGACTAAATTCTATCTGCCCCTGGATTTGGGGCTACCTTACCACCGACCAACGAGGAGCGCAATGTGTGATGAAAATGAAGCATCTGGCTTAACTCTTGCACAAGCAGGACAAGCATATAAATTGGCATCGATTGAAAAACGTAAGTTAGAAAAGGAACAAGAAACATTAAAATTGCGACTTGCTCAAGTTGAAGAATTGTTGCGAGCAGCAAGTGTGAGAGTTACCCAAGCAGCTTCAACACTTCAATTTACTGCTTTACGTGCTTCATCCCTACAAGATAAATAGGAAGAAAACCATGAATACTGATCAGACCGTGCCACAAAACCCCATGCAACCAGCGATACAGGGTTATCGTAAATTCGATCAAGATACGAGTGCCTTCATTAACAGCGTAAAAGAGATGGGTAAAGAAGTCGAAGCTAAATTAGACAAATGCATTGAACTTGGTGGAGATCCTCGTTATGTTGCACTGGCTCGGACAAATTTTCAGCAAGCAGCTATGTGGTTGATTCGTGCTGCCGCAAAGCCTGAAGGATTTTTCTAACACACGAAGTTTAGCCCCAAATTGAACTATCACTCAATCAAGGATATTTACTATGGATATTGTTTCCTACTCGTCGAAAAAGATTACCAATTTCTTTATTGTTAATTTGGCTGCATATGAAGTAGAAGGTCTTCTTTCTAATCATGAAAATCTTTCTGCTGCTGCTCGTGCTGGTGCATTTGCTCCAGCGAATCCAAGTGCTACTGATCCAGTCACAGTTGAAATCAATCCGGATGGTAGTGCTGTCGTTATCATTCTAGTGATTCGTAATACTATTGATGACATTGCAAGTCACATTAGTAGTTGATTTTTAAATAGGAGAAGATCATGGCATTGGATAGACCGAGCTTTCGCTATGTAGGGACTAAGTACCTACGTGCATGGCAAATGACCCGAGGTGAATACAACATATATCGGGATTGGGCCATTCCTGAGAATGAGAATCCTGATGACCCAGGGTATCTTGTAGAGTATGAGAAGGGTGGGGATCCAAATCACCCGGATCACAAAGGTTATATCTCCTGGTCCCCCAAAGATGTGTTTGAAGAGACCTACACCCCAACTGCTGAGTGATAGCGAGTCGGCCACCACGTAGGCTCAAGAGAATGCCGGGAGCGCAGCGACCGGCACTTCTCGCAGAGGCGGAGTGGTGAGACGACGAGCATGGGTATTGGTTCCCCCAATATAAATTTGAGATCATCATGAAAATCAAGCAATGGTACCCTGCACAAAACCAAGAATGCTCGCTCGGAAGAAATCGATGGTGCGTGGCTCGATTACTTGAACTTTCACGCAAGCTACCTGTAATGACAGTTCCAATTGACCATCTGAATGTGTACTACACCTACTCGAATTTAACCCTTCGAGAAATGGTGATGCATATGAAAGCTGTAAACAATGCTGATCTTCGTTATCCAATCATTCTTGATGAAGATGGTGAGTTGATGGATGGTAGACATCGAATTATGAAAGCCATACTACTTGGAAAAAAGACGATTAAAGCAGTTCGCTTTGAAGAAAATCCAAGTCCTGATAGGATTGTAGAGAAGGAATAAGAAATGACTCTCACCGTAGATCAAGTTGAAAAAGCGCTTCCCGCGAATCTGAAGAATGCAGCGACACAAACGCTGACAGATCAGATCAACAACATCGTGAGCGATCCTCTGATAGCGGAACAGGTAAGGAGCAACTTCATCTCCTATACCAGTGTTCTGAAGGAAGGAAAATTCAAGACGGAGGATTACCTCCATGCTGTGACCTACGTGAGCTTCAAGCTCATGGGCATGACAAATCAGGATGCGTATTTCAAGACGTTTCCTACGCGGCATGCTGCACTAGTTGCGAAGGGTACGACGAGTAAAGACATTGCAGCTTATGTATCTGCTTACAATCGTGGAAAGCTCGTCAATCTCATTTTGGAACAAACCCTAGTTCCTACTTGGGTATTAAACCAAGACCTCTATCAGCGCGCGATCAATACGCAGGCTGATTTGATGATGAATGCTCAGAGTGAAATGGTTCGCACAACTGCTGCAAATAGTATTCTGACGCATCTCCAGAAACCAAAGGAAGCTGGTCCACTAATCAATCTGGATATGCGTGAAACTTCAGGCATGAACGAATTGAAAGAAATGCTGACAATGCTTGCAAAGCGTCAGCAGCAGGCTATTGGTGAGGGAAATCTGACGACGCAACAAATTGCAGATCAGAAACTCATTGAGGGAGAATCCAGTCGTGTCGTCTAAGCCTCTTATCAAACAAGAACTTGATATGTGGTTGGATCAAGTCGATTACACGGAGTTAAATTCGGCGGCATATTTGCCAACCGAATTCTCTCTGACCTTTATGAACTTCATCAAATTAGTGAATGGTACTGCGGGAGAGTCGAATAAGACTCCTGCGGTACATTTAAAGATGTTGGATAAGGTGATTTCTCCCAGTCCATATGTCGCTAATCTCTGTTTTCGTGGTGCAGCAAAAACGACCCTCTTCATGGAGTATTTCAGTCTCTTTCTTGGGGTGTTTCATTTCATTCCAAACTTCGGCCCAGTTGATGGCATGATCTATGTAAGTGACTCCATGGATAACGGTGTAAAATCTGCACGAAAAAACATTGAATTTCGATATAACAATTCTGAGTTTGCTCAGGAATGGATTCCGCATGCGAAGTTCACAGACAACTACATTGAATTCACTAATCGAAATGGTGAAATGCTCGGTATCAAGATGTTTGGTGCAAAAACTGGACTTCGTGGTACCAAGATTTTTGGTAAGCGACCTGTCATTGCAGTTCTTGATGATCTTGTAAGCGATGAAGATGCGAATTCTCGTGTCGCAATGATGACGATTAAGGACACGGTGTATAAGGGTGTAAATCATGCACTCGATCCGACACGTCGAAAGATTATTTTTAATGGCACACCATTCAACAAGGAAGACATCTTGATCGAAGCTGTTGAGTCTGGGGCTTGGGATGTCAACGTATGGCCGGTTTGTGAGAAGTACCCATGCACTCGTGAAGAGTTCAATGGTGCTTGGCCTGATCGTTTCAGTTACGACTACATCAAAGACCAATATGCACTTGCTGAAAAGACTGGCAAGTTGTCTAGCTTCTACCAAGAACTCATGCTGCGTATTTCGAGTGAGGAAGAACGGCTTGTTCAAGAGTCGGAAATTCGCTGGTATAGTCGTCAACAGCTTCTCGACCGAAAGGGTGCCTTCAATTTTTACATCACGACCGACTTCGCCACCTCGAAAAAGGAAACGGCAGACTTCTCAGTTATCTCAGTTTGGGCGTACAATGCCAATGGAGACTGGTTCTGGGTCGATGGCATCTGCCAGCGTCAAACCATGGATCTCACGATCAATGACCTGTTCAAACTGGTGCAGGAATACGCCCCCCAGCAGGTTGGCATCGAAATCACCGGGCAGCAGGGCGCTTTCATTCAATGGCTCCAAAGCGAGATGACGAACCGTAACATCTGGTTCAATTTTGCCTCATCGGAGAAGAGCGGAAACCCTGGCATTCGTCCCGTCGTTGATAAGCTCGCACGGTTCAATCTTGTTGTTCCTTGGTTCAAGGCAGGGAAAATGTATTTCCCTAGCGAGTTGAAACAGAGCACCGTGCTCGGACACTTTCTTCAGCAGATCCGTCTGGCGACCACTAGTGGGTTGAAAGGTAAAGATGACTGTATCGATACAATTTCGATGCTTGGTTATCTTCGGCCATGGAAGCCTTCTGATGCAATTCCAACAACGCCCGAAGAAATTGACATTTGGGAAGAAGAACATAGGCGTGATACTCATTCTCCTCTTTCTTCATACATAGTGTGAGACAAAAATGAATCTCAGCGAACTTTATAGAAATTTGGCTTTGGGTGAACTTAGCAATCTCTCACTTGCTAGTGGAGAAACCATCATTCAAACCAAAAGACCACAAATTACTCTTTTTGCAAATGAAGGACTTCTCGATCTACATACTCGTTTTGTTTTACGAGAAAAAGATTTACTGATTGAAATGCAAGAAGCTATTACGAATTACCATCTCACAAAAAAATATGCATACTCTCATTACAAAGAAGAAGAAAATCCTGACCCTTGTTGTTTACCTTACATCATTGACTCGAATAAAGAGCCGTTTCAAGAAGATGTAATCAAAATCATGAGCGTTCGTAACAGTTGTGGCGTCTCTTTACCAATCAATGATCAAGAGAGTCCAAGCTCTGTTTTTACGCCGCAAAATAATGTATTGCAAGTTCCTCATCCAATTCCTGGTCAAGCATTGAGCCTTGAATATCAAGCAAAACATCCAATTCTTTTCCATTCTGAAGTTGAAGTTGAAATTGAATTGCCTGAAATTTTGCATTCTGCTTTGCGCTATTACATTGCTGCAAAAATTTATATGCACATGAACACTCAAGAAAACACAATGAAAGGGCAAGAACATATGCTCACATATGAAAATGCTTGCCAAAACGTAATTGATAACGATCTTGCAAATTCAAGTTACTCTTTCACTAACACTCGTTTTCACAAAAAAGGATGGATCTAATGCGTACTCCACTCGACCCCTATGCTGGTTGTGATCCAATTGTTGATAAAATGATTGGTAGCTCTTATAAAATCGTTCACGAAGTACAACAAAATTTGAAAGAAATCCGTTATGTTGCTGCCCATATGGAAGACATCCATTCGGTAGCAGTTGGCACTGTTAGAAGTCAAGTTTTGCTTACCGCTTTTGTTCTCGGGGACATCACAGAAATTGATCTTCCTGAAGACCTTGCCATCGAACACATTCAATCTGTTTCGGTCATTATCATTAGAATCGTTGGTGGCGAGAAAATTTTTTCTCCCGCTGAAGATAGTTTTAAATGGAAAATTGAAAATGGAAAAGTAGTTGTTACTTTAGCTGATCCTGTTCCATTTGATCCAGCGAGTAGCACTATCAAATGTCTTATCACTTATCAAGTCGTAGGTCCGTAAGGAGAATTTTGATGACCGGGTACACTCCATTTTCTGAATTCGAAAAAAATCCATTTCTTGAAAAATCGAGTCGGATTCCATGTAAAGAAGCTACTCCTACGGTAGACCCATTTTCTCCACTTGATTTCAACTTTGGATTGATGGGGCAAGTTTCTGGCTGGCTTCGTCCAGAAGATGGAGATTTTAGTCCTGTTCAAATCTCATCTTACAACACAGTTACTGTGCCATCTGGTAAGGGATACATTATTGATCCAGTTGTCGGAATTAAAGAAGTCACCTGGGAAAGTGCTTCTTTGGTTCTGACTGGTATTAGTGCTTCTTGGATCACTACAATTGCTGTGAGTGCTTCAGGCCAAGTAGTGCAATTGGATGGTTATATCAATTCCAATTGGGCGCGTACCCATATCATTCTTGGGACTGTTACGCATATCTCTGATTTCATTGATGCAGTTCAAATGACTCCTTCTATCTGGGGAGCCATTCCTTATGCTGCGTATGATCTCATGATGGCGAATCGAAATTTAGTGTTCAATGGAGGCGAAGTCACTCCAAATAGACTCAATAAGCTAAGTTTGAACATTGCAGCCAGAAATATGTTTTTTTATGGCGCAAGCATGAATAACATTTCAAATCCAAATCTGGTTTCGCAAAGTCAGCAAGTTAGGATTATGTTTCATTTGGTTACTGGAAATTCGGATGTCGGTGATTTAACTCCAAACATCCCAGTCTCCCAATTTAATCCAGGTGGAGCTAATCTTATTCAAGATGTTCCTGGAACTGGAAATGCTGCAACTGCTTTTCGCCTTTACCAATTCGCAGATCGCTATGTGCTTCTGTATGGGCAGAACGTCTATACATCGTTGCAACAATGCGTTTCTTCAGTTTTTAATGAAGAAGTGTATTATCCTCAGAAAATGAAACTTGGGAAACTTCTTGCGATTATTTGCGTTCGTTCTGGAGCTACTGATCTTAATAATCCAGCAGATGCTGTGATCATTACCCAAAATGGAGGTGGATCAACCAATTCAACTACTAGCAATAATGCGAGTGTAACTCCACGAATTTGGAGTTGGGTAGGTGATGGTGAATCCACTGATTTCTCTCTCCCTGGTGCTGATGTTGCTGATCCTCTTTTTTACGATAGTGCAGCAGAAACTAATTCTGTTCCTGGTGAATATAATGTCTTGAAACCTGGAATTGATTTTTTGATTGTGATGGGGGATACCCCTGCTGACACTCAAATTCGTTTTCAATCTGCACCAGAAGAAGGAGTAAAAGGATTTACAATTCTTCGTGGATATGCCCTACCATCCATTGGCAATCCTCCAGTTACATCTTTGAGAATACCAATTGTCAGTGTCACTGACTTTGCTTACTTAGTCACAAAAAATGCTGAATTTGCTCTTATTCGTACTCTTGCTGATGACACAACGACTATAACAATTCGTAGTAATGATAACGACGATCTTGACATGCAAGATGGTAGTTACTTTTCTGTTTGTCAAAGAGGGGAAGGACAAGCACAAATTGTTGTTGATGTTGGTTCAACTTTAATTGTTCCTATTGGGTATCTTCCATACACGCGTGCTAAAGGTTCCACAATTTCTGCAACTTGCGAGTATGCAGACGGCAATATATGGGTGGTTAGTGGTGATTTGGCTGAGGAGCCTTGATATGGCAAATGCACTTCTTCTATTTACTCTTCCTAAAAAAAGTCCATTTATTGGTGATCCTGATTTAACAATTACAGGCACGCTTACAGATTACATTCCCTCCGCTTCTTATGAATCCCGCTTACAAATCAATAACAGTATTGGGCAATGTACTGTTAAATTGATTTCAGGAAATCTTCCCATTGGAGCTACTATCAGTGTAGATAATGACTCGCATGAAGTAGTTGTTAAATGGCCTAGTTATCAAGAAATAGCTGCTCCAATAACTAATGCACAAGCAGAAAATAATAAGAATGGATGGTCTTTTTCTGCAGGATGGGGAATCTCAAGTTCCAATCCTATTTCAGGTTCAAATAGTTTTTCTTTTGCCAATTTGAAAGGATTCAGTTATCTCATTAGTAATGCAAAATATCTTGTATCTCCAGGAACTCCAATTCATGCTTCTTGCCAAGTTAGACAAGGTGCTTCTAGTTCTGGAAGCGCAGGTGCAGCATGCATTTTAAAATTCTTTAAAGAAGATGGACTTGATGCTTTAATTGTTGAGGGGAATCTTGTAGATTCTGCAAATAACAATGCCGTATTCCAGTCTGACGTTTATGGAGAATCTCCCGAAGATGCTGCTTATGTTTCTATTGGTGCAAAAGGATTCCGGAAATCTCAAAATAAAACTGTATGGGTTGACGATTTTATTTGGGACCATGTTGTACCATCTGTTGGTACCAATACTGTTGATTCTTATTGCATTGACATTCGAGTTAAAGATGCAGCTAACCGAACTGCAATTTGGAGTGGTTGTATTGTTGGTGTTGAACCACCAACTCTTCCAAAATATGTAATTGCTGGTGCAAATTCTAGTATTACTTCTGGTCTCAGCATTAGTGAAGATGGTTTTAGTTTTGGAACACCATTCACGCCAACAAATTATTTTAGTTTTCCTGTTCAAGTTTACTCTTCTATTGCAAATAGTCTTTGTGGCATAACTGGAAGTCTTTCAAGAACTTCCGTTGATAACGGACAAAATTTTACTCTCCAACCTTCCTTTGATTACAACTTTACACCAAGTGGTGGTGCCAGCTCTAATGGATTACTTTTAATTCCACTTTCTTCGAATGTTGGTATTGCAAGAAGTACAGATAATGGAGAAACATGGACTCTCGTCGCTAATGACAAAACTTCCAGTGTTATTGTTATTTCTGAAAATTTAATTGTTTCTCTTGGGTCTCCAAACAAACCGATGTATTCTCTCGATTCTGGGGTTACTTGGAGTGCTTTAGGAAACCGTTTGGATGTATATCATCCTTTATCTTTTAATACTGGCATTGGTGATTGTGGGTGTGCTCACTTGGATGTTGTTTATTTTGGTGGAAGCATTTGGGGTGGTGATTATGGAGTTTCCGCTTTCATTCCAGGAGTTATATCCACAACCGATGGTATAAATTTTACTGCAACTAAAGTCTCTACTATAGCTGCTCATGGAGAAGTTTCTAGAATAGCTGTAACTGATCTTCTTTCTGTTCTTGTAACGCAAAATGGGTATATCTATTACAAAGATGACACTGAGTGGATTCTTTCTTCGCATTCTCCAATTGGTACTCCAGACATCCTTAAAACAAATGGAAATACCTTTATACTTGGTGGTGGTTCTTTTGGATCTAAAAAACTTTTCATTTCAACTAATGGGAATGATTGGACTGAGATATCTAATCCATTTAATGAAAATCTCACTTCATTAGTTCTTATGGCATAAGGATTTCATAATGAATACCGCAAACGTTGCTATTAAATTAGGTGCTCCACCTGAAGTTGCTGATGCTCTAGCAAAATGTTGTACTCACTACGGTATATCTTCTTTGTTAGAAAAAGGACACTTTCTAGGCCAAATGGCGCAAGAGTCGCAGAACTACACGAAAGTTGTAGAAAATATGAGATATTCTGCAAAACGTATGGCTGAAGTCTGGCCTGGGCGTTACGCCACAGAGGTCACCAAACGCCTTCCAACGAAGCAAAGGATGCCCAACCCCAAAGCTATTGCTTTGGCGCAGACAGGCGAACAGGCTATCGCTAATGACGTATACGGCGGTAGGATGGGCAACATCAAGCCAGGAGATGGTTGGAATTTTCGTGGGCAGGGTTTCAAGATGATCACGGGGCGTGATAACGTTACGGCCTACAGTTATGCCACCTACGGTGATGACCGAGTAGTCAAAGATCCAAGCATGCTTCAGCGCCTTCCAGATTCTGTTTTCAGCGGAGGTTGGTATTGGAAAAAGAACAAAATCGGTCCATATGCCAATAAAAATGATGGTCTTGCGGTAGGTCGATTGATCAATATAGGTACTCTTGATACCAATCTAATTCCAATAGGAAACTCACAACGGTTAGCTAAGACGGAACTTGCCATCAAATTCTTCCAAGAGTTCAATCGGTAATCACACTTTGAGGGGATACATGCGTGATTGACTCTTTAAATTCAATAAAAAGCATTGGTAGTCTTTTTATTGCAATGCTCGCTATACCAACAGTTACTCCGCCCGAATTAACCATAACTGCTGGTTATATTGGAGTACCAATAAATGTTTTAGTGGCTTGTGCAGCAGGAGCTTACGCTTCTTTTAGTACAGGAGATCCCGTTAAACCTCGCAAAAAAATGTTTAATCTATGGTTTGCTTGTTTGATCATGGGAGCATTGATTACCGGTTTTACAGAATTTCTTTTGAATCATTTTGCAGATATGCATTTACCTAATGCTGCTTTAGCCGGAATGGGAGGTTTCATCTCTTGGTCTACGAAATTTTGGCTTCCATGGTTAGCAGAAGTCCTACGCTCTGGTTCTTGGATAAAGTTTATTCCTTTTTTAAACACTAAAAAAAGTGGAGATTAAAATGCCCATTTTCTTGCTAATAGTTAGTAGTGTTTGTTTAGCTTTGATCTCAATCACAATGTTAGCGCGTGCTAATGATCTTCGATGGAAAGAAGGATTAGCTTGGAACGCAAGACTGATTGGATTTGTGTTTACTGGTTTTTCCCCATTTGGGATTATTGCCAGAGAATTGATAACAGGAAATTGGCCTGATCTATATGACTGCTTTTTTAGATGTGGGTTAGCCTTAGTTTTTCTTACTACTCCTTATCTTCCACCTTGGTGGAAATGGATTAGTGGCACAGCTCCTGAGCAACATCCATATAGACGAAAAACTGATTGAAAGAAGTTTGTTTTTTACTTTCGGAGATGAAAATGTTCAAGATTATGAATTCAATTTGGAAATTTCTAGTTTCTGTTTTTACATTTCTTATTGATGGTGGTCATGATTTCTTGGAATGGATGAAGAAACCAGGCTCAAAACTCAAATTTGTATGCGGAGTTTTTATTGTGCTGTTTGTATCAGCAGGGCTTATCGCATTCGTAAAAGAACAAGAAATAAAACGTCTAAACGATCGCATCATTTCAAATGATCGTGAATATAAAATCACAATCGCAAAACGTGATAAAAACATTAGTGAGAAAGATGCTGCTCTTGCTGATGTCGCCAAAAGACTTAAAGAAGAGCAAGATAAACTAAATTCTCTCAGGCACGTTGCTGCTATTGAAATTGGCGTTTTACAAACCCAGCTTGAAAAACAACAAATAGACGAGCAAACTTGGAAGGAACGTTATAACAAACGTCCAACGGAATGTCGCGCTGCACTAGAACTTCTCGACAGTGCTTGTCCTGCAATGGGAGATTACTAATGCGTAGCACTATTCTTGCTTCTTTGGTTCTTCTCACTGGTTGTGTAGGCAATCAGGTGAAAACGCCTGCACCGACCCCACCCCCAAAAGTTATCTCCGTGCCATATCGGATTTATGTCGAAATCCCAGATGATTTCCTTGTCAAATGCGATTGGCGTATAACTGCACCACCTTCGCTTGCATTAGAAGTTGGGCGTGAACGCAAGAAGTGCCTGAAACAATACGAAGCTCAATTCAACAGCATTCGCAACATTCGTGGTACACCTGTCGAGGAGGTTAAGAGTGGAAAGTAATCTCCTTACATATTCTCCTGATCAACCATCTCGGTTAACTGATTGGATGAATGAACCAACGATCCAAACCCTCAAAGGAGATCTTGAAGCAGCGAAACCACATCACGATGCACAGATGGCACGCATCAAGAAGTGGAATGAACTGCTCGAAGTGAAGGGTGCTGCAAAGCCCCCGTCTGTAAGAGGGCGTTCCAGCGTTCAACCCAAGCTAATCCGTCGTCAGGCGGAATGGCGTTATTCTGCATTGAGTGAACCTTTCCTTGGTTCGGAAAAACTTTTTCAAGTAAAACCAGTTACGTTCGAGGACGATGCTGCTGCAAAGCAAAACGAACTCGTTTTGAATTGGCAATTTAAAACCAAGTTGAACAAAGTGAAACTCATCGACGATTACGTTCGCTCGAACGTTGATGAAGGTACTTGCGTTGTTCGCTTGGGCTGGAAGCGTGTTACCAAGATGATCAAAGAGATGGTGCCTGTTTGGCAGCATTTCGAAATTATGGATGAAGCTGGTCTTCAACAGTTTCAACAATTTCTTGAACTTAAAGTTTCCAATCCGCGTGAGTTCGATCAGAAAGCTGATCCTGCAATCAAGGCAGCCATCGAACTTTACGAAGAAAGTGGTGAAATAACCATCGCAATTCAAACTGGTGAACAGGAAGTCGATGTCGAAAAGATCATCGAAAATCGTCCAACTGTTGAAGTTCTCAATCATCAAAATGTTTACATTGATCCGTCTTGTGGCGGAGATATGAGCAAGGCTTTGTTCGTTGTTGTTTCTTTCGAGACGAATCTTGCCGAGCTGAAAAAAGAAGGCAAGAAGTACAAGAATTTAGAGCGTGTGAACTGGGAAGGTAATTCTCCACTTGCAGAACCAGATCACTACACAACGACTCCGCAGGAATACAATTTTAAGGACAAGATGCGGAAGAAGGTTGTTGCTTATGAGTATTGGGGCTTCTTTGATATTCACGGCAACGACGAACTTGTTCCATTCGTCGCAACTTGGATTGGCGATTGCATGATTCGAATGGAGATCAACCCATTTCCGGATGAAAAACTCCCATTCGTTGTCGTACCATACCTGCCAGTAAAGCGTGAACTTTATGGTGAGCCTGATGCTGAGATGCTGGAAGACAACCAGCGTATTCTTGGCGCTGTAACCCGAGGCATGATCGATCTCATGGGTCGATCCGCCAATGGTCAGCAAGGCATAGCAAAGGGAATGCTTGATCCTTTAAACCGTCGTCGCTATGAAAATGGACAGGATTACGAGTACAACCCAAACCAAAATCCAAACCAAGGACTCATCGAGCACAAGTTTCCCGAGATTCCACAATCTGCGATTCTGATGCTGAACCTCCAGAATCAAGAAGCCGAAGGACTCACTGGGGTCAAGGCATTCTCTGGCGGTGTTTCTGGTGATTCCTATGGCAATGTCGCCACTGGTATTCGCAATGTGCTTGATGCTGCTGCCAAACGTGAGATGGCAATTCTTCGCCGTCTTGCCAAAGGCATGGTCGAGATTGCACAAAAAATCATGGCTATGAATGCTGAGTTTCTTTCTGAGAAGGAAGTTATTCGCATTACTAATACCGAGTTTGTCACTGTAAATCGTGAAGACCTCAAGGGTAATTTTGATCTCGAAACAGACATCTCCACTGCTGAAGTTGATAATGCACAAGCACAAGATTTGGCTTTTATGGTGCAAACCATGGGGCCAAATATGGATGTTACCATTACTATGATGTTGCTTTCGGAAATTGCTCGTCTGAAGCGTATGCCATTGCTTGCTGAGCAACTACGTAAGTGGAAACCAACTCCAGACCCACTCATTGAAAAGAAAAAGGAACTCGAAGTCCTCGAACTCCAAGCGAAGATTCAGAAATTGCAGTCTGATGTCATGTTGAATAAGGCGAAAGCGATTGAAGCAAAGGCTAATACAGACAAAAAGAATCTAGAATTCGTGGAACAAGAAACAGGTACGAAGCATCTTCGTGAACTCGAACAAGCAGAAGCACAATCTCGGGGCAACCAAGACCTTCAGATTACGAAGGCTTTGACCACTCCGATCAAGGAAGGAGAACGTGGACCAGACATCGAAGGAGCTATTGGTTTCAACCAACTTAGTGATATGATGAGGGGGAGCAGTGGTAGTGCTGCTTCTCAGACACCATTTGCTTTCCCAACAACCTCAATGTAATTTCATCTAAAGGACCATTCAGCCATGTCTGACGTCTTCGATCTTGAACAGCAACTCGCCGATTCCAAACTCGCCCTCGAACGTCGGGAGATTGCACTTCGTCTCTACAAGAATCCGGACTTCAAAAAGCTCATCGTTGATGCGTTTTGCGTTACCGAATGCGCTCGGTATGCGCAGGAAAGTGCTAACCCTGCTCTTGATGACCGTGCTCGTGCGGATGCTCTTGCAATCGCTCAAGCTGCTGGGCATATCCGTCGATTTCTGTCTGTTCAGATCACTATGGGAAATCAGGCCGAACGACTATTGCCTGATCTCGAACAGGCCATCGCTGAGGCTCGTGCGGAGGAGGTCGAATAATGGGCACTGAAGTCAATGCGGCAACCAACCCACTTGGTATGTCCGATGATGACTTCCTGAAGCTCCCAGCCCCCCCATCTGCTTCGGCAGATGGTGAGGGTAGGGAAGATGCTCAGGGAGACAAACCAAACACTGATGGCGATGGTGACGATTCTGGTGCCGGTGATGGCAAGCAGGATGACGATTCAGACAGTCAAAAAGACAATGATGCTGGCGCTGGGGATGATCTTAATAGCGACGGCAAAGATTCCAAGGGTGAAGACAGTAAGGACGACAAAGAAATCTCTAGTGACAAAGCGGGAGAAAGTGGTAATCTTTCCAAAGACAAGTCACAAGGGAAAGATCCTGCCGACAAAAAGCCCGCTGATGGCAAGGCACCTGATGCAAAGGATTCGAAGGATCCCAAGCAGAAAGACAAGCCTGCCGAAGGTGATGGATCTCAGGGTGATGGAAAAGATCCTCCTGGTTCCAAGGCTGATGAAAAACAGGCAATTCCCGATTACAAAGTTCTCTATGAAAAGATTATGGCTCCACTCCGTGCAAACGGAAAGAACATTGATCTGAAGAGTCCAGAAGAAGCAATTCAGCTAATGCAGTTGGGTGCTAACTACACTCGAAAGATGCAAGCAATCGCTCCGCATCGAAAAATTCTGCTCATGCTCGAAAATAATCAATTACTCGACCAGGACAAACTGTCTTATCTGATCGACCTGGATAAGAAGAATCCTGAAGCAATCAAGAAATTGATCAAGGATGCAGGGATCGATCCACGAGAAATCGATCTTGAAGATCCTCAAGCAAAAACTTACGTTCAAGGCAATCACGGGGTATCGGAAGAAGAAGCAAACTTTCGCACACAACTGGACGAACTAAGTTCCAATCCAGAAGGTAAAGTTACTCTTCAAATGATTCAATCCCAATGGGATCAAGCCAGTAAGGAAGTGCTGTGGAAGCAACCAGAAGTGATGTCGCTGATTCATTCTCAACGCGAGAGCGGTATTTACGATCTCGTGGCTGCGGAAATTGACCGCCAGCGCACACTTGGTACACTTCCTGCAAATGTCCCATTCCTTCATGCGTATAAGGCAATCGGTGATCAATTTGCTGAAGAAGGCAAATTCGATCATCTGAATAAAGCTCCCGATCCGAAGTCACAGGAACAAAAAACTCCTGTTGTAACTCGGGTCCAGACGCCAAAGCCTGCTGTGAAGAATGGTGACAAAGCGAGTGCGGCGTCTCCCACTCGTACGAATACTCGAAAAGTTGATATTTCTGTAAACCCACTTGCTCTCGATGACGACACCTTCATGAAACAGGTCGCCGTATTTGAGGGTCGCCTTTAAGGAAACTGAACCATGTTGAACTACAACGCCCCAATCGATGGGCAGAAGTCCACCATCGACGGCGCTGGTAGCGACCAGATGAACACCTTCTTCTGGCTGAAGAAGGCGATCATCGAGTCGCGTAAAGAGCAGTATTTCATGCCGCTTGCCAGCGTCACCAACATGCCCAAGAACATGGGCAAGATGATCAAGGTATACGAGTACGTGCCGCTGTTGGACGACCGCAACATCAACGATCAAGGCATCGACGCCAATGGTGTGAGCATCGTGGGCGGCAACCTGTATGGTTCCAGCCGTGACGTTGGCACGATCACTGCGAAGCTGCCGCTGCTGACCGAGAATGGTGGTCGTGTGAACCGAGTCGGTTTCACCCGTATCAGCCGTGAAGGTTCGATCCACAAGTTCGGCTTTTTCCACGAGTGGACGCAGGAGTCGCAAGACTTCGATTCGGATGATGCTTTGAAAGATCATCTGGCGCGTGAGCTGATGAATGGTGCAGTGCAGTTGACCGAAGCCGTGCTGCAAAAGGATCTGTTGGCTGGTGCCGGTGTGATTTTGTTTGCTGGTGCTGCCACCTCGGACGACGAGATCACGGGTGAAGTGGATACCGTTCCCGATCCTGATACTCCGGCGTCGTTGGTGACGTATGCGGATCTGATGCGTCTTGATCAGATTCTCACCGACAATCGCACTCCGAAACAGACCAAGGTGATCACTGGTTCCCGCATGATCGATACCAAGGTCATCCCGGCTGGTCGCATTGCCTTCATCGGTTCCGAACTGGTCCCCTTGTTGAAAGGAATGAAAGATCTGTTCAACAACAAGGCTTTCATCGAGATTCAGCACTACTCCGATGCAGGCAATGTGCTAAATGGTGAAATCGGTTCGATTGATGCGTTCCGTTTTGTGCAGGTTCCAGAGATGCTGCATTGGGCCGGTGCTGGTGCCGAAGTGGATGCGAATCCTGGCTACCGTTCGACTATGGTTGGCGGTGAAGAGCACTACGATGTATTCCCGATCCTTGTGGTCGGTGATAACAGTTTCACCACTATCGGCTTCCAAACCGATGGCAAGACGGTGAAGTTCAACGTGCTCACCAAGATGCCAGGTCGTGAGACTGCGGATCGCAATGATCCATACGGTGAGACTGGCTTTAGTTCGATCAAGTGGTACTACGGTATCCTGATCATGCGTCCGGAACGTATCGGTCTGATTAAGACCGTTGCCCCAGTGTAATAAACTGACCATCGAAGCAACTGGAACCAGGGAGAAAAATCTCCCTGGTTCCAACTTCTAACAAGGACCAAGAAATGAGCACCGATCAAACCCAAGAAAACGATGGCAACGGTAACGAGCAAATGCCAGATGAAATGACTATGCTCAAACAGCGTGCCACGATGATGGGAATCCCGTTCTCGAACAACATCGGCATCGAAACGCTGCGTCAGAAGATTGCAGACAAGATGTCGAGTACTAGCAATCCGCCATCTGATGACATTTCGGAAATTCCATCTACCGACGTACCATCGCTCAATGATCCAGCGAATCCGACTCCCAAGAAGGAAACCCTTCGTCAACGTCTGACGCGTGAAAACATGCGATTGGTGCGTCTGCGTATCACCAACATGGATCCAAAGAAAAAAGATCTTCCTGGTGAGATTTTTACTGTCGCCAATAACTTCCTCGGAACCGTGTCAAAATTCATCCCCTATGGTGAAGTCACCGAAGACGGATACCACGTTCCGTACATCCTCTACAAGAATCTAAAGACGCGAAAGTTTCTCAACATTCGCACGTTCAAGGATAAGAAAAACGGCAACGTGATCAAGGTGGAACAAAATTGGGCGCTCGAATTTGCCCTTGAAGTTCTGCCTCCACTCACGAAGGACGAACTCGCTCGCCTGGGTACGGCCCAACTCGCTGCTGGCGGCTTGAGCTAAGCCTTAAAGCGTTGGTGGACGGCCCACAGATCTTATGGTCTGATGGGCCGTTCTTTTTTCTGAATTCACAAGGAAAGCAAAATGGCAATTCACGGCGGCGCAATCAATGCAAACCAACTAATGCTTTCGCTGATGCAAGGCGAGAACATTCCGATTCCAGAAATCAATTTTGATGATCCATCTTTTAAACTCCCAAGTGATGTCAATTCAGACCTCTATAAGTTAGTCAGTCGTCTTACGAATGCTGATTTGACAACTGGTGTGGTTGGTGGGAATGGTGCGTTTGATGCACTAATGACTGGCTTTAAGGTGCATCTTAGAGATGAATTTGATGCGAATCGAATTTCTGGTGCTGAATATACAAAAGCCTTCATTGCACTCACTGGCAATGCAATGGCTGGTGCTGTTCAATTCTTGTTAGGTCGTGATGGTGCTTTTTGGCAAGCTGTCACGGCACAAGCACAAGCAATCTCTGCACGAGTTCAACTCGAAACCGCCAAAGTGCAATACACTGCTGTGTTGCTTGAAGCACTCAACTCCCGAGCGAACTACGCTCTGACAAAATTGAAGCTCGCAACTGAAGATGTGACTTTTGCATCTGGTGAATTCCAGTTGGCTAACATTCTGCCCCAGCAAAAGTTGATGCTACTGGAACAAACCGAAGCTGCTCGTGCTCAGACTCTCAATAATCGTACTGATGGTGCGTTGGTTGTTGGTGTGCTTGGTAAACAGAAGGATCTTTATAACCAGCAAATTGTGAGTTATCAGCGAGATGCTGAAATGAAGGCTGCGAAAATGTTTGCTGATGCATGGACTGTGCAAAAAACCATCGACGAAGGTTTGCTGCCACCTGATGGTTTTACAAACAGCAGTCTTGATGCAATTCTCACCACTATTAAAACAAATAACAATTTGGGTGCGTAATCACATGGGCATCTTCAGTCGAAAGAAGAAGACCTATGTCTCCTCCGTCGTGTACAACATGGCGGGGGATGAAACTCAACGTGCGAATTTTCTCAAGACGACCGTTCTTGGAGCGGTCTTGAATCATAAACCTTCCATTTCTGGCGTTATCACAGATACGTATCTCAAAGGTCCAGGGATGCGTTTTCGTTCATTTGCAAATTGGGCAGATCGCACTGATTACAATGATGTGGTCGGTCTTGTTACGGGCAGTATCAGTACGACAAATAGTGTCGATATTTCTGTAGTGGCGGGACAAATTCCTGCTTCTTTTGGTTCCACGATCTTAGTTCAAAATGCCACTATTGACGCAGCGGATTACACATTCTGGGCGGATCAATGGATCTCTCTAAATTATCCGCAACGTCTAGCAACTGAATATACGACTGACTTCGACGAAGAAACTAATACCATCACCATTCTCTGGGCTGATACCACTACGAGTAGTTTTACTCCCATTGGATATGATCCTCTTGGTTCTTATCTATACGCTGTCTACACCGAAGAAACTATGGGTGCAGTGGATTCAGTTGTTGAAGGTGAAGTTGTCGATCTTGAAGATGATGATGATTTCCCCGACATCACGGGATGGACTGAAATCAGCTACACCGATGATGGTGCTGGTGAGATTCATGGTGTTTGGGAACGTACTACCTACATAGGGCAAGCACCAGATCGAGATGCAACGTATTCTTTGAAGGAAACGATGTATCAAGACACACTTCCTGGCGAACCCGAAGATCCTCCTCCGGATCCACCTGTCGAACCACCACCGATACGTTCGTATCGTATCGATGAGCAGAAGATTTACGGATCTTCTCGTACTCCAATGCGCGTCTTTATTTACCAAGAAGGAAATGGTAACTCTGTCCTTGATGCACTTTTTGTTCAAGCTGATGGAATGGGACAGTTTTTTCCTTTCATTCCATTCCGAATCAACAACAAATTCGTCAGTGAAACTTACTTACCAGAAGTTTATGCACTAGCCAAGAAGGGCTATAAAAAAGCAACTACCGGTAAGTTCGATAAAATGGTCGAAGATCTCTCGAACAATGAGAGTCTTGACGATATCGATTACGCATACACTGTTTTTGGTGTGTCGTTGAATGTACTCGAAAACGCTTCCCGTAAATACGTCTACAAATTCTTTCAGGAGATTATCAACGACTTCCCGGAAACAGGTAGTGCTGCTTATGCCACATGGCGAATAGCTTGGGAGGAAGCCAAGGATTCTTGGGATGTTTGGACAGCCTGGGGCGCTGCACAGAACGATCCTGGTGATCCACTCTATGGAACCCTCGAGCCAGTAAAGCTGCCTTATCCAGCGATGCCTGGAAGCTCTATTCGGGTGTCCTCTGGCTCCAATCCGGTCATGAATTACGACATGACCGTTTCGTGGAATGCAATTCAAGAAACAACGGGCACTGGGTTGATTAAGCCCGATGCCAAGCGAGATGAGTTGTGGTTCTCGATTGGTACAACTAGTGAATTCAATGAGACGGCGTGGGGTGAACAAGACAACGTATGGCAGCGAATTCTCACTGCATCTGTTGGAGTTGATGAGATCATTCTAAATTGGCAAGAGACTGAAACGACATGGCGTAAGATACGTATCATAGGTCTCAAGCATAGAAATCTTATCTATAAAGGTAAGGCAGTTGAAATTACTGCAAAGGAAGCTCTTGAAGATAATGATGAATCTGGATTCATTATTCCACTTCATGAAGGCATCTATCGTGCAATGGGACTTGTTGACGGAACCCAGATGGCGACAGCGTGTTCTTTCATGGTGTTCAATTGTTACAAGGTCGTCAAACAGAAGTGGTATCAGACGACACTTTTCAAGATCATTTTGATTGTTGTTGCAATTATTATTATTATCGTGACATGGGGCACCAGTACACCAGCTGTACTAACAGCATTGGCTGCTGCTCTTGGTGGTACGACAATGGCAATCATTCTTGCAGCGACGATTTATGTGCTTGCCAGTATGGTTATTACTAGTTTGATCACTAGAGTTTCTACGAAGATCTTCGGTGAGAAATGGGGTGCGATCATCGGTGCAATCGTATCGATTGTCGCTTTGAACATTGGTAATGCAGTCGCTTCTGGTCAAACTCTCAGCACAGCGTTTAGTGGATTGATGCGTGCGGATAATATCCTTGCACTCACAAATGCGCTTGGGCAAGGCTATGCCGGATACATGAATGCTGCCACGGCCGAAATTTACCAAAAAAGTCAGAATGTACTTGACCAATATGAAGAAGAATCCCGTAGAATTCGAGAGGCTTGGACCAGAAACCTCGGCATAGGCCGAGCCTATATCGACGTTTTTGAGTTGACTGAAACCTTGGAGATCAATATAGAATCCTTGGACTCATTCCTACAACGTACCCTCATGTGCGGAAGTGATGTGGCAGACATGAGTCTTAACATGCTTGCCAATTTTTCTGAAATCACTACCTCTACCGATCTTCAATACTGATTCACGGAGAACACTATGTCTTGGATTCCTTCTGCCCAATGGGGCATGCAAAACTACGGCATGAATCAAGTACCGCAGCAACCTGCTAATACTGGAATGGTGGGTGCTGATCCAAATGCTGCTGCATCTGGTTTTCAGTTAGGCTGGAACGCACCAACTTTTCAACTCGGTATGCAGGGGTTAAACACCATCGGCAACATTTGGGGGGCATGGCAGTCCAATAAGTTGGCGAAAGATCAGTTGAATTTTACCAAGCGAATCGCTACGGCAAATCTCAATAATCAAATCGCTTCGTATAACACTGCATTGGAAGATCGTGCTCGTTCCCGAGCTGCGGCTGAAGGTCAAACTTCCGCCGAGCAGCAAGCATACATCGATAAGAATCGTCTTCTTGGCGGCTAAGGAGTAAATCATGGCTCGACTGACTTGGGATAATGTCGCATCTCCGAATTTTTCGGGGATTGCAGATAGTTATCGCGTTATGAGTCAATTGCTCAGTAATGCCACGCAGTCTGGAACAGAAATGGTTGATACCATCCGTAATGCGAATGCACAAGCTGCTGATCGTGCAATCCTGCAACGGATGGTAGGTGTTACTGATCCAACGCAATTCAATCCAAATGCAGTGATTGGCGCAGATGGGAGCCGTGCATCGCTAGCCACTTTGCGTGGTGTTGGTGAGTATGCTGATACGCTTGTTAATCGTGCAATGAAAACTGACCAACGTGGGTATAACGCACAAGATCAAGCGTTTACTCAATACGGTCGTGATCGTACGATTAGTGGTAATCAGATTCTCGATCAGAATTCGGATGCAATCAACACTGCTCGTTCGCTGGCTGCTGCTGGTCAGATGAACACTGCGCTTGCCACGCTCCAGAAGATTCCAGGTTTACGCCCGGATCAATATGCTGGTGTACTTGGCGATGTGGATCAACTCGCTACTCGTGATCTTGCTCGTGATGTCACGAGTCAACGACTGACAGAAGATCGTTACGGATTCGGCCGAAACATTCGCAATGACAATGCTGGCGATCAGGCGAATGCTGCGCTCATCGAAGTGCTTCGTACTTCAGCTACTCCAACCGATGCTCGTGCTGCGTTGGAACGCATGTCTGGCCAAATGTCTCCCGAGGCTTTTTCCAAAGCGATGCAAGGTCTCGGTAATTATGGTTACGGAAATGTCTATGCTCCTCTTGGTTCCGGTGGTGCTGGTGCCAGTGGTGGAGTTGCTGGCGAGACTGCTCAACGTCCGAGTAGCGGTGCTGCATGGGCGCAATCTGTTGGTCTCCTTGGAAGTGAAAGTGGTGGCAATTATGGTGCCTCAAACAATGCAGTTGGCTCTGGCGGTAAGCGTGGTCATTTTGGTGCACTGCAATTCGGACAGGATCGTCTGGCTGATGCGAAACGTGCTGGTGTCATCCCGCAAAACATGACACCAGAACAGTTCCGTACATCCGGGAAAGATGTACAAGACAAAGTAGCCGATTGGCACTTCGCTGATATTGATCAGCAAGCGAAGAACATGGGTCTGGATCGTTTCTACGGTCAAAACATTGGTGGTGTTGTTATTGATCGCGATTCGATTCGTGGCATGGCGCATCTCGGTGGTATCGGTGGTGTGCAAAAATTCATCACGAGTGGTGGCAAGATCAATCCAGCTGATGCGAATGGCACTCGTCTTTCTGACTACGGCCAGCGATTTGGCGCCCCAAGTCCAACTGGGCCAGAAGCAAACTTTGCTGCTCATATGGTGGATCGTACATTGCAAGAACGTCTTGGTCAGAACAATGCCACTGGTATTTCTGCAAATTACGCAAATCTGGCTTCCGATTCTCGTGATGCGAATCAAGTAGCAACTGCTCTTGCTGATAAGGGTGGTGCATTCGCTGGTACCAATCGTGGATTCCTGCTGGATCAAATCAACCACATCGTTAACAAGAGTGGGGGTCGAATCAATCCAGCGATGGCTGGTGCGATGATGTCTGCCAATACAGAACAGGCGGACGGTCTTCTTTCCAAGTTATGGCGTGGTCCTGCTGCTTTTGGAGGTAATGAAATTACTCCAAACTTGGCAGGAGGTATTCGAATCAATGATGATAATCTCCGAGCCACGATGGACGATTATCTCTCAGGCAAGACTTCACAGCGTACACTTGCGAATGAATCGATGGGGGCAATGTCGCAGGTTTCGCAAGCTGCACAAGCGAAATATCAAAGTGCGTTGCAGCAATATCAAGCTGCATTGATCGATGCTCAGTCTCGTCCTGGTGCTGCTGCTAATCTTCCACGCTTCCGCGCTGCTGTGGAAGAAGCGGCTGCTGTGATGAATGCCGTTCAAACCAAGGTAGCTCAAAATCCGAACTGGCGTCCAAACTTTGACACGACAAAGCCGAATGAAGAGGACTGGATGGATATGCTGATGGGTTTGATCAAGACTCGACGTACCCCCACCGACAGCGACATCGATCGCATCATTCGACCGGCTCGACAGTAAAAAAGAAGCCCCGCATTGCGGGGCTTTCTGTCTATACTGCGCACTCGATCTAACCCACTGAACAGGACGACTCTCATGACGGATTTCCAGCGTCTTCTGGATCAGGCTGCTGCTCCCATCACTCCTGCAACTGGTGTTGATGCTAGCCCTGTCCTGAACAATCCATTCCTCGAAAAGCAAGCCCAAGTAGCGCAAGCATCTGTGGAAAAGAAAGTTGCACTTTCTCCGATGCAGGGTATTCCTGATTTTTACCAAATTGCTGCTGGGCAGGGAAACCAACTTGGTGTGCAAAGTATGTCTCCATTGGAGACTGATCTTCGGACTATGCAGCCTCTTGATCTGTATTTGAAGTACGGATCTTCGGCTGTTGATTTGTTGAATGATCAAGCTGGTGCTGGAACGCAATTCTTCAAAGATATTCTTCAGTCGAACAACCGAACGGGTCCACAAATTCTCGGTGATACGGTTTCCGGTATTGGTGCTGGATTTGGTGGAAGCCTTGGTGGGCTTGCTGCTTTGGGTACTGGTCTTGTTGATGCTGAAGCTGGTACCTGGGTTGGTGACAAAGTTCAGCAGGGAATGCAGTGGGTTGAAAAACAGCAATCTAATGGTGTGAATGCTGCTCGTCGTGTTCAGCGTGCACAATCGTCTCTCGATTATCGTGATAATACGCTGAAGCGCGAAAACGAAATCGAAGATGGTAGTTCGGAAATTGTTGCTGATCTTCGTCGTTGGGGCCGAGATACTGTCGATACTCTTGCGAATTCTGCGCAGAACTCCACCATGCTTGCTCAAGGAACTGCTGAGGCGGGTGGTTCGTTTCTGGCTGGTGGTCCTATCTCCAAGGGGCTGAAGCTCATTGGTGGGGCTGCCATGAAGTCCTTGGGTATTGCTAATACTGGTCGGTTGGGTACTGCTGCCGAATGGGCTAGATGGCCTTTGGTGACTGCTGGTCTCGAAGCTGGTGGTGCTTATTCGCAGACTTCCAGCGATGTGCTCAGCATGTCGTTTGAACAACTGCAAGAAAACTCTCCTACATATCGTGAATTAGTCGCTGCGGGTGCTACACCAGAAGAAGCACGAATCCAAGTCGCTAATCGATCTGCACTTTTTGCAGCTGCCATTCAAGCTCCGATTGGTGTTGCTGCTGGTTCACTTACTCGTTTTGCTGAACGTCCATTTCATGTTCGTTCTATTGGTTCGGCTCTCACGAATACACTGGTTAAAGAACCGCTTGAAGAAGCCATTCAATCGACTACTGGTGGACTTGCTCAAAATATCGCTGCTCAAAAGTATGCTGATGAAAATCGTGTGCTTTCTGAAGGTGTTGGTGAACAGACTGCACAAGGTGCTTTGTACGGTGCAACCTCGGCTGGTGCTGTTCAAGCTCCTGGTGTTACTGCACAAGCATCTGTCGTAGCTGCCAAGCATGTCTATCGTGGTACTCGGGCTGCTGTTCAACCACTGATCGACAAGGGTGTTCCACTCTTTAATGCACTCGTTGAGCGTGGTGCAGAACGTATCCGCAATATGGAAAAAGCATCTCCTGTCGCTGATGAAGCGATACAGGAGCGTGCTGCTGCGAATGTTTCTACTGCTACTTTCGATGCTTCGACTATCAATGATGCCATCCAAAACTCGCATGCCACTTCGGAAGAGAAAGCTGCATCGCAGGAATACGTCTCCACTCTGACCCAAGCGATGGCATTCGATCCGAACTCGGAAGAATTTAATTCGATTCCCGATGAACAGAAGGCTATTCTTACTGGTTCGGCTTCTCGTCCTGAAGCGATTCAGCGTATGGCTCGGGAGGTTGCACGTTTGGATGGTGCGGATCAACTCCGTGCTGCTACTAGTCTTCATATGCTGATGGAACCTTTCTACAACTTACAGGAGAGTGACCCATCAGCTGTCGATTCTGTTGCTATGCAGAATCCTCAGATCAATCAAGCACTGCAACAGTACGAGACTATCGTTGCTGACATCGAAAACACTCCATCTGTACAACGTGCACTTCGCGCCATCAATGAGATGGTCTCGAAGAATCAAGTCGATGCGAACATCAAGCCAGTCACGGAAGAATCTCTTGGTACTGTTGAAGGCCAACAGAATGTCCGTAATGCACTGGTGATTTCGAGTTTGCATCCGGATCGAGGCAATCTCGAAGCAAATGAGAACATCCTCACACATGCTGCCAATGGCAAGATCGCACTGACACCACAACAACAAGCAACCCTGCGTGCATCTACGCAGCTGCTTCGTGCTCGTCAGGCAATGGAAGCGGAGATCAAAGCTAAAGGTCTACGTTCCGCAAAGGATGTTGTTTCGGAACAAGTGGTTGCTGGTAACGATCCTCTTCGCAAGATTGCACTGTCTGCTCTGGGTCACACTCAGGGCATTCTCTCGGCTGTTCGTGGAAAAAACAATGATCTTGCTGCTGCTCGACTGGAAGACTTCGGTAAGTTTGTTCAGCATATGCAGAACAAGATTGGTGCACTCAATGCACACTTCGCTACAGGGAATGTGTCTTCTTCCCCGGTGAAGTATCAAGCACTGCAACCAAACACTGAACGTGATTTCAAAGAGTCTCGCGATGGTATGTATGTCAATACTCGTTCGCCAAAATCTATCGATCAAGCACAGTCAATTGCTCTTGAAGGCAAAATCTTGTCCGATGTATATAACGGTTTAACTGAAACATTTCCAGATCTCGCACAACCAAGGATTGAAGCTGTTTCGTTGGCTGCTGAACTTCAAGGAAACCCTGACGAACTTGCACAGAAGTTCCGTTCTCCTACGCCAGTACAAGAGAGCATTAGTAATGAGCAAACTACTGTTTCCGCTATCCCCGCGTCTTCTACAACTGTGGAATCGAAACCTGCGCCCATCACCAATGTTCAAGATAAGCCCACTTCAACCAAAACCGAATCCACATCGAAAGTGGTACGGACAAATGTGAAACCAGAAATTCGCTACGAGGAATCGGAAGTAGCTGGTGTACAAAGCATCAAGGCTTTTTCGGGAGATCAGGAAGTTGGTGAATTGCTGTACACGCTTGATGATTCAATGGATCAGTCAGTCACTGTTGATGAAGGTTTTCGTCGTCAAGGTATCGCTACGACCATGTACAAGATGGCTCGTGCAAAAGGTGCTCAACTCAACAATGCGCAGAATCAATCCGAAGAAGGGAAGGCTTTCCGTCAAGCATTTGATTCCAAGACTGAGGAGACAACTCCTGTTGTTTCTACTAAAACCGCTCCTACTGGAATCGAAACTGCATTTCCTAACCTCTACAAAGGTGTGCGAAATCTATTCCTAGAATCGTTCCAATTCCCGCAAGAACCAAAGACTCGACTGTATGCCGAAGAATCTCCGGCAGCGTCGGTTCGTCGTGCTCTGTCCTCAAACCTTCGCTTGCAATCCTTCCTCACTGGTTCGTCTCGCAACACGCTGAGCAAAGAAGCTGCTGATGCCTACCAAACTCTCCTGTCGGATAAGCAGGAAGGCAATACGCTTGGGCATCTTCTCTCAAATGTAGAGAACAATCTGCAAGAGTTCTTGCGAACCAAGGGAAAGAAATTTGGCGAAAATGGTGTCGAAGCGAATCGCTGGCGTAATGGTAAGGTGCTCAATCTGGTTGAACAGACGGATGATGGCTTCCAATACAACACGCAGATCATCGAGCAAGCTGGTCTTGCTGCGATGCAATGGCTGCTGTCTGCGAACCAATACGAAAGCAATATGGATGAGCAGGATGTGTCTGAGATCACGAACATCCCAGTCTATGAGCTAACTCCTGCGATAATTGAACGTGTTACCAGTGGCATGAGCATGGAGCAAGCTGTTCGTTCACTGGGTCAAAAGATCTCGAACTACTGGGGTCTCAATGGCAAGCGTGATGCTGATATTGCATACGTCGATGGTATTCCACAAGCAATGGCTTCAGAGATGATTCGTGGCCTGCGTGACATGGGACTGCTGAATATCGAGACCACTGAAATCTCAAAAGAGCAATTCTCTGTTAAAGAGAATCGCACTATCCAGCGTTACATTGTTGCGCGTCTCGATGACAATGATCCGATTCGCACCTTCCAAGATGCGATTGAAAATGCTGTGATGATCGCACCAGAGCACACGAATTATTTCGGTGATGAAGTGCCTGCTGTTGCCGAGCGTCAGATGAACAATCCTGAAGTGCCAAATACTTCGGCGCAGAAGGATGCACTCGAAAAAGAACAGCAAACTCCGTTTTATATCAATCGCCCAATGGTAAGTTTCTTTACTGCTATGGGACGTGAGAGTCTGCTGAGTCTTTTCGGTACCGTGATCAAGAATCCAGAAGACTGGAATGTCAATCATCTGTCTTCGCTGGAAGGACAGAACACCAGTGTTGTGTCTGCTTATAATCACATGCTGGATGTGGCATATGACCTGACCAACTTCGCTGAAACTGCGTCGAAGAATGCCGATGATGTCCCTATTCGATATGGCTACAACATGAGCCGTGTTGGTCGTATGCAGATGCTTGGCAAGTACAACCCACAATCCAGCAAGCTGGTTCGTGAAGCGTTCCTACCAACTCGTGTGACTGTCGATCTGGCAAATCAAAATAATGCCAACTGGGATGCTTATACGCTGGGCTTGGCTCAAGCGTTTGGTATCAAAGTGCACAACCTGCCGCTCGAAACATCGCAGATACAGCTGAATCAAATGCTCAGTGGTGAACTTGCTCCTGTCATCATGATGTTGCAAGACTGGCTGAAAATAGCTGATTTCGATAATCCGCTTTCTGGCGAGGAGACTTTCACCTCCGAACAAGTCGATCAGATTCGTACTGCTTTCAAGAAAGCTGGTGCCGATCTGACCATGGCAAGCCTACATGCCGTGGTCGATTACGCACGTCTTCAGAACACGGATGACAAGTCCAAGTTTACGACGAGCATCTATCTCGAAGCTGACGGCGTGACCAATGGTCCAATCAATGCTATGGCTTTGATGACCATTGGCGAATTCCAACAGGACTGGCTTAAAAACATTCGCAAGGGTGGTTTGGTCATCGGTGATGCGCAAACGATGGCTGACATTCGTGCTGAGGATCCGAAGGATCTCTATCAAGCATCAACTGATGCAACTCGTGAAAATCTCTCGTTCCTACGTCGCCAACTTGCACAACAGAAGAACTCTGCTGAAGTATTAGAGCAGATGAATCAGCTGCTTTCGATGATGGGTCTTTTCAGTAGTGATGTCACTTTCAATCCAGACCGTGCTTGGGAAGATGGTGCGTTGGAAATGAAGCGTGGTATTGCTAAGAATCCTCTCACCATCACAGTGTATGGTTCGGGTGCTGCTGGTATCGCTGGCAAGCTGGTGGGGCAACTTACGACTGAAATCTACGCTCGTATGTCGGCAGTGATCCAAGCTCGCAACGACAATCCGAACATCACGCTTTCGGAAGCTATGTTTCCGAATGATCCGGATGCACAGGTCAAGATGGATCGCTTCCAATCTGCCTACAATGCTCTCACTCGCCAAAAGCCAGTGTGGAGTAAGGGCGAACTTGTGTTTGAAAGTCTCGGCCAACGTCGTACTACCTTCAATCCTCACAACTTCACCTTCGATCAATCGGAGTTGGAAGCGATGAATGCCAACATGCTTCAACTCTTTGTTGAGCCGATGCGTCAAGGCATTGAAGACACAGTGGGCAGTCGCTTGATGAAGGCGGTTGGAATTCTCCGTGACAGTGCACAGATTCAATCTATCATTTTGGAGAATCAATTCGTTCAAGCTATCGATACTGCACTGGCTGAGAAGGAAGCTAATGATCCAAACTGGAAGCGTGGTGAATTCCTATCTCGTGCTGAGATCGAGAAGATCCAGCGCAAGTTGCAGACCATTGCTCCTTTGGTTCAAACAGGTGATCAGAGTTTCATGATCGCTTCTAATCAACGTCTCGAAGTTCGTGGCAATGATCTGGAAATCAGTGCTGCACTCGACGATACGATGCGTGCATCGGCCAGTATCTATGCTCCTGGGCAAGCTGGCGTCCGTGCTATTCCTATGCTCACTATCGGCATGGGTGACGGTATGATGATGCAGCTACTTGCACAAGCTGGTCTCGAAGGCACACTGAAGATCTTCGATGGTATGAACATGCCACTTGACAAGATCAAGGAATATAGTCTGCAAGCAAATGAAGCAGTCTATGAAAGTTGGAAAGGGAATCCTCTTCGTGAAATGTCGAAGACCTTCAGTCGTTTCATGAAGAACTTCGACAATGCTTTTATCAATGATCAGACCTACGATGCGCTAACTCGTATCTTGTTCACTCCACAGGAGCGTGGTGACTCGAAAAATTCCAAGTTCACTCCGGATCAGATTCGTGAACGCATCGATGCCATGCAGGCCAATTTAAAATGGTCTGCTGACTCTATCGATGCTCGTCATGAAGCATTACAGTCGATGCCAATTTCTTTGGATCAAATGGCTGCTGCCGCTGTTCCATATCAGAATGGTCGTATCGCAATCAATCTCACTTCGGAACAAACGCTGGCAGAACTCAATAAACGATATAACACCATCATGCAAGGTGGTTCGTTGAATCCAGAAGTTACCGTTGCTCCGATCAAAGTCGTTGCTCCAGCCAAACCCACTCCGGAAATGGAAAAGGTGGGTCGTCTGCATTCGACTGGTGCTCGTATTCTTAGCTGGACTGCGATGACCAAACTCGCTCCAACGATGACGGAAGCACAAAAAATCATTTTCGATGAAATCCGTCGTTCGCTTGCAGCGAAGCAATACAAGGTGATCTCTGGAACTGTCGATCAGCTGGATGCTTACATCGAACAGAAGGGTCTCAATCCACGTCCTGACCAAGAAGTCTTTGGTTGGACCAACATTGGTGACAACACGATCTACATGGTCAACCCAACCATAGAGACGATGGTGCATGAGCTTGTGCACGCTGCATCGTATGAGACGGTGCTCGCTTATTACAACCGCGAAGATCTTGGTCCAAATTCCAAAGAAATCACGTCTGCGATTACTCGTCTCGAAACGATGATGGAGGAATTCCTCACGCTCGACGACAAATCTTCTTCGTACACTAGTGCTCGTGAAGCAATTCTTTCCTCGAATCTCGAATCGGATCAAGCCGTGGCACAAGCTAAGGCGCTCAATGAATTCATGGCCTGGGGTCTGACTAACGAACAGCTCACCGAAGCTCTGAAAAAGAAACAAGTACCTTCTTTGGTTCAGATGGCGAAAGATGTTATCAAGGCAATCAAGCAGATGATTTGGGGCCGTAAAATTGCTCCAAAGTCTGTTGATGATTTCCTATCGAATCTACAATTCAACTCGGGGATCATTATCCGTTCGCAGCCGTCTATCTCCACGATCAATCGAGATGGTGAACTCTTTCACTCTACAAACTATGGCAACAATGAACGCTTAAAGGGTGTGCGCACTGCATTCGGTCGTAAGATTCTCGATTATCTTGGTGATGAGAAATTGTCGCTGAAAGACAAGCTGCGTCAAGTTCGAGTGTCGGATGCTCAGATGGCTGCTATCGACGTGGCACTGTCGATGAATGCTCACGGCTTTCCAATGACGATGCAGGAATCGGCTACCTTCCGAATGATTGTTACTGCTCTGGCGACGGAAGCTGAAATCGATCCGAATGCACTTTCTCGTGCACAGGAGTTGTACACTCACGTCTCGAAGAATCTCAAGATCGAAGACTTCATGGCAGATCCAGAATCCCTGGATCCAGCCGCTCGTTACTACGCACAGGAAAAGTACGACTCGGTGATGGGTAAGCACATCATCCGCACCGATGATGTTGGTCGTTCCAGTTTGCTCCCAGCTTTTCTGGGTCTGGCAACTGTGAGCGATGAATTCCGCACTGTGCTTGGCAAGATCGAAGTTCCAAACAAGGCGAAGAACACTGATGGTAGTCTCGATGCCATGTTGGAAAACGCCAGCAATAGTGTGATGGATTCACTGTCTAAGCGTCTCGCAGGAGATACCTCCTCGAAGAATGTCCAGCAAGCTGTGGACAATCTGATTCAACACGTCAAGAAAGTTGCTCAGGATGAGCAGACGTTTCTGGATCAGTATGCTTCCAAAGCTGGTGGCATTATGGATCGTATGAATACCTATGTCGTTGATGGTATGGAAAAGCTGTCCGACATAGCGATGGAGAAAGCAACTGAAGTCGAAAAGAATGCCAAGAATGAACTTACCAAGTTTGCTGCACGTTCCACCAAACTTGTGGCTGCTATGGCTACCGAGAAGAACGGAGCTATTGTTGCAGAACAGACTATGGTGATGGTCAACAAGTCGAAACTCTGGGAGCCACTTCAAAAGCTCATGTCTGATTTGGTTGGTCGCACCAACTCGAATGCTTTGGTCTACGACATGATCAAGGTCACTCGCTCGATGGTACAGCAAGTTCGCCAACAGTTCCGTGAGGAAACTCCTCGCATCATCATAAGCAAGTTCACTAACAAGATCACTCCCGAACAGAACGCTTCGATGTTCAATGCGATGGGTAAAACGGATCTTGCAGTGCTGCGGGATACGATGAGCCATGCTGATATTCAGAAGCTCTTCTCTGACCAAACAACTCTCGACAATGAGATCAACAAGCTGGAACAGCTGATTCAATCTCATGACAAGAATCACTATGGTTTGATCAAACAGAAGGCACAGCAACTTGCCAACTTCATGAATACTGGAGTCCCTGGTAAGAACCTACTTCGCAATGCTTATTCGATTGCGAATCTCTTTGGGCAGACTGTTGGTCGTGGTTACAAGACACCTCCAAAGAACATTATCAATGCACTGGACAAGTTGATCACTCTGTACGCTATCGAAGGTCTTGACCAATCCGATCGCAGCAACATTACTTCTTTGGTTCAAAGTGAAACGGATGGTCTGTCCTTCACTCTTGATTATCTGGTTGGACAGCGAAAGGAAGAAGTCAGCAAATCTTCAAAGGGTAAAGCTCGCATCAATGCTTACAAAGGTTTTATCCCAAGTGAGCAGGAACAGGGTGTGTCTCTCGTTGTCCAGGACGATAAAAACTTCTCCCAACTTCGTCAGATGGGATATGTCCGAGTGGCCGACTACAAGGGTTCTTCTACCGAACGTCGTGTTTCGAGTCGTGGCTACTATTATGCACCGCTCTCTGGTCGAGCCATGTTCAATCAGGGCATCATGCAAAATGTCCGTCACACTGCTGGTGGTGTTGATTCGGTGACTGGATTCACCGTTGCTCAAATGGCTGGTCGAGTGACGGATCGAACCGAAGTTCGTCGCCTGTCTGCACAGATGCGCAATGAGACCGCCACGGAAGAAGCTCTGATGCCCGTGTACGACGACTACGGTACAGTGGTGGCAATGGAACGTCCGATCTCCGCTACTCAATGGAAGCGTGTCATGCCGCCTCAGAATCTTCCACGCATAATCGGTGTATGGCGTGGTCGTCAGGCCGAAGAAGGTATGAGTCAGATCTACAACGAGAAGTTGATCGATGCACTTCGTGCGATGTATGACGAAGACATGCTGGCTTCTAGCTCGAACCAAAAACAATATATCAATCTGCTGAATCCGAAATTGTTGAATCAAGTACAACAAGATGCTGTCAATCTGTTCACTGATGAAACTCTCGCTTACATCCGTGAGAAGTTTGGTGAGCAGTTCTGGGTTCGTAAAGATATGCTCGATGATGCTATCGGCTATCGCTCTGCATCTGTGGGTGACTTCTGGACTGGCAACAGCAAGTGGTCCAAGGAAACGCAAGACACAGTGAAGAATCTCGTGGCTGCTTTCAGCCTCGACGGTTACAAGTTGCTGGTGAAGAGCGAACAGGTGATTCAAAACCTGATGGCTGATGCTCGTACATTGATTGTTGTGAAGTCGATGGTTGTTCCGGTTTACAACTTCATGTCAAATGTGTACCAGCTGATGGCTCGTGGTGTGCCTATGCTCGACATCACTTATAGCATGCCAAAAAAGCTGGCTGAGATTGATAGCTTTGCAAAGACTCGTTTGCGTCAAATTGATGCGGAAGCAGAATTGCGTGCGACTGAGAATCCAATCGAACAACGTAAGTTGAAGGCTGAGATTCAGTCGATTACGGATTCGCACAAACGTCTAGGTATCTGGCCGCTGATTGAAGCTGGCGAGTTTAGTACGATTGCCGATGTTGGCATGATCAATGAAGATCTGGAACTCACCTCCGGCAAACTCGTGCAGTACATGGAGCGCATGGTCAACAAGCTGCCAGAGAAGGTTCGCAATGCTGGTCGCTATGCGTTGATCACTCGTGACACTGCTCTCTTTCAAGGCTTGCAGAAGTCAGTGCAGTACGGTGACTTCATCGCAAAGGCCGTGCTCTATGATGATCTCGTGAAGCGTCAGAAGAAGTCGAAAGAATATGCGATGGGTCGAGTGACAGAAGAGTTTGTGAATTACGACCGTCTCCCTGGTCGCTTCCGTTCGTACTTGGAGAACATGGGCTTACTGTGGTTCTACAATTACAAGATCCGTATTTCCAAGGTGGCATTGAGCATGATCCGAAACAATCCGGTACATGCTTTAATGACTTCGATGATGCCTGTTCCAATTGACGGAATCGATCTGCCATTTGAGGACAACATCATCATGAAGACTATTGATGGTTCGCTTGGTTGGTCGATGGGTCCGGGCATGGCGCTTCGTGCACCGACACTTAACCCATGGTGGAATCTTGTGAATTGATTTTACTAAAACAGCAAAGCCCCCGAGAATCATGGCCTCGGGGGCTTTGCTGGCTTTGGATATGGTCTTCCCGCAGGGCACAGTGATCCAAGCAGATGCTTAGATACAACTTATATGAGGAGTTTGTCAACTCCTATCAGAATGGTGATTCATCTGGCATCGTAACTTTTCCGTAGTGATCATTGATACTTTTGATAAGAGAACTGTCACGTAAAATTTCCGCATGAGAAAACTCTTTTGCATAACTTACTGGCATTTGTTTTCGTCTATTAATGTGGAAATCTGAATTAAAGTACACGTATTGAGTCTCTTCTTCGAGTTCGATGTCAATCGAACACCAATGTTGTAACTTTCGCCCACCTAGTGTTGTGTATGACATTGTGATTCTCCAAAAAAGAAGCCCCCGATTGGGGGCTTCTTCTATTTTATGTCTTATTCGCATGTTGCATTGTTGCATACGCATTCGCGATATTGGTTGCTGCTTGTGAAAACTTCAACGAATCATTTGAGTCATGAGCGTTCTCAGCTTTAGCAACCAGACTTTTGATTGCTTTTTCGATTTGCTCTTTCATGGGTTCTAACTCCATATGAGAGGAGGATTCCTCCCATAAAAAAGACCTTTGGTTAAAACCAAAGGTCTTTTATTCAAACTTACCTCGTAGATTGATCAAGCCGATGGCTGATCGTTCCGTGGCTTACCCAAAGCAGCAAACAGACTCCGTGGCTTCTCAGTTGGCGGTGGAGCACCCTCCGTAGCTGCTTCCGTGGACGATGTGTCCTGAGCTAGGGCATCGGTAGCCCTATTGCTGGATGGCTCACTAGCAGCGTCCTGTGCGGTCTCTTGAGCAGTTGCAGCAGCTTGGGGAGCCGAAGTGACCGGGGCAGGTTCCTGGGTCGCTGGCTTCGTTGGAAGCATATTCCTTGGAGCAGTCTGGGGTTTAACTGCCGATCCGGCAGGCACGATGTCGATGGTTGCCGAGAAACCGTTCTCACCACGGCCTGCCTTCAGATCGATGGTGATTTCGTTACCTTCTCGGATATTTACCTGATCTTCCACATAACGCCGCAGCGCAGTCTCAATCTCGTCTTGGTTCAGTGTGATCTGCATTTCATTTATTCCTTGGTTGCCTGTAGTAGGCGCATGAGGTTTTGGAATACTGGAGTTTGAACCCCAGCATGGATTGCTGCAATTGCATCAGCCATGTGTTCGGCTTCTCCCATGATGATTCCACCTTTCCCTTTTCGGTTATCGATGGGCCAGTTAGCATTTGGATATAGCTGGATTGCTTTCTGAATCATATCATCTTTTGTTGCTGTCTTGGATCCAGTGAAGATCATCTTGTTCTCTGTAGGAGTCACTTCGATGATCTCAATCCCCTTAGATCGCAAAGAACCAAGGATACCTATACAAATTCCGTATGACGCCATTGCTCTCGCTGATTGACTTCCTACAGGAACTTCTACGAAGACAACCTTTGCTCTCGATGCCGCTGCGAATGTTCCGCTAGCCAGTTGCTCGGCCTTTTCGAGATCCAGGGAGTTGACCCGAACTTTCTTCTTAGTCCCAGCATCGTCCCTGGGATTAACCAGGGACAATGTGGGTGTGCTGAGCATCCCATCTTGAAGATCCAAAATGGCTTCAGCAATCCCCCAGTTTTTGAGACTCGGATCGAATCCTACGACTGGGATCTTCATCGGTGTTACTTCGCTTTCTGACCGAACAGGCTTTGACGCTGTGCACCACCACCGGCAGGAGCATTGCTCTTCGGAGGAGCGCCCGTCGTACCACCAGCACCATCCTTGATGGTTCGCTTGTCACGGGTCACGCCCTTGTTGCGCTCTTCCCAGGAATCGTAGAACTTCGCCTCGTCCTGACCATTGCGAGCTTCCGCTACGGTGAGCTTCATCTCTGGATGGAACACCTTGTCCACCACGTTGATTTCACGGGTTTCGGCAGTGGCAACGTGTTCCTCACCCTGCTTGATATTCTTGTTTTCCAACTGCTTCAGAATACCCAGCGAGATCTCCTTGCCCAGCAATTCGATCAACATCGGCACCGACTTTGGCAGTTCCTTCTTGACGTCGTAGTCATAGATGTTGATGACCTTTTCTTCACTGTCCTGCTCTGCCAGTGGCTTGCCAGTGCAGATCAGACAGATGTCATCGACGATCGTGAATCCCGGAAGTGGAACCTTCTTGGACTTGTCATCCTTGTTGAGGAAGAAGTTCTCACCCTTCTTATTGGTGACGTAGAACGTTTCGCGGTATTCCTTACCACTCATGTCCACGAGAATCGTCACAGACATTGCACCACCTTGTGAATGTCCTGCATAAGCAGCTTTGATTTTGCCCTTGTAGATACCCGAATCGAATGGACTGAATCCACCCAAACGATCTTGGGATTTTTCCAGACCATCACTCGTCAGTTTGTTGAACAGCGTCATCTCGGTTTCCTTTTGTTGGTTCAGCGATAGAACTCGCTGAGATGGTCCAGCAACAGTTGAGCGTCATTGTCGATGTAAGTCTCTTCCTTAGAGAACATTCCCATCGGCGAACGAATACGCTCTCCAGTTGTGGTCTTGGTTGGTCGGGTTTGAAACACATGCTTGTAACCCAACTCTTTCTCCTCATCGGTAATCGTTAGCAAGTTAGACTTGTACTTTTCGATCTCCTTGAGTGGAACTTTCTTTGCAGCAACGACAGTTGAGAAGTAGGCTTCAATACCATTGTTCTTTAAAGAACCCTTGATTGGTACTGAGGTTTTGATCTCCATTGCTTTCTCATCTAACATATCGCCGACGTGAGCAGTGAAGATAGTTGGCTTTCCAAATGCAGTAACTTTCTGCTGCATTAGAACTTTGAAGAACTGAGCGAAATTACTCCAACCCTGCATCGTGTTCGTAGCCTGAAGAACGTACTGTGTTTCATACATATCCATCAGGAACGTTAATGAGTCAGTAATGATACCACTGACAGAGGGATTATTAGTACCGTGATCAAATGCTTCGTGCACCTGATATGGATCTTCAATTCGATAACTATCGAACTTGTTTTTGAAAGGTAAACGTTTGCCTGCTTCACAATTCAAATACATCCATTTTGGTTGATCACGAATGTTTCGCAGCGATGCGGATTTACCCGTCGCTGAATAGCCCACGATCAAAACCAACTGATCGTTTGTATCATGTATTTCATCGGACATTGAAACCTCCTCTCTTTGCAAAACTGCCAGTCCTAAGCCGAGCAAAAGAACTGGCAGTCGCTACGAATCAACTGGCGGTGTACTTCTTCGCCACGCTCACCATGATGGTCGTGTCGATCTCGTTTTTATCCAGTGGTGTGTTGAGCTTGTCATTAAAAGAATGTACTTGTTTACTCACATCCATCAATGACATACCAGTATCAACCAAAGCCATTGCATATCTCAACATTTGGTTGTTTCGATTACCTGAAGCAATTCGCTGAGCGAACCACCGTTCCAGATTGTCGAGGGATTCGACTTCCTGGAAGTGACGCTTGTACTGCTCGTTTTTGCTAGTCTTAGGGATGAACTTCAGAGCATCCAGGATTTCACCTTCGAGATTGTAGTGATACGTTCCACCGTCGAACGACTCCCATTTTCTTGCTCTTTGGTTCGCAGCTTCATCTGTTTTAAATGGAAGCCAATTCGTGATGTTGACCATGAACTCTTTGTATTCATCAGAGTCCAACTCCAGTACATAGTTGATAGGAATAATTACACGGAATCTGTCTCCATGATTTTCCACTTGATGACGCTTGGTGGTGTAGGTCATGAATTTGTATTCCTTTAACAGGTCGTGTACAGCTTCAAGTGAGATACCACCATCCACGTCAATGACGACCATGTTGAACCCAGCGATGACATTCTCTTCTGCACGATGGAAGTTCTTGAAGCCATGGTTGGCCCAGTGCATTCCTGGAGCTTGCGTTAACACATGCAGTTGCTCGAATGGAACACGTTCGGTCCCATAGTTGTATGCCCAGTGATCACTATAAGATACGATCATTTGTTCCAAATTCGTTTCCTCCAAGGTTTCACCCTTGAAGAATTCGATTCCATCGATAAAGAATTTTTTGATCACAATATGCTGTCTATAACCCCAGGCAATCGCAAGCGTCATCATTTCATTGCGTGCAGCATTACCACTTTTGTAGAATGGCAGTGCTTCGAGTAAGTCAGCGTGAGTGACTTCGGTTCCCACAGCTGCGATGTACTTTGCCAGCTTGACATAAGTTTTCTCACGACTAAGAATTGTTTGAAATGATTTGCCACTTTCTTCAACAAGCAGAATTGCTTGCATCAGATGGTTCATTTCGATCTCTGCACTTTCGTCAATGAAAGCGAACGCACCGGCCAGTTTTAGAGCCTTGAAATAACGATGGCTCAGTTCGGCTTTTCGGATCTCTTCGTGATCTGCCATCGAGTCGGAACTGCGCTCGCAGTAGATCTTGTATTCCAGGAGACGAATTGCCACGTCGTCTTCGACGGTCATCTTCCAGCCGTACATTGCAGGATCGGCCAGCTTGTGAAATTGGTTCGCCCACTTTGCTACTGCATTGTGATTGGTTGGTTGGGTCAGACGTGCATAAATCTCTTGTGGAGTTTGGCTGTTGAAAGCCTTTCGATCATGTTGACCGTATCCGAACAAGCAACGACGTGCATAGCCGGTTTCAAGGAACGAATAAAATTGCTCCTCGGTTGGACCACCATCGAGTAATTTGCTTGGCGTACCAAACAGCAGCATATTTGTTGGTGTCTTGCCATCTAATTCTTCAGCACGAATGTTTTCATTCGTGTTCTTGGTGAGCTTTTGCTTTACTGTACCTTGATCATAAAGCTCAAGAAATAGAGTAAGCACGTCAGTCGAACCAATCAAATTGGATCCGATCTCATCGATTTGCAAATTGATAGCCCCGCAGTTTGCAAGCAACAGTTTGTGGCGTAACTGTTTTACTGCCGGTGGAGTACCACTGTCAAAGGTGAAAGGATAGGCGCCAGCCCGCTTGAATTCCTTTTCGATGGTTTCGTATTCCTCAGCAGGATCCGATCCATTGCGAGCAGCACGGTCGTTTGCAATGTCCCAGAGATGTTTTTCTGCGATCACTGGGAGAGCGTCTTCCATGAAACGCTTCTTGAACCCACGGATAAATTCATTCTCCATGATGTTGACGGAGTGACCCTTACCGAAACCCGATGTTGCCAGAGCTAATGCATAGAGATTTACTGGAATATCGCCACGATCTTTCGTGACAATGGTAGCTCGCATGTTGCTTGCCATCTTCGCAAGGAAGTAAGCAACTTCTGTGCGAAAAAACCCCCTGTCGGTGTTCTGTGTTTTGTTGCAGAGCACTTCAGTAATCTCTTCGATTGCTGGATGGTGCTCCACGCCTGTCATATCGATCATGGGAAGTACCTGTCTTTTTGCGTGCAGATGGGGAATGCGTTGCAATAACCGCATCGTTTTACTTCACCCGGAACAGTTAGGACAACTCCTCGACCACCCTTCTCTGCCAAATACGCTCGGGCTTCGCCTGGATCGTCGAAATTCTTTGTCGAACGCCCATTGGTTTTGGTTGGATCAGCATAATACTTGTACTGTGGAGATGAACGCCATAGCTCTTCATCAGTACATTCCGGAAGTTGGTTTTCAGGAGTGTTTTTGTATTGCTCCACTAGACCCACTTTCCATTTGATCCACGCATCCACTTCGGAATCCGTCATCAATGGAATGTCCTTATAGAGAATTCTGCTTTGAGGATACTTTGGATTCTGGCGAGCAGACATCTTCTGCCAATCGGTGAAGATGTAATTGATGCGGATGAAATCTTCGGTGATGCGATTCAAGCCCAGTGGACATTCGCATTTCGCATCTGTGTAACCGTCCTTATCCAACCACTTGTACAAGCTACCTTGCAGTTTATGTTCATCATCTCTAGTTCCGTAAAGCCAGGTATAAGCAGTGGTGGATTTGTTGTCGTGGAGAATTCCATCAGCGGTCATGTCGAATTTGCCACCGATGGTGTATATCGTTCCATTGACCACAATCTTTCGGAATGCACGCTGTTCGAGATAAACGGGAATTGGATCTTTAATCATGGCCAGTTCTTCTGGGGTCGGGTTAATTAGAATTCGATCGATGACACTGTCTGGATAGCCCATCAGTTGAAGGCTTCGACGGTATCCTTTGACCCATGCTTTCTCGATACTGTCATGTAGAGAATGACCGAGTGCACGGGAGACGAAATCCTGCACATCCGATTGCTGAAGTTCTCTTGGAACTCGTGGTGGAAGAATGATATGACGAAGTGGTTTCATCAAACTCGTTACCGAAATGTAATTCGGTTGGTTGATGTAGTCGTATTCATCATGAACCAACCAAACAGCTAATCCTAACGGGATGTCGCCTTGATTTGTGATAGGCATAGTGTCCTCCTGTGAAATAAAAAAGATCGTAGCTCCAAGAAAGAGCTACGATCCACGATCAGTTTTCTCTTGATGCCTTGCGATGAATCCTGCCAGCGTAATGCAGAATTTTTTCGGCATCACGAATTGCAGTATTTCCTGGTTTCGCTCGACCCTTTCGTGCATTGGCATTTCTCCAAATTGCTTTGAAGATATTACCTTCATCGAAAGTTAGTTCAAGTGCTTCGATAATGTCTTCGCACTCTGCTTGATATGGTCCTTGTTCCTCGCGTTGTGGATAACCCACTTGAACGAGGTAATAGCTAGTCAGACCACCGCCTGCGTCATTGGACATGGATCACCTCGGATTGGCAGGAACACTATTGCTCGATTGAGTCTTAGCTTCTGCGATTGCGGTTTCCAAATCGGGAACAGGTTGAGTTTTTTCTTGTAGTTTAGTGCCTTGCGGAGGCTGATTAAATTCCTCTTGGGTCATATGACCCAAATAGGTAAAGTTCATCAGCACCACATCAAGCACTTGGATTTTTTGACCCTTCATGCGATTGTGGAAATTTACTTGCAGGATTTGCTGAGCCTTACCCATTAGACGAACGGGCAGATCACGAGTATCAGCGATTAGGACACCGTTGCATCGAATCGAAGCGATACCTTCTTCGCCTTCCTGTTGGAATACGATTTCGCCAGAGATCAGATGATGGTGATTCTTTTGATTTGGATTCATTTCTTTTCCTTTAGGTTGTCTTCGATGATCTCGAAGATTTGATCTGCTGTCGCAGAATTGGGGATGGTGATTTCAGTGTTCCAATTTGGATAAAAGATTCCGAGTTCACCGCCGATTTTCACTTCGTCATGCCAAATGTCAGGATGGTTTTGCCACTTCACTGCTTCGATCAAGTGTTCGTTCATGAACATCAGTGGTGCGATATCATCCTTGACTAAGGCGTATCCCGCATCGTGGATTTGAGCGCATGGTCGAATGGCACATCGAAATTTTGATTGCCTGACCTTTTGCATGAACTCGACCCAGGCGCGGCTGTTGAGCAGGCACCAGCTTTGGCCTAGAGCGTTACCAGCTGTTCTCCCTTCGGCTTCTGCCTCATAGGGCGTCTTGCTATTGCCTCGAATTACCTGTTTCAGGAGAGGCGTCCTGAGTCGCAATCCGAAGGCGGCTGTGATATAGCCATCGGTCATAGCTGCATCGAGTTGCTTGTTAACCCACGCATCACTCACTTCGTATAGAACATGATACAGCCTTTCGACTTCTTTTGCCTGTTCTGGAGTAAATCCGTATTTCTTAACAAGTGCGTGCCAAGTGCCCTGATACGTCAAAGTGAATGTGGGATTTTTAGATCTATCTCGGAGGGGCTTGTACTTCTTCTGAATCGAATTGATGCTATCGACTGAATTGCCATCGATGTCCGGCATCTGCTTTCCGAAGTACGCAAATGCACGAAGCGAATGCCCATCGTAACCATCCGTATAGACTTTGAGCTTGTTCGGATCCTTCGTAGTAAGTGCTGAGATTCGATCTTCCAACGATGCGAAATCCACACCACAGAACATCCATCCAGGTGGTGCTTGGAAACAACTCTTCACCATCTTGATGTACACCAATTTGATCTTATGCCCCTTGCCTGTGCTTGGGAGATTTTGCAGATTTGGATCCGAGCTACTGAGACGCCCTGAAATTGTCCCTCCAAGGTTGTAGTTCCCGAACAAGTAATGCCAACCATCTGGACCCTCGACAGCTGTCAAGATATTCGGCATGAAATTCGTCGTGAGCGTATTGATGATTGACAGGAGTTGGAATGATTCCAGCAATTCTTTCAACAGCGGATGATCTGTGTGATTCATCAACGCTTCGATAGTTTCACCATTCGTGCTTGGCAACTTGCTGTCTGTGAGATTAATCACAGGTAACTGCAGCCAAGTGAAAAACAGTGCTCGTTTCTGCTGATCCGAATTCGGATTGAAAACTTGATTTGCTTCCTGTGGAGTGATCCTCTTCTTCTTCCACTTTGCGTTCATCTTGTTGGCGTATTCCACGTTGAGATAGTCTCTCGTGAATTCCTCGATGATCGGATTGGATAAGATCTTTTGATTCAGTGCTTCTTCTTCTTTGGTCAGCTGAGCGTTGACTTCTATCGCACGCTGCTTATTTACCGGCAGACCAGTCAATTGCATCTGGATGATGTCGATAGTTGCTGGCTTGAAAAGATTGATGTAGATCTCTTCTTGCTTATCATCGATCATTGTCTGCCAATACTTCTCATAGACGTACCAAGTAGATAGTCCATCAATGAGGTTGTATCTCAGTAAATCTGTCAACGGAATTCGGGTGATGTCAGCAATTTCGCTTTGAGCATAGTTGCCTGAATACTCCTGGGCTTGATCTTTCAGCGAGAGCTTGTTCCCTGCACAGCTATTTGTTGCCAGATAGGTGATGAGTTTCGTGTCTTCCCAATTTCTGAGAAGAATTTCGATGCCTTGAAGTAGACCTTCATTGTCCAAAAGATTTGTCATATACAACTGATAAATCAAGTCGTATACGTCATAGCTGATGCTGTGATAGATTGCACGTCGCAAATATCTTTCGAAAAAACTTCTGAGCAAAATCCGAATTTCTTCGTTCCGGACTTGTCGTCCGAATGGTGCTTCTGTGGCTCCAGGAATCTCGACGTAATCTACTGGGAAGGCAATGCCTTCATGCTTCGACCAACAGAACGTGATCGTGCCAATCCCTGCCTTGTGATGCTTTAGGTCGAATGCTTCGATGTCGATAGTGAGATCACAATCCATCGCCAGAAGTCTTTCCAACCATGCTTCAATTTCCTTATTGGTTCTAGGATATTCAGCGAAGTGGATGATGTCGTTGCCTGGAACTTCATAGCTATTGGAAGCGTGTGCAACCAACGCTTCCATTCCTTGCTTGATCTTTGCGCGCACCTTCACCGGGTCATAGAACACTGATCGGTAGTTCGGTATATACGCAACTTTCCATGGACCGTATGCGCAGTCCAACACGTAGCCAAGATTGACATCGACCTTCGTGACTTTCGTCAACAGCTTGAAGTAATCCGCATCTGCGACTGCAATATATTTCACTTGCATGTCTTCAAGAATTCGCACCAATTCACTGGTGATGAACTCTTTCATTTCTTCCGCTGGTGTCTTCTTCTTGTCTTGGGAGTAGTGCAGATCCAGAACGAGCACATCGTCATGCGGGATTTCGAATGGATCGATGTACTCTTTCTGGATCTCTTCCTTGCGGATGCTTGGAACCAAAAAGCAAAGCGGATAGTTGCCGTGCTCCGTTGCAGAGTAGGTCAAGTATGCCATTGGAAACCTCAGTAGATCAATCGGCTTATCGCATACATCTCGATTTTTGGAAGCATCTTTTCGTACATCTTCAGAGCACGAGCGTCATTGCGAATGAACCATGTTGGGTTTTCGGTACAACGATTAAGTTGGGCTATTTCTGGAACCAATGGGACAACTGAGTCTGGGAGTGAATCTCGAATCTCTTGAAGACTGTTGGCTTGGTGAAGTAACTTGAATAGGACTTGCCTAATTTGATCTTCGTCCAATTGGACTTTTCTAACATCCGATATGAAGGCACTTGCTTCGTCGTTCAACTCGAATGCGAGTGATGGCATTGGTATCTGCATTCGACGATTCGTCACCATCTGTGGCTTGGAGGCTCCGGGTATATACCGTTCCCCAAGATGTATGAATCCGTGGAAGACTTTCTTCTTGATCTCTGAATTTTTGCGGTTGAGATCTTCCACCATCTTATCGATTCGACGTTTTTCTGGTGCGAACAATGCTGCAATGATTTTGTCGATCCATTCGTGCGAATTTTTCATGATGACTCCTACTGAATCAGACCTCCGTACTTGTCCGCCAACTGTCCATAGAGGACGACTCGATTGCGAGCACGGGTAAATGCCACGTATAAGAGTCGAGCGGCTTCGATTGGATTGCGACAGGTGCTCAGGTTTGTCAAATCGACGTATACTGTGTCGTAGGTGCTGCCTTGGGCTTTATGCACTGTAGCAGCATCACGAGGACGGAGATCAGGATAGCTGTTTTTTAAATGAAAATAATGATTCCAGGCTTTATTCTTTCCATAGAATTTGATCAATTGATGGAAATGCTCTTTGTCCTCTGGTAGAGGAACATCGGTATACACATCTCCGAACTTGTTTTGCAGATCGGCGTATCGAACATCCATTGAAACTTGACCATCAATGTGGATTGTTTCGATCGCACTACCTAATTTAATGATTTCCAATTCCTCTTCGACGGAGATCATTCCCTTGGATGTTTGGATGGCGCTGTTGTTGATGAGTCTCTCACCCAGAATGTAGGTGTCATGGAACTGACGAAGTTCTCGAATGTGATTGTTGTACATCACGACACGTTGATTGGTGTAAGCCAGAATTCGAGCATCGGCATCTTGCTTAAATGTGTTCTCGATTTCAGCTTCCATTTCTGCATCATTCAATAGATCGATAACACCAGGGCGAATACGCACTGGGTAGAAGTCACCTGTTTCAACCGTATTTCGAAGTTGCTGACATAGTTGCATCAGCGCAGGCTGATTGTTATTTCGCATTGGTTCCGTCAGTTCAAAGAATGGCAGGTTGTAGCGATAGATTGGGCTGATTGGTTCCATGATCGGAGCCAGCTGACAATGATCACCGACGTACACGATCTTGCACTGGAACGTACCTTCACGAATCTTCTCCAATAGAGCATGATCGATCATCGATGCTTCATCGACAAAGATGATCATGTTCCTATGGATGCGCCAGTTGTTCGTCTTCTCAAGAAGACTCTTGCCAGTCTTGTAATCATCCTTCACTTTAAGATTCATGAAGGAATGGATCGTCTGAGTCGGACGATTGGTTGCAATGCTGAGAACTTCCGCAGCTTTGTTCGTTGTGGCTGTCATCACCACGTCGTCGAACTCTGACCGAATGCCCATCATTTTGCATGTCCTCTGATAGCGAGGCATGATTTCGTCGATCATGTGTCCCATCAGAAATGTTTTACCCACGCCTCCAGGTCCGCTAATGATCAGCTCGGTACCTTTGTCGAACAGGAATTGAAAGAAACCATCAGCTGCGGCTTGCTGTCCTTCGTTGAGGTTCATGGTGTTGTCTTGCATCGTAAATCTCCGACAAAAAAGCCCCCATCTAATATGGGGGCTTCGGTGTTCTCGTGGTAGAAGCTCAAGCAAAACGGCTGAGATCTGGCTTCCGGTAGTTTGGACCTTTCTTGATCTTCTTATTCTCATCGAACAATGGTTCGCCATCGACGAACTTCGAGTAGTTCGACTCGTTCACTTCGATCAATGCTCCGATAGGATCCATTTGGAGCATATACGCCGAACCTATTGCAGTTACGAGTTGATCAGCAATCGAATCGATGAAAGCAACACGATCTTTAATCCGCAGCACAGGATGCGTTTTTTTAAGATGATTTGCTAAACCTTCCAATGTGTTTTGTGCTGCATCTAAGTATTGTGCAGTAACATAATCATCTGTCTGAATTGCATTGAGCATTTCGCCTACTTCTTCGAAGTGCACACCGATCTGCACAGATACGCTCTGTTGCGTTGGCTTTGAAACCGCCTTACCGAACCATCGATAGGTATCAGCCAGCGGATTACGGGGGAGTTCCTGGATTTTCATTCTTGGTTCCTTGGTTCTGCGTCTGTTTATGCTTATCGACAATCAGTTGATGCACGTAGTCTTTCACAGAAGTATTTGTAACTTGATCTGCAAGCCACTCCTGTTGATCGGGAGTGAGCTTCAAGAAGATGTCTTCCATGAAACTTCGACGTGTATCTGCTGGTTTGATCTTTAGTGATTTCAGACGAAGTGTGATAGTAGTAGGGTGACAGTCCAACGCAGCTGCAATAGTAGTCAGTGACAATCCGACACTGTTCATTCGGATAATGTCGGCGTCGGTTGCCTTCCGGTTTGCGCGATAAACGGTGGACATACAATTTACCTCGGGTGAAAAAGAAATACCCCAAGTATATTTCTATACTCGGGGTATCTTGGAAGTCGCTTACGGATCGAGTAGAGCTTTCAGCGTATCGCCTGCGGTATTTGGCAAATTCCACACCGTCCAACTTTTCTTTGCCTTTTTCTTGAAGTCCAGCAATTCCTTCGCCTTCTTTTTGTCACCACCAATAGCCTTGTTCCACATCTGAGTCACAACATCCGTTTGTGTGATTTGCTTTGGTGCATCTTCGCTGAGACTCTTCGTGGTGTCCTTCGTCTTGGCGACAACCTTCTTCACATCGACATGCGAATCCGTTGCTGCCTGAGCCGCTTCCAGCGGCTTCACAGTACGCTTCGTTTTGGGCTTGGCCTTCTTGGCAGGTATCTTCTTCTTCGCCTTCTTGGAGCTGTTGGGGCGCTTGCTGGCGGTTTTGGGAGTAGGAACAGTTGGAGCAGCTTCACCCTTCGGTGTGATCTCCAATCCACCACCATTGTTCTGTGTGATCTTGACGTGTTCGATCACGCCAATGTGATCACCAGCAATGGCACGACTCAAGAGTTTGTTGCCACCTTCAGCAGCAGAGATCGGACGGTTTGAGTTGATGGCTTGATACTGCGCTTTGTCCAATTCGGCGATGATGTGATAACCACACACACGCATTTTGTTGGCATCGTAATCTGGTACTGCAATTACATCTTCCGGACGGACCTTTGCTAGCACGATCACATCACCCGAGAAGCTGCCCACATATCCACGACGGGCAACGTGCAGACCATTCGAGCATTCGTTTCGACGGTTAGGATCTACCATCTTTTCATCCATATGAACGAACGATCCTACTCGTTGTTTTACGTTTTTGCTATGTGCATCAACGTAATGTTCATCACGACGATAGAGTTTTTTGTAGATGATAATCGTACCGTCATCTGCCACTGGAAGATCACCACGTTCCATGAATCGCAGAAGATCATCGACAGTATGCTTACGTTTGTCAATTACACGACCAATGCGTTCCAGGAAGATTTCCATTCCCCTTGTGCTACCGCTTTTAACGGCACCATCAAATTGGCTTTTGATGCGTTCGGCACCGGGAATAACTCGACCCTTTGGTGTCACTGCAATGATGGTATCGGGATGTTTGTCGTAGTGGCCATCCTGCCCATCGTTTGGACGACTGTCATTCGGCGTATGCCCATCAACCGCAGTAGGTCGCTGAGGAGCCACACCCTCTTCGCTAAAAGTGGCGGCAGTGACTGGTGTGGCATGGGCGATGATTTCCTGAACGGCTGCCTGACGGCTTGCTACGACGCTCTCAATGGGGACTAAACCGATAACAGTCGGATCAATTGGATTGTTCTTTCCATGGAAGAGTTCGTTGAACTTCGCCTTGGCAATTTTGAAGAAGCGAAAACCACTACTGGCTTGTTCAAATTCCTTGAACGAATTTGGAGTGCTGAGATCGATGTCAGCGTAGTTCTGCTTGATCAGCAGTGGGGTGATGTATTCGAGAATTGGGCGAAGTCGTACGTCGCCCTGAAAAATCTCGATAGCAGTACCATCTTCCTTATAGAGGATGGCTTTTTTCGTGTCCACGACTGCGGCCACGATTCGAGTGAGCTGTCGCATGGTACCTCCTAGCTGAGAATTGTTTGGATAACTGCAACGATCTTGGATGTTGCAACTGGATCATTTTGGTGAGTCCGAAGCAATTCGGAAGCAGAATTCACGTCAATGAGACCGAGAAACGGATTGACGATCAGCTTATCAAGAAAATCAATGATCTCCTGTTTGAGTGGGATCGCCTCCACTTGTTTTTCTATAGCAGTCAGATCTGCTCTCTTTGAGTGTGGAGTAATCTGACGAAGTTCTTTCCAGATTACCCAGCGGTATTGATCTTCATCTGACAACACCGGAACAGCAGGCATCAGATGTTGTACAGCTGGGTTCTGCAACAACATTTCAACGAATCGAACGGACGGCTCTCGGTTGTACCAACCCAACTTGCTGTGAATATACTTCTCCATTTTTATTGGATCGGTGGAATGGTACTCCAACAGTGTTGGAGATGTACTTACATCATGTAAAATTTTTTGTACCAGATACAGATTAAAATCCATGGCTCCATTCTCGATGTACTTGTCGTATGTATCACTACGATTCGTCACAGCACCTTTGTCGCCATACAATCTTGCTGCTGCATGGAGAACTGCAGCAGAAATGCTGGGAGTATCATGACGACTTTCTTTGCCCGTAGCGATCAAGACTACGAATTCTGGTTTGGTGAGACGATCAGGATCGAGTGCTTCGGAAAAGATTTTTGTATCAATCCTGTTGTTCGCTTTGTCCAAGATGTAATTGAATTGGACTAGACCTGCCTTGTTCTTTTTCACTAGTGGAATATGAATCTTCTTCCCTGCAGCCGCATCAGCACGAACTTTCAGAATTTCAGCCTGTCTTTCTTCATAGGCTGTTTGCTCATTCGGCAAACGCCCCGTTAGATCAAGAACTTCGATTCCTTGGATCAGCTTTAACTTTTCCAACGCTTTTTCTGCAACATCTTTTTTTCGACTTACTTCGATTGCAAAATAAGCGTTCTTGACAATCGATCCACTGCAACCGAGATTCACCTCATTTGCGTTCTTTAAACGACGATGCAACATCTTTGCGTTGTGACAAAGAATCACGGTTGGAGTAAGTAAGTGCACAAGGTTGTGTGTGTGCGTATTCATCACAACTTGACTAACAGGGATCATTTCTTTTTCTTTGTAGCTTTTATGCTCAATATTGTTGCTCAAAAAATACATACTTTTTCTATCGAATCCAGGAAAAGTCTTCATCAATTCTTGAACCAAAGGAGCAAGAATATTCTTTCGCCACCATTCGGTGGCGATTTCACTTTCCTCGGACTGGAGATAGTAATCTCCATTTGGATTACTCACTTTCTTGAGATTTTGCTGCATGGTACGAAACCAACGATGCAACAGACCCTTGTCGAAATTGTGTTTTGCTTGAAGATTCCACAAGTATCTGGTGATAAACTTGAACCAGACATTTGCTTGTAGAGTACCACGACGACCACTGTATCGAAGTAATACTTCCAAAAATGCAAATTGATCCGTGGTCTTTAGGATCTTGTTCTGCACTAGATTAGGAATACCAGGAATAATCCACTCACCTAGTGGGAGTTTCATATGTAACATTGCATCTCTTTCTGCAGCATTGTCTACGTAATCATACACCATCGTTTTGTGACGATGCATGAGTTCCTGATTCTTAAAGAACACAGCAAGGAAATGAATAAGTAATTTTTTCACAGTATCTACTGTGATGTTGCTCATGGTCAGTGCTTCACGACTCGGAGTAATCGAAATGCTGTCAGGTGGGGCCAGCATTACGAGCTTACACGAGTAGTACCGATTCAAAAGATTGCTGACCTTATCGTAAAGCTCACCGAATTCACTCGACTTCTCGATGGGGTAGATCACATTGCCGTAGCGAACATAGATTCGACCTTTGTCGAAGTGACTAATGTCGGTCCTGGAATTTGCTTCTTGGTTCAACAGCACGAGACCACATTCGGACTCGTCCAATCCGAGAATTGGAAGCTGAGTGCCATTAAACAATGCACGAATATCACCATTGAAGACGACTTGTCGAATCAATTCTTGAAGTCGATTGTTGTGTTTTTCTGGGTTCAACGGAATTTTGACTGTGATGCCGGATTCTGTTGTTGGAAACGAAGCGATTGGAACGATGCTCGGCTTGCCTTGTACCTGAGCAGATGACTTGCTCATGTTATAGATCGTTTTTGTCCCTGCATGCGACGAAGTGACCTCGAAATGATCGGTGTAGGCGAAAGGCGACTTGCATCCAAGACCGAAACCACCAGTCTGACGACCATCGTTCTTCTTCGTACTCGCACCGTAGACACCGTAGATTGGACCGATCATGGCATCGAGGATGCCATTACCGTGGTCACGAATTGTCAGGTAGTCGTCATCGAGAGTGATGAGGATCGGTTGATCGACTCGACCACATTCGATATGTGCATCCCAGGCGTTGCAGATCGTCTCTCGCACCATCGCCAACATCGGATCTTTGTACAGAGCCGAAGAAAGGATTTGAAAGAATGCAGGATCGTCTGAGATACCGAAATTGATTTGCTTCTTACCACCGATGACTGCATGAGTGATGTGATCATCTTGATGTGCAACTAACATTGGTTTGCTCCTTTGTGGAAATAAAAAGCCCTACTAGTTTCCTAGCAGGGCAGTTGCCCACAAAAAGCAATGACGGTTAACCCGGCACGAATTCATTGGGGAGCATCTTGCGGTACTGACACCACCCACGGAAATTGCCATGCAACTCTGGGTGTTCCCATACCATCTCTTCTACATCGCAACGCTTCTCGACATCCCATTCTGGATATTGCAAAACATCAGGTGTTGCCTGATGCTCAGCTGGGCTTGCATGGAGTGGTTCACTTACGAGTAATTGATGGAATAGTTCGAGATCCTTCTCGATTGGAGCGATTGTGCCATCGAATGCCTTGTAAGACACACGAGCACATCGAGCAACAGAGATTTTACGAACGATCTCCAATTTCTCCTGATAGGACGGCATGTCACGAGTGATTCGGTTGATCTGGCAGTAACGCTCAGCTGCCTTCCAATCTTCAGCCGTGATGTACGGCAGATGCCATTCACCAAGATGGATTGGATTTGGCAGACTTTCATCAGATGCGAACTTCATCAGTCGAGCCAGCTCTTGGATTTCTGGCTGTGCATCCTTATGATCTCGCAAAGCAAACCAGTTGTTGAAGTCTGTAGCTGTCACAAGAACGTCGATGTATGTAAAAGGTTCGAGCAAACGATTCACGATTTGCTTGTGGTATCCAGCTTGCATGAAAGAATGCGCAAGACTAGCTGCATTTGCTGCTGCTTTTTTCCAAGCACTTTTCTTATCAACCTTGTATGGATCCTGACGATTGTCTTCCCAAACTGAAACCAACTCGTTGTGTTCTTTCGATGCTTGCATTCCTGGTTCATTTGCTCCCCAATGAATTGGACCCCAGGGATCAGTACGAACTTGCTCGATGATCTTTGCACTTGGACGTGCACGACTTGATCCAGCATTGCGAGAGAAGACTCGATGTGTCATCAACTCGGAATGGATTGGACGCCAATAGCGAAGTTGGAATGTACGAAGACGAATACCATCTGGAGAGATGCTATCAGCAACGATGGTAGCTGTGGCTTTGGTGTTCATTGAATTGGTTTCCTTTCGTATAAGTACCAATGTGGTTTGAGGGTGATCTTGTTAGCAATTCTTTGTCGTAAGAAAAACAAATGATGGATTTAACATCACACATCTCCTAAAAAAGAAAACCCACCGCTTAGGTGGGTTTACTGAATGCGCGATAGCCGTCACCTTCGCATCGTCTCTTTAGATCTTCCAGCTCGTAAATATAATGACGCTCTTCAGGTGTTCGAGCATCTCGTTTCATCTGACTATCTGCGAGATTGATTGCCCACTGAATAGCATCAGCTTTTTCTTTTCTTGCCATGGATTTCTCCGGAAAAGTGTCATCTAAACAGGGCCAGTCTATCCTGTCCTTTCACTCGGATCTACTTACGTATTCCAATCTCGGCATTAGATGGCATAGAAATTAGTGTCCCGTGTCGCCGGGACCACGCGGGGTCTTTTTGGTTATAGGGCTTCTCCATTACCCCATGCTCTTTTAAGCTGCGAGACGCAGCTGTGGAGCAAACGCATCATCGTTCGCGTTTAAGGTTTTGCGCTGATTAGGTCAGTCGCCTGTCCAGCTGCGTTCTTTATATCCATTGCCTGTCGAAACCTTTGCAGGCCCATGATGAAACCCTCTCGTACTGCGGCCAGAAACACCTTGCTGTAAACGCAGAGGCTCAAGCATGGCCTCTACTGAGCAGTCTCTCATATATGTCCATCCGAAGATGCAGAGACCAATTTCTTGCAGTTCGACGCCCTTAGAGTCTTACGACACGAGAGGGTTTCATGGTGGACCTGGCGGGAATCGAACCCGCGTCCAAACAACTTATTTTAAGACCGAATTACAGCTATTGCTTTATCGAAACTTCACTGCCAACGACGACATATACGCTCCGATATTTAAATGGAGATGCATTCTTAATTTGGTATCGATGTCCGGGATGTTCATCAACTGGGTCCGCAACACCAGTTCAATATGGCGGATACCTAAGAAAGTGTTTTTCAGTTCCCGTCTCTCCATGCGCTGCGCACTGACTTTCGTCGTTCGCGGTACTGCCCCATTGGGTCGATGGCCTACGTACCTACTCGTCAATACGCAGCGCATGAAAAGAAAGTTAGTGGAGATTCAGTGCCGGTTACTGTATCCGGCGATGGCGTGCCTAGCTATGCAAGCAGGAAGCATAAGACCCATCAGATTTGATTAACTACTTGCGCAGATCTGGATTCGGGACCGGGTTATCGTACCGGCACGAGAACGAGCCTCGACGCACTTTCGACGACTTTTTTGTTTGGGATTACACATCCCGAGCAGGGTTTGGAAAGTGTAACTATCAGACTTCTCTGCTCACACTGGCCTGTGTTAGGCGACGTGTCCGAGAACCTCAACTGCTCGGAATTAAGAACTCTGGCACATGGGAAGTAAGGCCCGACCGTAAGTAAGTTCCACGCCATAAATGGTCCGCGATGTAGGATTTGAACCTACGACCCTCTGCTCCCAAAGCAGATGCGCTACCAGACTGCGCTAATCACGGAAAATGCTCAAGAAGCTGCGTGCTGAATCTTATCAGCTGTTGGGAAGATGTTGCCCCGATACGCAGCTTCTTGAACACTTATTACGATCTTAATATGCCTTTGCAACTTTGTCAAAGGCAAAGATTATTTGGCTCGATTCTTTTGATTTGCACGCTGTCGAATTGGAGACGAATCGGGAAAATGACGGTAATCCTTTTTTGGCGGGTGTGCAACAAAATTCCGCCAAGGATGCATAGGTTTCTTTTTTGGTTTAATCACGATGATGATCTCAGAAAAGGTCAGGGATGGCTGGTACGTTTTTACAACACCAGCATTTGTTAGTGGGAGAAGCGATCCACCGCGAGTAGGTAACGAACCTACTCTACCTGAAAGCCTAGTTTAATCCCCCGGCAGTGGAGGGCAAATCTTCTCTTTGTCATCCAGCCTCCGATTTAGTATTCGCCTCAAAGGGCTTTACGTATCGGTTAATGACATTGCGGAGATTCCGATTTCGCTCCGCTCGACATCCCTGAAGGTGGAACGATGCTCCGAATTCCACGGAGCTGCTGATAGAAGGGGAGGCTACCAGCTTGGTGATAGCTTTGGGGAGAAGCATTTCACCTATCGGGAGAAGGAGAACTCCCGAATCTTGATCAACCTACGCGAATGTAGGTTGCGTTGCCGACTTGCAGCGTGTCTTCGTAAGCAGCATCCGGCTTTGTGAAACCGATAAACGACTTCCATCGAACCTGTGGACGACTGATCTGAGCACTGCGACTGGCATTGGTCCATTCGGCAGGACTGATGATTTTATTGTTGTGATTCAGCCCGATGGCATCCGTGAACAGATGCGATTGGAACTGATCGTGATCCAGCGGACTTTTCAGCTGTTCGGTGAGGTAGCCCTCTTTGTCCAGCATCGCCAGCACAGTGAAACGCTCAACCGTATTGGCACCACGCAGATCGATCACCTGGATCTCTCGTAGCACACTGGCATTGCTTTGAGTTTCGCTATAGCCCGCAATTTCAACTTTGTCCAGATTCGGCTGTTCTGCTGCCGTATCCGTCATCGGAATTGTTTCTGCTTGTTCGGGTTTCGGCTTGCGGTTGTACTTTCGCTTCGGTTTGTCATCCACCGGAGTACGACGAGTGTAGGCACGTTTTTTAGTAGCCTTCTTTGTCGCTGTCTTCTTCGCACTTTTGCGAGCGGTTTTCTTGGTTGCCATTGTTTCCTCTCTTTGGTTTGGGGTTTATAAACCCATGAAACGATTGACGGTTAGCTTTCACGAGCTGGAACAGGTCGATTCTCTTGGTTCTGATACTTGCCATCATAGCAAACCCTCGACGACAACTCATGGAAGATCACTTGTGCGATTCCAGCACCAGCTGGAATAACCAAACCTGTGTTCCCATGATAAACCAATTCGAGGGTTAAGAAACCTTTCCATCCAGGTTCGATGACCGTGTTGAAGACGGAAAGACCTTGACGTGCCCATGAAGATTTGTCGTGGACAATGCCTACCAGATGGGTTGGCATGTCAAATTCTTCCATCGCTGATGCAATACAAAATCGTCCTTCATCAAAAGAAGGTTCATGTCCAGGTGGCATTACACCAACGCATTGAATACCGGAAGCATCTTTTTTAAACTCGATGTTTTGAGCAATCCGAATATCGTAGCCAGCTTCAGACAGACCATGACTTACACCATGGTCTTTGTCCTTGTATTCAAGCATGTTCTTAATCGGAGCAGCAATTAGTAATTTCATGTCATTAATGACCATGATTTCCTCCTTTGGTTCAACAGTTTTGAATTATATCATCCGTTGTACCAACCTTGTGGACGATCCATTTTACGCTTACGTTTGCGTTGAGCAGCTGCCATGGTTTCCTTCTGCATCTCTTCTGGCATGCTTCGATTGCCACTGAGAATTCTATTGTGACGAAGACCACCCCCATAGAAAGATAGCATTAAAGGCAGCATCCCCGTAGCACGAATTGTATTACGCATTTTGTTCTCCTTACCTGATGTGGAGTATCTTTCCGAATGGGGCAGATGCACCGGGTTTGTTGATTGCAATCCAAATCAATGGAACGTCGATATTAGGTTGAATGATTGCATCGAAGAAGCCCATGTCAGTAAAGACAATCGCAGTAGTAGGCTTGTGTTTTTCAATGTGTTCTCTAACTGGTTCCCAGAGGGTACCACCACGACCTACGATTTGAATCTCGTCGAATGGATCCTCTTCTTTGAATTCCTTGGTTGCTTGAATACTGTCGTCGAATTGTACGAGTGTCAAGCGCTTTGGCTTTAACACTTCCTGGATGTATTTCACTTCGCTGTTGAAACGAATCACATCTGTTTCAGAACACGAACCCGAAACATCGAGATAGTAAATTAGATGTTCTAATCGTCCATCATCCATACAACGAGATGGAAGGTAGATGTCTGAATAACGCCTGTTCGGTCGTTTCCAGCTATAATCCTCTTGTAGCAAATCAGTGAAGAATTGCATCAACACTGTCTGCCATGGAATCTGTGGTTCAAGAAACTGTTTGACAATCTCCTCGATTTGCCCAGGAATCTTTGTCACACCAGCAGCTTTTGCCTGATGGATTGCCTGTACCACGTTGTTGATCGTAGCTTGAATATTTATATCACTGACTGGAACCTTATCCGTACAACAACCGCTACAGGGTGGAACGGTTTGTTGCTTAATCAGATCATCGTAAATATCTTCTTCAATCCATCCGATGTATTTCGGATCACCACGAGCATCTTCAACACCGACGAAGGTACATTTTTCTGCTTCCAGCATTAGATTGATTTTGATGTCGCAGGCTTTGTTCCATGTTCCTGGATCTCGGGTTCCTCTTCGGATGTTATGAAGTAAACCAACATGCCACAATTCATGTTGCAATACTGTTTCTCTAGACAATGGAACAAGTGACTGAAAGAAACTTGGATTCCACATCAGATTTATTCCATCTGTTGCGGCTGTTGGATAATTGTTGGTCCATAAAAAATTCAATGAACACATGAGCGAACCAAGGAAAGCAGCATTCTTGTCGCTCATGAAGACACTCGACTTGGTTCGATCCAAGTCTCGTGTCAGTTCATTGAAGTCAATCTCTTGCGGATCAACTTCGACTTTCAAGTTCATGATTATTCCTTAGCCGGTGAGGTACCGAGCCAGTGCGGACATTGCACGAATGAACGGAGAATGCGTTCGGAACGTTGGTTGACGTACCATCACCGAACGATAAAACAGAACCCGGAAATCGAAGGTAAAACGATCTGCATAGATAGCAAGATCATTGAAATTTTCCTCTGTAATCTTTTCCATCATGTGCGAGATGATTGCCCATTTGGATCCGTTATCTTGTGGTACTCGGCAATTTTGAGGATCCTGTCTAATCTCTTGAATCGTTACGAGATTGTGATAGACCCTTGTAAATTGTACGAAGTCTACCGCTACACCAGACGTAATGGTGCCAGCGAGCAAAGTTGCAGTCTCATTCTTCACATCCCGATCTTTGATTAGGCGATTCGTGAATTCCCAGGTACGAGGACAGCAGAATGTTTTCTCGTTGTGATCAGGACGGAAATCCATCAGCTTTGATGGATACTGTGACAGGAATCCAATGATTCGACTGTCGTAGTTTTCTTTCAGTGCAACATCGTACAGCCATTCCTCGAAGTCGATTCGCATTTCGAGATGTACAACGCGGCTCTGCATGGCTGTGCTGATCGGGTTAGTGATAGCACGATCCGTTGAGAGATTCCCAGCGGCTGTTAGAACGGCTTTCTCGTGTAGGTTGTGCTGACCCACCTGACGATCCAGGATGAGCTTGTAGGCCGCAGCCTGGACGCTCTTGGAGGCAGCGTTGAATTCGTCGAGGAATAGCATCCAGCCCTGCATACCTTTTGGCAATTCCCTGCCTTCGACCGGGAATAGATCAGCGAATGGCGAGAACACAGCTTCGCCATGTTCGTTGAATCGAGGTAGGCCAGAGAGATCTTCCGGAGCACTGGTACTCAGACGGTGATCAATCATCTTCAATTGAAGGTCGCTTGCGATATTTCGCATGATGGAAGATTTGCCCATGCCAGGACTTGACTGCACATAAGGTGTCAGTCCAGCATAAAGACAATCGGTGACAAATCCCCTGATTTGTCTTGGGGTGCATTGATAAAGCTCGGTCATTGGTATTGTCCCCGGTTAGCATGAACAACTAAAACTAAGAAAATTATTTCTCTTGTCATGCGAAATTTCGATTTGTTTGAAATCGGCCAATTTGTCCCAAAAAGTTGGGTCAATTCTTACACCTTCAAAAGCACCGCCACGAGTAATGTAATCACCCCATGCGTATGGGCCATCACTAGCATTGACATGCGACATTGCTGTTTCAATGACTTCTTTCATGGTTAGCAATGAACCATCTTCAGCTTGGTTGATTCGACTGTTGAGATTCTCTGTGTAAGCACGAATCCATTCGTATGCAAGAGCAACAGGATCACCGCATATCACTCTGGATTTGTGTTCGTTTTCTGGGTATGGAAATTTCATTACGCCCCTTTTGGAAAATCCGGGTGATCCCAGACATGGCGCAGCGAAGTTACCATTCTTGGATTCATGATGAACCAAAAGGATTCACCACGCTTTACATTGCGTGGAAGAAACGGATCTACGATGCCTTGCGAAGGCACCTTGCCGTTAAGATTGGCATCAATCATCTGCGTGGAACCAGCAGGATAAGCGGTGCCGTGGAGAATTCCGATTGGCTCGCCTGGACGAAGATCCATTCCAGCTACAACAGGTTCGACAGCCAGATGAATCGCATCACGATGCTCAGGTTTGAAATGGATCATGCCCAATGTTTCAAGAGCATCGGTGCTTGGAGTACGGTTACTCATGTTTTTTCCTTGTCTTGTGGGAAACCACCCGCAAAACAGGCTAAGCAGAAGGTGGCGGTCGAACAATAATGTAGTGACCAGCTTTGTCGGTCATCTTTACACCAGTAAAAGAAGTTGGATCTCTAATTGCAATGGGAATTTCACTCATCTGATATTCGATGTTGAGTGCTGTCAAAATTCTCCCCACCATTTCCATTAGTCGATTATTAGTATGCCGGTCATCGCAATGATCTTTAACCATCACTCTGGTATTTGGAAATTGCATTGCCATCTCGGCGTACTTGCACGCCAATCGAGAAGTACGTCCAGTTGCACGTTCTTCTTTTGGCTTTGGATCCAGGATGTCCGAGATCAAGTAGATCGTCTCTTCGCCTGACAGATACACTGGATTGCGATGAATATGATCCGGATCAAAATCCTCGGTCGATTCTGTCGAGGTCATAATCTTCTCCGTACACCAAAGCTGCTTCTCTTGGCTCAAGATCTGTGTAACGAAGTAGATGTTCATCCGAAAGACCAGCATCGTGATGATCGATACCGAAGAATTTCTTCAGATGTTCATCGAATGAATTGAGCCAGAGATCAGGAATCATCACAGCACCATCCCCTTGCCGCACGATTCACAGAACGCAACCTGTGGATTGTCGTAGCAGTTTGTACACTTCTGCTTGACTTCTTCTTTCTTTTCTTCTTCTGGTTCCCAATCCTCGGGATTGCCTTCTTTCCATTCGATGCCGCATTCGTCTTCGCAGTCATCGCACGAGTGTCCTTTGTCGAAAATTGTGGTAGTCACCCAATCCTGTTTTTGATGATCCCAGCGAGCTGCTGCATCGGCGCTCACATTGGGGCTTCCACAGCGATCACATGCTGGATATTCAATCTTACTTGGACTGGGATTTGTAGCAGTGCCATCAGCTGCAAAAGGATTACGAGTCATCGTCTGGTTCCCAAGTGATCAGAACTCGAAAAGTTCCTTTTAAGAAATTGTGTTCATCTTTTGGAATGTGCTTAAGCATTGAATTAAAGTTTTCGTCCAATGCTTCTGCAAAATCTCGGCTCCCGTCGTACATAGATTCATCATCGTATTTCTTATCAAGAAGAGTAATCATGTACTTTGGGAGGCAGCTAACACAGATGGAACCTGTGCTTGGTCCCCCTGTAGATTTGATTGGTAGATTGCATTTCTTGCAAAAAATGAAAGCCTGTGTAACAAATCCTTCATTCTTTGCATAAATCTCTCTACCATTTGCTGCATAGCCAACAACCAGGTTTTCATTTTCGTTGCTCATTTTCTTCTTTCCTTTTTGCCATTGTGCGTTCGGCTGTTTCGCGCCATGTGATTTCAATGGCACCAGCGGCAACAGCTTTGGCTCGGGCTGATAGACAGATATCGTAGTGCTCTCTACTGGATCCAGGGTACTGAATCCATTTTCGAGCTACACCTATCTTGTCAGCCATTGCATTGAGTTCTTCGGTGGTGTCGGCAATCATGTGACACATGATCATTCGACGGAATGGTGCTCGCATGTCATCAACATAGACGGCCATAACTTATCCTCAATAGATGATGCAATTACTACAACGATAAGGACCACCTGATCCAAGATCTCTTGGGGAGTTTGGAGCACCACATGCAACACAATCATTGGTGTTTGGGTCAACATCGAAATTGTTTATATTAGGTTTGTCATGCCCTAATAGAATGTGCTTCCATAATGCAGTATTGTAGGCAGCATATCCCGCAATATAAGTAAAACCATTTTCAATTGAATTACCAGAACGAGTTATTTTTGTATGGTATGTTCGTCTTTTGTTTGGTTTACTTTCGCAAATTGTTTCGATTGTAATTGGAGAGTTATTGAAAGCGTGAGCTTTCAAAGCATCTTGAACGATTTTCACATCCATCGAATTGTGACGATCTTGATGAATGATTCGCTTGAAAGCATTTTCTGGACTGTTTGGAAAAAGCTCACTCAGATCTATTTTCTTTTCTTGTGAGAATGAATGTAAACAACCCAAACATCTCTTTTCTGGATCGCTATTTCCACAGCCACCACATACAGTATTATCGTTCATGATTTTGCCCTCTTGGCTCTACGCCTTTGATTTTTCAGATGTGTGACCAATTCTAGATGTTGTGGATTGCAACACAGTCTCTGGTTGCACAGATGATCCACCTGTTTCTTCCCAGGAATATAGCCGAAGTAATGCGTGTAAACCACGATATGTGTAGCGACGGTTTGACCATCGAGACACATACGGCCATAGCCACCACCTCGACCAGAACCAGATGTAGGGCCAGTCCATAGATGGCATGGAGACGCCTTGTTGTTGATTTTAAACCCAATATCAACAATCTCACATCGGGCTTCAATTTTTTCGATGATCGTCAGACGACGCCCTAGATTCATTCGGAATACGCCTTGTTGTGTTGCTTCATCTCTTCAAGTGTTGCTACACCGAATTTATGAACTAGCGTTGCTTGTATCCAACTAAGCCAGCGATTGACTTTTCCGATGCTCATTGGCTGATCTCGGATCGTATCGAGCATGTAAATCAGATGTTGCTTCTCTTTACCGCGAGATAACTTCTTGATCTGTGCTCGATGTCCTTCAGCTGCTTTTTTGGCCCAATGATTTGTTGCTTGATCTATTTCGACTATCAACTCTCGAAGAGTTGAATTGCTGACATGGACACCTGTCTTTACTGCATTAGATGCATTGCTAACTCGCTCTTGAAGCGTTTTCATTGTGTATCCTTATTCCAAGATTCTCTTTGAAAGAATCGTGTTTGACTCCCATCATTTTCAAGAGATCCCTGACCTCTTGCCAGATGAGAACGCTGTTGTCGTAATCTTCTTGGCTTGGTAGCGGTTCACCACGTAAAGGAATTGGAACTCGAAGAGTACGACCTGGATGTTTCATCAATAGCGTGTAGTACGCTTCGACTTGTTTGTAATGAAGATCTTGATCGACCATTAGTACACATCATCTATGATGATGGCTTTTATTCCTTTGCCATTGCTAATTGGGTCTTGCTGACCATATTGAGCACTAAAAGTTATAGTTTTGATTTGATGAACTGCTTCTTGTTGTTTTTCATTAAGAATACGAATTTTGAATGTTTTACCCTTTTGAAATTTGATGCCCATTAGTTTAAGAGCAGATTCAATCTGCACCATCACTTCCTGACGTTCTTTTGTATTGTCCCTTGCTTGAATTTGTCTTTTGAGCTTTTTGATATGGATCCACTTTCCACGTTGGGTCAATAATACTCTTAGGTAATGTTGAACGCGATCCATATAAGATTCCTCGTGTTAGGCTATCTATAAAATCATCATTACGATGCGGAGTTGAAATAATTTGCGCTATTTGTGATTTAAGCGTCAAATAATCTTTTATCTGCCTTTGTCTATCTTCTCTTGTTTTTGAACCAACAACTTTGATTCTTCGTCTATATCCTGGTTTTATTTCAATTCCTACAAGTTGGAAAGCTAATTTCACTTCATTGTAGGTATGGTCATCTGGCATTGTGATCTCGACATCTTCATTGCACATCATTAGTCTGAGAACAGTTTCAATGTCTATGTTCATATTGATTTCCTAATAATCATCACTTGCTCTCGGTGCTGACAAGATTGGCCTTTCCAAAGGTGGGTTGCCCACGTACAGCCCTAAGTTGCACCATGAGGCTTTTCTCTTGGTTGACAATATCCTGCAACGATTCCTGGTAAGCTGCCTTCGCCTTTAGCCGCTTTTGCTCCAAATACAAAAGCTGAGACCTGATGTCCGCAACAACAAGGACTTCCTGCGTCTCCTGTGGGAGTGCCTTGAATCGTTCGACGTTATCGCCAAATAACTCTGACGCCTCTGCCCATAAGTTCTTGTTCACGACGCACTCTCCGGTGCGGATTGGCGGGCGGCGTCGATATTCTCTGCGAAAGATCGATATGGCGTCGGTTCAAGTCCGAGACCTTCAAGCACCATGCATGCGGCCGATGTTTTGGATGAGTCATACCGACGCGCGACTTCGTGCCACCTCTCCGCATTCTTTCGCAGTGCATCATTCATCATTAGCGCTCGTCCGTACATTGAGAGTGTTCCTTTGCTATCACTTCTGGGGACGTTATGCTTATCCATGCACAAGTGAAAAGACTCAATGTCTTCGTTAGCTAGTTCGAGCTTATTGTCCAGCGCATCTCGCTCGCGCTCTGCGGCCTTCCGCTTATTGAACTCGTCAACTTTCTGGCTCTCGGCGACTTGTCAAAAGTCGAGTCGCGTTTGCGCTAATCGCTCTGCGGATTCGGCGCGCAGTCTTTCGGCCGCCACCCTTGCGTCGGCGTAGGCGTATTCGATTTCCCAGCCATGCAACTCGGCTTCTCGAATGGCCCCGGCGGAAGGCGGGCCGTCCATCCATTGCCATTTGCTGCGTGGGCTTCCCGTGTGCAGACGGTACGCCACAATCGCTACCTCGCCAGTAGGTGCAGGCTGGGCAATGAGAGCGAGAAGGTCGCGTTCGATTTCGGTGAGCATGGCATTGTCGCTGCCGGATGCGCCGACGATTTCGCGTATACGTTCTGCAATCGCAGTTAGTTGTTCGTGTAGTTTAACCACGGTTGGTCTCCTGCTCTTTTTGCACTTCGTCCGCCGTTTTCACTAACCGAACCACGTTGCGATCCTCATCGAACTCGACGCGATCTCCGTATGCGTATTTGTCGGTGAGTAGATGATTGTTGATCTCTGCCTGATTCTTGGGCAGATCAGCGTACTGCGTTGCCCAGAAAGATTCTCCCGGGATTTTCAGTCTGATGTTCTTGAGATCATTCATTAGTTTGCTCCGGGTTCAAGGCGGCGGTGATTCCAGCTTTCATAGCGCCGATGCGATTTGCCTCTTTCTCCATATACTTGACGCGGGCAGCTTCGCCGCGTGCTGCCATCGTCTCATCGATCATCGGCTGCGCATCGCTGGTGGTGAGGCGGCGGGCGAACTCGCGAAGATGCGCTGCAGACATAATCCAATCGCAACTCCCATCCGCATAGGTCGTCGGCGGTTTAATTTCGCTGGCCAACGCCTCGACGCCAGTATCAGCAGACAAGCAAAACTTGACTGCTGCGGGCTGCGCGTGGGATTTGCGGAACTGTAGAGAGTCGTCGAGTTTGCGCGCCTGATAGTATTCCTCGGTGCATGAGTGCCATTCAGTCCACGCATGATCGCCGCTACACCACCGCCTCACTTCGTACCCGATAGAATTTGGATCGCTAACCCCTTCCGTGGCTTCGGGCTGCGCAATCGTCAAAGATTCCTTGACAGTTGCGGGCTGCTCCACGCGGTAGCCGATGATGTCGTCAATGCTGCCGTTGTGGCTCCATCGCCACTGACTTGCTGTCGCAATGGTTCCATCTCGCACCATGCACGTAACGTCGCGATCCCGCGCATCCTTCGGGCACTCCCCACCGGGCCAAGGGGTGAAGCCCTCGGGGATCGGGGGATCGGCGCTCACTGGCTGCTGCGTTGTTTCGGGCTGTATTGCTTCGCCGCGCTGGTGCAGGAACATGCAAAAGTTCGCCACGTCGCGCGGGTCGCCCTTTGCGACGTGATCGCGCAGCATGCGGGACAGCGTGTCGGCGTTACACTCCGGACCATCCCAGCCGCCACGTCCCTTCGCGCGAGCGGCGGCAAGCTTGGCCTTCATCTCGGCAGCGAAGCGATCCACGGCTGCGTCGTCGGGATGCGTTGCCTCGACCTGCGCTACAGGTGGCTCTTGGACAGTGTATTCCTTGGCGATCACATCGCCTGGATAAACCTTGTTAACGGCAACGACTCCGTGAATCGCGTCTTGCACATGGATCAAATGTGGTTCCTGCGTGGTGGAGAGCAAAGCACGCAATTCTCGTTCTGCGATTAGCGCAGTCTCAAACGGAGCGGTTGAATCAACAATTCTAGGGTCAAGATCGTCTAACTTTCGTCCGAAAGCGTTAAAGACCGTATATGCGATAGCATCGGCAGCCTTTCTTACTGTGACACGCCATTTTTCCGGCACCGCAGTAGCGGTCTGTGACAGCTCACGCGTTTTTTGATGAAGAACGTCACTCATGATTTTCTCCTATTTATGCAATTTTTTGCATTGAAAAATGAAAGGCCCGCCTAAAGCGGGCTTTCTTTCGTTTTGGCGAGAAAAAATCTAGACTTTCGCTAAGTACATACTTCCGTTTTTTTAGCCGTACAGCTTGAATGTCGCAGTCGCAAGATAGCCGCTGCGCGATATACGCCAATACTGGGCAACAACCGCCGGGAAGTCGAAGTTCTTGTCGAGCGTACCCGTGTCCGTAACGCCGCTGACAGTTGCGACCGTTGTCCAGCCAGACGCTCCTGTGAGCGAATACTGGATCGTCGCGCTGTTTAGATAGCCGGCTATTCCACCCCAGATAGGCAGGTTCCCGCCGCCGAGAGCGATCCGGCTGACGGGCCTTGGTGTCCCAAGATTCGCTTGGATAAACTCAGCGCCGGTATTGTTGGTCGCGGCTCCAGTAGCTGCGCCTACCCCGGAAGACGAGTTAGCGTCGCGCATGTTTGTCGAGTTGGCGGCTAAGCCTGAATACGTGGTGCTCTGCGTCCAGGCGATGCCGGCGCTGATCTCCGAGATCGCGCCGGCGCCTGCGGTGTTGACTGGAACCAGATTGGCAACCAAATCGTTTGCAATCGTCATAGAAGCCATGTCTGGGATGTTATTGGGCCAGAACCCTGCGTTTACTGGGTTGGCCGCAGAACGCTTGTAGAGGGCATCTCGAACATGGTGGAAAATCACATGCCCACCTTCTGGGCCGAGCAAGTCATTCTCATCATTGTGCTCGAAAGTACCGATTTTGATGGAACCAACGGGAAGAGCATCGTTCTCCACCTGCACTGTGGCAGTTCGAGAAGTAGCGTTGTAGGCGATTTGATACGTAGGCATAACGGTCTTTTCCTTGCGCAAGAAAAAATAAGGGGAGCCCCCCGAAGGAGACTCCCCTATATTACCTCAAGACAAAGCGTAATCCGTCTCAAGAATATCTTTCCATAAATTTGGATCTAGCTTACCGATATTGAGCTGCTTGCCTGTGATCTGGGACAGTAGATATTGCAACAGTTTAGATTTGGCGATCAGCATCAATTGTCGATTGTACTGTTCGCGTAGATCGTTCCCGTAGTTCGGTAACACACGGAAACAGTCATGCACAGCAATCACCGTGAAGGGTCTCTCAGGTAGACTCTCAATGAGTTCCCATATCACTTTGCGATCTACGAGACTCACATTGTGTGCGTGCAAGTGATCGAGGATCCTTGCACTGAGATAGTTTGATTCCTTGTAATGTTCCCAAAGAATTTTCACCATTCTTGAATCATTATCCTTGTGGTCATGTTGGCCTACAATTACTGCATCCAAAAACCCTGTGATCTGTAAGATTCGATCCACATCATAGCTACAACGTCTTGTGATTTCTCTTACAATCATGCCATCAATAGAGTGAATGCAATTTGCACCTAACGAGCGTCCTTCTTCAGTTGGTTGATTGACCATGTAGTACGTATCGTAGGGTTGGTTCATGAAATGCACAGTTTCTTTCATCTGTGCCATAACTCGTATATGTGCATGGAAATTGTCTGGCAGAATCCAATCATGCGAAAGAGCTTCTGGATTCCACATACTCAAGAACGCTTCGTTTAATTCCCATGCTGCCGGTGCTACTTCACCCATAACTTCATAGAAGATTTTGAGCTGCGCACCTTCACCGAATACTTCCTTCGGTACCGCCACTGAACCGTATAACGAAGTCATGATAGCTCGCTTACAGTCGTCACGACTGATACCACCAGCATATTCACCTAGGCGATTGATCAATCTGTCCACCATGATCTCGAAGACATTGGTATACGCATCCTCTCGTTTACCTGTACTGACTACATTGCATAGTCGTGCAGCATGACGATCCCCTGTCAATGCAGCAAGGATCTGAAGTCCGCTCGACGTTGCATCGAGGGAAATAGGATAGCCAATAGGTTGTCCACTCTTGACTTTTTCCCATGCCTGCAAGCCTGCATAGAAGAGAGCAGGTTCCGCAGCAGCATGGAGCATTTCATTCAGACAATGTTGATGTTGTTCGAACCAGTCTAAACGATGTTGCCATGTTGACTTTTCCAATCCGAACGAATTGGCAATGTCGATCATCAGGTATTGCTTGCCTGTGAATCTCTGCATGAATTCCTCCTTTAATCGACGAGTTTCATATACGAATAACTTGTATCTTTCCCTTGGAATAGATCATTGAAGATATCTTCTCCTGCTGTATAAGCATTTTCTGGATCACAATCAGAAGACACTTTTATTGAACAATAAGCACCACTCCTAATTAGATTGAAATGTAGCTCATATTCTTTCATTCGATAATCTCCTGATCTGCAAACTCGATCACTGCTTTATTCCATGGTGCACCCTGATAAGTGACATGATAGCCCTGACAGTAGATTCGACCACGCTTGTCGTAGCGATGGGTGAGATAGAACACATTACCTTCTTTTAGCAACAACTGGATCACATCTTTAGCTGTTCTGTCATACTTTTCGAAGGCACGCTTACGTTTCTTGAAATCTTCCTTAGTCTCACCTTCTTTTGGCTTGTCCAGATTCCGCCATTTGTTCTTAACCATCCTGACGGTATCTGGATTGATGACAAATCGAATCTTGTTGACTCGATTGATGTGATCCAAACATACGTCATCGTTGTGATGGTTTTGTCGTAGGATGATGCTGCCACCACTGGTGAGATACCCAGTTGTTCTGTTGTTGTGTACCTTCATTGGTTCAACGACCATTGGCAATGGGAATTGGAATCTATCTAATTCTGCTTGCACATCTGCTGAGATGTCGAACCTGACGATGAAGATTTTAAATTGCATGTCGTAGTCCACCAAATTTGCTTCAGCTGCTTTCAATAACATGTCAGCAGTTAATTGGTTATCTTTGAAGTGATGTCTAAGACAGCCAATTAGTGTGGTAAGTGAAGCACGTTTATGTAACGACATTTGCACAAGCAAATCTAGTCCAAATGGAACTGGAATTTTGCAGCTTTCCATGTATGCAGTAAATTCTTTTGCATCTTGGAACTCTCTACGAATTCGAGGAATAAGTTGATTTTTATTGAAGAGTCTTTCAAGTTCGACTTGATGGACGAACCTTGGATCAGTTAGTCCAATTTCGTCGGCCATTGCAACTGCTCCGTTTTAATTGTTGTGACAATTTTGCATGGGATTCCTGATGGATATTTTCCATGCCGTTCTTTTTGGCATTCCATATGCTGATGCAATGAATCTTCATTGTTGAACATTAGCATGGGTTGCATCTTTGCATTACACAACGCATAGTCGATTTTGGTTCTCATTAGAATGTTCCCCAATAGTTGTAATCTTTTCCTAACCATGGTTCCCACACAGTATCGAATGAACAGTTGCTTGGAGCCATGCGGAAGAGAGGAGCGATGTCTTCATGCTTGAAACCAGCCAGGCCACAGCCAATAGCAGTGACCTGGAACTTCAGCTTGCGATGTCCTTTGGCATACGCTAAAAACCCATCGACGTATTGTCTAATGCGATCTATTGGCATTGTGTCGATGTATTCATCCTTGGTGGGAATGGCGAATGATTCTCCGTAGTGACCATAAGATTTACCCCAACGAGCACCGTGTTTTTCATATGCAGTCTTTGCTGCACCAGCACCATGCACACCTGCTTCGTTGGAACCAAAGACAAAAATCATAAAGCACCTCCTTTGACCGCAGTCAAAATTACTCCGAAGATTGCTCCTCCTCCGACATATCCAATGAACATGAGAATCAGATTCCACGGATCTAAAGTCTTTGCCCAGCGAAAAATTAAATAATGAATACAACAAGCAACAAAGGTGAGCGACCATAAGATAAAACCTACGATAATTCCAATTTCCATTACGCTGCTCTCCTATTGTTAGTACAAAGTTCAACGAACTTGCACATCTCTTGTGCGATGAAGTCACCTGGGATTCCTAGGTCGAATACAGGGATTTCGTAATGCTGAGCAATACGAATTGCTTGGCCGGTACCACCTGATCCATTTCCCTTGGGTGTCCAACACACCACCATATCTACTGGATCGTCTCCATCGAGACCAAGTACTTGTGGGCCATTTCGCATGTGTAGGAGCTTGGCTGCATCGCTACAACGATCCCATGCAGGATGAAATTGCTTGCTGAAATCAGCAAGTTCCTGTGTTGCTTTGGGTCGGATATAGTCCGGATGTCCAGTCGGTGCACCATTAAATCCGAACCAGGGAACAAAGATTTCCATCGCGCCATTTCCGAGTGTGCATCCAGTCTCGAATGCCATATCAGCACCATCAGCATGACCTGATCTGAGTAACCATCCTGCTTCTGCTAACTGAATTGCTACCGCAGCCATTTGATGCAGGATGTAATCAGGTGTCTTACGACTTCCGATACCCGCATATTTGAGCGTCTTGGGCATTATCGTTTCCTCATGTGATGTGGTTAGCTCCGAATTTCCAACCATCGTGTGCTTTTTGTATTTTCAAACGAAGTTCACGAATTGTTCGAGCGGAAATGCAAGAGGCCCATAACGGGCCTCTGAATCTTGATTTCCATTTATTTTTATAAACGTGCCACTCTCCAGCAAAGAATACTAAATGAGGTCGTTCTACATGAATCACCTTTGGTTTTTCAATTGGTGGAAAACGCATTTTGTATTGGTATGGTGGCAATTTGCGTTTTCTTTTCATCATCCAAGTTCTCTTAGATACTTAATTATAGCATCTTTAGCTTCTTTTGATGAAGTTCCATGAATGCTTTTGTAGCGTTTGATTGCATCAATCATTCGAGTTTGCTGAGCAAGATCTTTCCATTCATGGTCTCTATTTTTATATTTTTCGTTTTTATATGTCTTATCAACAAATTTTTCAAGAAGTAGTGAAGCAGCCAAACCACCAGAAAATACAGCTATACCAACAAAAAGTATACCTTCAACCAACAAATAAGTGGATGTGGGAAACCAAAGCATATCGAAATAGCTGAAACGATGCTGTGTTAGGAATTTCATTACAGCTCCTTTGGAATCAACACGACAGGAAGAATCTTCATGTCTGCTTTGATTCGATGTGGTGTTGGTGTGATTTTGAGATCTTCACCTCCATCGCTATAACGATAGCATGTTTGTTTTCCTCGTAACCATTGTCCAAGGCAGGCTTTGGCAACAAATTCATTTGCAAAGATACGAGGTTGTTTTTTCTTTGGATCTACTGGTTCAACGTGCGATCCACCACGACCGAATCGACTACTTGGTTGTGGTATGACGTTTCCTGTTGGTACATGGACGATGATCACTGCTTCAGCGATCACCCAGTTGTTTGGTATCTTCATAGAGTAAGTCCAGATTATCTCTGAGGATTGTTCCTACGGGTGGTCTGTACCCCACACGTAGCAACGCGAATTTGTCATTGAGTGGTAGATCCTCCCACTTCAATACTTTGACCATCAGTGAGTTAGAATCCTGGTACAACATCACAGTCTACTTCTGATTTGCATCATAAGTATTCCATTCTGATTGGATCCTTTTTCTCTCTTGAGATCGTATTGCCAGAACAACATGGCGGGATCAGAGATCCAGTCATGACCATCCACGAGATCATTGGGAAGCGTAGCCAACAGCTTTGCTGCCAGCACTGGATAGCTGAACTTCTGACGGTACAACTCTTCCTTGATTAAAATCTCTTCTGCTTCGGGACGTGGTTTCATCTTCTGACCGTATAGCATCACTTCGCGCGCTGTACCGATGTGACAGATACTCACACGCTCGTTGCGATCATTGGTCTTCGATGCGACGAATGCCTGTCCGACATTCAAGAATGACATGCCTTCATAGCTGACAGGACATGCCCAGAAGTCGTTGAGGAATGCGTTGTCATCTGTGAATCGATTGATCATGGTTGCTTCTCCGTGTCGTATGTCAGGAAGGCTTCATCATCACTGATGATTGCACATGCTTTCACATCAGGAAACACTCGCTGACCACAATTGATACAATAACTAGGCCAGCGAGCATTAACGTTACAGAACATATGGCCACAACATGGCATGTTGATCAGTCTGAAGTGCACACGTTCTGTGGTTTTCATTAGATAACCTCCGTGCGGATTCTTTAATCCTTGAGAATTTTGCCATTGAATGTGCATTCCACCGGTTACAAGGATCAATCCCACACCACATATGAAGACTGAGTGCTCATCATTCGTCAGATACAGTTCTGCGATGAGTACGATGATGATTGCAGTGAGAATGAAAAGCACGGGAAACATTTTATATCTCCTTGGTTCAGGTGAAATGATTCACGAGTTTAATAACACCCCAGATCATCACTCCCATAAATGTCAGACTAAGAATGACAGAGAGGATCCACAGGGTCCAACAACCAATAGCAAAAAATTTGTCATGCATTGTAGAACTCCTATTTATGTTGAGGAAGAGGCTTGGATTGCTTCGAGTATGACCTCACGGATCACCTGACCATGACAAGGTTTGGGAGCGCAATAGCATCGCAGGTTGAGCCGACCAGTAGACATAGCGATCTCAGCTAGCCTATCCAGTTCGTCGATCACCTCCTGATTTCCAGAGCGAATCTGGGCCATCAACCACGCTCTGTACGACTCAATGGCTTCCTGCACCGTGGCTACCACATGGGTAGCCTTGGTGCCTGTCATGTGGCTGTAGGGATTACCTAGCGGTGATCCTCGACCTACATATTCGGTCCCTGCAAAGTCTTGCTTTGAAAGATGGTAGTGGTTCACTACATTGATCATGATGTCCATGAGATCTCCCCTCAGTGGACTGTCTCGGCCTGATGTGCATTGAGCCAATCACGGCCTTTGTCCATTAATCGATAGATTACAATCGTACGATTACGTTTGTCATCCCAAATGAGATGACTCGTGATGAGTCGCTGTTGGAGTGGATATGAAATGTCCATCGAATTTAATACAGCCTGCGCGTTGGCTCTCACAGTATTAAGAACTGTGTGGATGTGGGCCTTTGAAGCGACAGGATTGATGACTTTGTTCATCGAATTTTCCTCTGGATGAGTTTTAAGTCGCTTTCGCTGAAAACGACCAAAAAGTTGGAGATAGGTTTTAGAAAGTTGCCTATCCGAGTTGAATTGAAGTTGGACCCCCAAGTTACCTTGAGGGTCCAGTTGATCAAATTTGATTGATAACCGCAGCGGCCTTGGTTCGTGCCGTTGCACGCTTGCGTTCAGCAATGTAATGACGCTCCAAGTTTTCCTTGGAATTGAAATCTTTGGCATTTGCTTGCATCTGACTCTGCCAAGTCTTACGACGTTTCTTACGCTTGGGCTGGTTTGTTGGCGAAGAACCACGATCCGCAAGATTCTTCATCATTTCCTTGCGCTCACGCACTGCCGTTTGATATTCCTCGGTATGCGGCTGAAGCGGACTGTAATCGCTAGTAGTACGCGCGATGTTGAACATGAATATCTCCGGTAGAGTTTTGGAAAATGGAAAAGCCCCAGAGGAATCTGGGGCTTTTC
>Ga0209277_10000037_pt1 | contig 76931 bp, 83 predicted proteins | sample JI81AbrownDNA_FD_187503 | JGI IMG/M metagenome (GOLD analysis project Ga0209277, IMG submission 187503) | Wastewater effluent complex algal communities from Wisconsin, to seasonally profile nutrient transformation and Carbon sequestration -... | ecosystem: Engineered > WWTP > Effluent > Algae... | reverse complement strand
GCCAAGAAGATGCTGGACGAGGTACTGGGCAGTCTCAAGGGCTGATTTCCTTCGCGCCCTAGGGAAAACACACTATTCCAGCGTCCTTTCGACCCTGATAATATGCACCCACAGAGATGAATTACGGAGAAGACATGACTGAACGCGTTTGGCTCAAAAGCTACCCACCGGGTGTGCCTTCGGATATTGATACCAGCCAGTACAGCTCGCTGGTCGATTTGGTGGAGGAGAGTTTCAGCAAGCACGCCAGCAAGGTGGCCTACAGCTTCATGGGCAAGGAAGTTACCTATGCCCAAACCGATAGCCTGAGCCAGGCGTTCGCGGCGTACCTGCAGAGCCTGGGGTTGGTCAAGGGTGACCGGGTTGCCATCATGATGCTGAACATGCCCCAGTACCCTGTGGCAGTCGCGGGTATCCTGCGCGCGGGCATGGTGGTGGTCAACGTGAATCCACTGTACACACCGCGTGAACTGGAGCATCAGCTCAAGGACTCGGGAGCCAAGGCCATTGTGGTCATTGAAACCTTTGCGACCACACTGGAAAAATGCATTGCCGCAACGCCGGTCAAGCACGTTGTGCTGTGTTCCATGGGCGATCAGTTGGGTTTCCTCAAGGGGGCCCTGGTCAACTACGTGGTGCGCAACGTCAAGAAGATGGTGCCGGCGTTCAACCTCCCTGGCGCCGTGCGCTTCAATGCTGCAATTGCCCTGGGCACCAAGGCGCCGTTCAAGAAACAGGTCAGCAAGTCTGACGATGTGGCGGTGCTGCAATACACGGGCGGAACCACGGGGGTTTCCAAGGGTGCGGTATTGCTTCACCGCAATGTCATTGCCAATGTGCTGCAGTCTGAGGCCTGGAACGAGCCGGTCATGAAGAAGGTGCCGGCCAATGAGCAGCCCACCAGTGTGTGCGCCATTCCGCTGTACCACATCTTTGCGTTTACGGTGGGCATGATGCTGTCCATGCGTACGGGTGGCAAGATGATTCTGATTGCCAATCCGCGGGATATTCCCGGGGTGCTCAAGGAGTTGGCCAAGCACAAGATTCACAGCTTCCCCGCCGTCAACACCCTGTTCAACGGCTTGGCAAACCATCCTGATTTCACCAAGGTGGACTGGAGCCACCTGAAGGTTTCGGTGGGCGGTGGATCCGCGGTGCAGAGCAGCGTGGCCAAGCTGTGGTTCGAAAAGACCGGTTGCCCCATTTGTGAAGGATATGGACTCAGCGAAACCTCTCCTTCGGCCAGCTGCAACCTGGTCACTGCGACGGCCTACACGGGAACCATCGGCGTACCGTTGCCCAGCACCTATATGAAACTGCTGGACGATGACGGCCATGAAGTTCCGGCTGACCAGCCAGGAGAAATCGCCATCAAGGGACCCCAGGTCATGGCGGGATACTGGCAGCGCCCGGACGAAACCGCCAAGGTCATGACGTCCGACGGGTATTTCAAGACCGGTGACGTGGGGGTTGTGGACGAGAAGGGCTACTTCAAGATCGTGGACCGCAAGAAGGACATGATTCTGGTGAGCGGCTTCAATGTGTTCCCCACGGAGCTGGAAGACGTCGTTGCACAGATTCCTGGCGTGCTGGAATGCGCATGCGTTGGTGTGCCTGATGCCAAGACCGGCGAAGCCGTCAAATTGGTGCTGGTCAAAAAAGACCCCAACTTGACCGAAGCGGATGTGCGTGCTTTCTGCCGCGAAAACCTGACGGGGTACAAACAGCCCAAAGTCATTGAGTTCCGTGGTGAATTGCCCAAGACCCCTGTGGGCAAGATTCTGCGCCGCGAACTGCGGGAAAAGTGACCGTAGCTGCGCCGCTGGCCATTCTCAGTGCCCTGGGCGAAGAGCAACAGGGACTGATGGGCGAATTGACGGAAGCGCAATGCATTCCATATGCCGGGCGGGAGTTCTGGTTGGGGCGTTTGCATGGCCAGCCGGTTGTGCTGGCCTTGTCCCGCATTGGCAAGGTGGCTGCCGCAACCACGGCATCGGCGCTGATTGAACGTTTCGGCGCCAGCCGCGTAGTCTTTACCGGCGTGGCGGGTGGTGTTGGCGACGGCGTCCACGTCGGTGATGTGGTGGTGGGCACAGGCTTTGTGCAGCACGATATGGATGCCTCACCATTGTTTCCGCGCTACCAGGTGCCACTGACAGGCCGGTCGGTATTTGACGGTGATGCCCCATTGACAGCCCAACTCCTGCAGGCGGCCCAAGTGGCCCTGGCCGATGGCGGGCCTCTGGGCAAGGCTTGTGTGCACCAGGGATTGATTGCCAGTGGAGATCGGTTTGTCAACGGCCGGGAGGAGTCGGCCGTGCTGGTGAGTTCCCTGCGGGCAGCTGGGTATGCCCCGCTGGCCGTGGAAATGGAAGGCGCCGCTGTGGCCCAGGTGTGTGCCGACCACGGCGTCCCTTTTGCTGCAGTGCGCACCATTTCAGACCGTGCCGACGACACAGCCCATGTCGATTTTCCACAGTTTGTAAAGGATGTGGCGAGTCTCTACGCTTTGCGGATCTTTACGGCTTTGACTCGTTCGCTATCAAAATAATAGCTAGCTGCGCATATCCTGCGCGGGGATGGTGCCAATTTTCTTCAAAATTACTTGAGCCAGCCCCGTTTGCGGAAGTACCACATGGGCACCAGCGCGCTGGCGACCATCAGGGCCAGGGCATAGGGATAGCCCAGAGACCAGTCCAGCTCCGGCATGTACTTGAAGTTCATGCCATACAGGCTGGCAATCAGGGTGGGCGGCAGCAAGGCCACACTGGCCACCGAGAAGATCTTGATGATCTTGTTCTGGTTGATGTTGATAAAACCGACCGTGGCATCCATCAGGAAGTTGATCTTGTCGAACAGGAACGCGGTGTGGCTGTCCAGTGAGTCAATGTCGCGCAGGATCTGGCGCGCCTCGTCAAACTGTTCGGCATTGAGCATCTTGCTGCGCATCATGAAACTCACGGCACGGCGGGTGTCCATCACGTTGCGGCGAATCCGGCCGTTCATGTCTTCATGGCGGGCAATGGCGCCAAGCACCTCGCCCGCCATCGCATCGGTGACATCGCCGGAGAGCACCTGGCGGCTAACTCGCTCCAGTGCATCGTAAATCTCTTCCAGGGTGTCGGCTGAATACTCGGCGTCGGCATCAAAGAGTTTGAGCAGAACTTCCTTGGCATCTTCGATCAGTCCCGGGGCCCGGCGAGCGCGCATGCGCAGCAGGCGGAAGACGGGGACGTCCTCATCGTGGATGGAGAAAAGCACGCCATGGCTCTTGAGACTGCTGTTTTCCAGATTCAGGATAAAGGCAGCCCGTACGGTACGCGGCGCCTCGTCGTCCGGGATCAGGAAGTCGCTGCGGATGTGGATGTCGCCGTTGTCCTCGGCATAAAAACGGGCGGATTCCTCGATGTCCTCGTCCATCGCGTCGTCCGGAATGGACAGGCCGTAGTACTGCTTGACCCAGCGTTTTTCTTCGACAGTAGGGGACTCCAGGTCAACCCAGATAGGCTGAAACCGGGAAAGCTCTTCCAGCGACTCGATCTCTTCCTGGAAGAGCCGGCCATTGGCAAGCGTAAAGATGTTGAGCATGGCTCACTCCCAAATAAGGTTGGCATCTGCGGGGGATGTGTGGTGTTGCTTTCAACCCCCCAAATGCAGCAATGGGAGTTGAAAGCTACCGACTGGGGTAGTTTTCCAAGGAGCGCTCTCCAAGAGTGGGTCAGACCTGCATTATCGCACCGTGGGCAGACCGCCGGACAGTAAGTGCCCGCTGCTGATGGAGGAAGCCCTGATTTGTTGCAGTGCATCAGCAAAAGCCGTTGCAATCAGGATGTTTCGGGCGCATAGTGAAATTGACGGCGAGAAATGACATGTGTGTTTAACGTGCGTCAGCCCACTGCAATGTGCGGGAGGCTTTTTCAACCTTGAGAGCAATTGGAGGCTATTTATGAATTTGACGATCAGCGGTCACCATCTTGAAGTTACACCGGCTCTGCGCAGCTACGTCACGACCAAGCTCGACCGCATCATGCGCCACTTTGACCAGGTGGTGGACGTCAAGGTTTTACTCAGTGTTGAGAAGCAAAAGGAGAAGGAACGACGGCAGCGCGCGGAATGCAATATCCACGTCAAGGGCGGTGACATGTTTGCCGAAAGCGCCCACGAAGACCTGTATGCGGCCGTCGATGAGTTGGTGGACAAGCTGGACCGCCAGGTGGTTCGTCACAAGGACCGGATACAAGACCACCACCACGCAGCACCCAAGCGGCTGATGTAATTTTCCGACCGCATAAATCCCCAAAAACCGCCTGACCCCAGGCGGTTTTTTTGTGTGCATAATCTGCCTCACGCCATGAACCGACTCTCCAACATCCTGCCGCCTTCGCAAGTTCTTGCACTGGTGGACGTCACCAGCAAAAAGCGCGCTTTCGAAGAAGCTGGTCTCCTGTTTGAAAACCTGCATGGGCTGAGCCGCGCGCTGGTGACGGACAGTCTTTTCTCCCGCGAACGATTGGGTTCTACAGGGTTGGGCCATGGCGTCGCCATCCCGCACGGGCGGATCAAGGGGCTCAAGGCCCCTCTGGCGGCCGTTTTCCAGTTGTCGCAGGCCATTGGCTTCGATTCACCGGATGACCAGCCGGTCAAACTGCTGATATTCCTTCTGGTGCCCGAAGCGGCGACCCAGAAGCACCTTGAAATCCTGTCTGAAATTGCGGAGTTGCTCAGTGATGCTGCCCTGCGGGAGCAACTCACAACGTGCGACGATGGACTCAAGCTGCATGGCCTGATCTCGGGCTGGCAGTCCGCCAGCATCGGCTGAGTCGGTATTTCGCGGTGCAAGCGCAGTGAAACCCACCGTTGTCAGTGCCGATGTCCTGTTTGAGGAATTCCGTGGCCCGCTGCACTGGGAGTGGGTTGCCGGATTAGGGGCGTCCGAGCGGCGTTTTGACGAGGTGGCGGTTCGCGCTGCCCGATCCGGCGCCGATCTGGTGGGCTACCTCAACTACATCCATCCGTACCGTGTCCAGATTCTGGGTGAGCGCGAAGTGGCCTACATCACCAATGCCACGCCGGAAGACTGTGCACGCAGAATTGCCCGCATCGTGACGCTGGAGCCACCGGTACTGGTCCTGGCTGATGGACAGACGGCCCCGGAAGCGCTGCTGTCCATGTGCGAGCGCGCCCAGATTCCCATGTTTGCAACCCGGGAGTCGTCGGCGTTTGTCATTGACGTGCTGCGCGCGTATCTGTCCAAGCATTTTGCAGATCGCACCACCATGCATGGTGTGTTCATGGATATTCTGGGGCTGGGTGTGTTGATCACCGGCGAGTCCGGTCTGGGCAAGAGCGAACTGGGGCTGGAACTGATTTCCCGTGGCAACGGTCTGGTGGCCGACGATGCAGTGGACCTGTTCCGTATCAACCAGACGACCATCGAAGGACGCTGCCCCGAACTCCTGCAGAATTTGCTTGAAGTGCGTGGTATTGGTCTGCTGGATATCCGCGGAATCTTTGGTGAAACTGCGGTGCGCCGCAAGATGCGCCTCAAGCTGATCGTGCACCTCGTGCGTCGGGAAACCATGGAGCGCGAATACGAGCGAATTCCCTATGAGCCCCTGACGCAGGATGTGCTCGGTGTGCCGGTTCGCAAAGTGGTCATTCAGGTGGTTGCCGGACGCAACATCGCGGTGCTGGTGGAAGCCGCTGTGCGCAACACCATTCTGCAATTGCGGGGTATTGATACCTACAAGGAGTTCGTCGAGCGCCACCGCAAAGCCATGGCAGAGGGGTCCTAGGTTTTATCCGGCATGCTCCGGTTGGGGCATTTGGTCTTGGTACAGGTGGCGTAGAGGCTCAGGGCATGGTCGGCGATCTGGAAGCCCTTGGCTTTGGCGACTGCGTTCTGGCGTTTTTCAATCTCTGCGTCGTAGAACTCCTCGACCTTGCCGCAATCCAGGCATACGAGATGGTCGTGGTGTTGTCCCTCGTTGAGTTCGTACACCGCCTTGCCGCTTTCAAACTGGCTGCGGCTCAAGATACCGGCCTGTTCGAATTGCGTCAGAACCCGGTACACCGTAGCCAAGCCCACATCAGAGCGCTCCTGCAGCAGCACCCGGAAGACATCCTCTGCTGTCATGTGGCGCTGGGTGCCGCGCTGAAATACCTCCAGTATTTTCAGGCGTGGAACAGTGGCTTTGAGGCCGGTGCTTTTGAGTTCTTCGATGTTGGTCATGGACCTTTTCCCCGCGCAGATGCAAGCGCGGCCAGCACAGCCCAGCCGCTACAATCGTCGCATCATATCGCTCCTGACTGTTTCCATGCTTGATACCCTGCAACGCCGTACTGCATTTGTGTTGGCCGCCGTCGCGTGCCTGGCTGGTACTGCCTGCAGCAATCTCCCTGACACCCGCAAGGTTGCCGATACGGTTTCTCCCTACAAAATCGATGTGGTGCAAGGCAATGTCGTGACCCGCGAGCAGGTTGCCGTGCTCAAGCCTGGGATGCCCCGCGCGGTCGTGCGCGATGTGCTGGGTACGCCGTTGTTGGCCAGTGTGTTCCACGCGCAGCGCTGGGACTACGTTTTTACGCTGCAGCGCCAGGGCGCAGCACCCCAGGCACGCAAAGTGACTCTGTATTTCAAGGACGATCTTCTGGATCGCATTGAGGCCGACGAACTGCCGAGCGAAGCCGAGTTTGTGTCCACGCTGAAGTCCTCTGGACAGAAGGGGCCACTGCCTGCCATGGAAGCGTCCGAGGAGAGTTTCAAGAAGTATCCGCCCGTGGCTGGTCAGCCCGCGCGGGCAACACCCGTGGCGCCTGCCGCCGCGGACAATTACCCCCCCCTGGAGCCGGCGGGCAAGTAGGGTTTCGTACCAGTAGCGACAGGAAGAACGATGACACACAAGATTGCCATTGCTGGAGCTTCAGGCCGTATGGGCCAGATGCTGATGGATGCCGTCCGCGCCGCAGATGACTGCGTGCTGTCCGGTGCACTCGATATGGCTGGCAGCCCTGCGATCGGCACCGATGCCGGAGCGTCATCCGGACAGCCAACCGGTGTCGTGATTGCATCCGACCTGCGCCAGGGCCTCAAGGACAGCCAGGTGCTGATCGACTTTACGCGCCCGGAAGGTACGTTGGCACACCTGAAGGTGTGTCGTGAACTCGGCGTGAATGCGGTCATTGGCACCACGGGTTTTACCGATGCCCAGAAAGCAGAGATTGCAGAGGCCGCCAAAGACATCGCGATCATGATGGCGCCCAACATGAGTGTGGGTGTCAATGTGACGTTGAAGCTGCTCGAAATGGCCGCGAAAGCGATGGCAACCGGATACGACATTGAGATCATCGAGGCACACCACCGCCACAAGGTCGATGCGCCGTCTGGCACCGCACTCAAGATGGGTGAGGTCATTGCGGATGCGCTGGGCCGCGACCTGAAAGATTGCGCCGTGTATGCCCGCGAAGGCGTGACCGGTGAACGCGACCCGTCCAGTATCGGTTTTGCCACCATCCGTGGTGGCGACATTGTGGGCGACCACACGGTTCTGTTTGCCGGCATTGGCGAGCGCATCGAGATCAGCCATAAATCCTCCAGTCGCGTCACCTATGCGCAGGGCAGCCTGCGCGCCGTCCGCTTCCTTGCAGACAAGAAGACCGGTCTGTACGACATGTTTGATGTGCTGGGTCTGAAGTGAACATCCTGGACCTGCTGCTCAAGGGGGACGCCGTGAGCAGCGGTGTGGCGGTGCTACTGCTGGCCATGTCGGTGGGCAGCTGGGTGGTCATCGTGTGGAAGGGGCTGTTGCTTTGGCGTGCGCAGCGGGATGTGGCGCGCAGCACTGCTGCTTTCTGGCAGGCGCCCTCTGTCAACGAAGCTTTGGCGCGTCTCGCCAGTTTTGACCGCGAAGGTCTGGTCACCCCTCTGGTCGTCGCGACACAAACCCAAGCTGTCGGCACGCTGGCTGCGGCGGGGGACCGGTCGCAGCAGCTCACCCGTGTGCTCCGCGATGCACTGCATGCCGTTCTGCGCAAACTGCAGGCCGGACAGGTGCTGCTGGCCACGGTCGGTTCGACCGCGCCTTTTGTGGGGCTGCTGGGGACGGTTTGGGGCATCTACCATGCCCTGATCAGCATTGCCGGAGCGGGGCAAGTCAGTGTGGAGAAGATTTCCGGTCCGGTAGGTGAGGCCCTGATCATGACGGCCGCCGGTCTGGCCGTGGCCATTCCCGCCGTGCTGGGCTACAACATCCTGGGGCGCCTGATCGCCCGCATCGAGGCGGATCTGGAAGGCTTTGCCCGCGATCTACGCGAATTGTTGCTGACGCAGCACCCATGAAAACGATAACTCGCCGCAGGGCCGCCCCAAGGCGAGTTAGCCCCCTTGGGGGGCAGCGACCCGCGCAGCGGTGGAGCGTGGGGGTATGAGTTTTGGCCGACTCGAACGCACACCGGGCGCTCAACCCATGAGTGACATCAACATGACGCCGCTGATTGACGTCATGCTGGTGCTGCTGGTGGTCTTCATCATCACTGCGCCCTTGATGGTCAGTGCTGTCAAGGTGGATTTGCCCAAGGCCGAGAGTGCGAAGGCAGTCGCTGTGCCGAAGTTCGTTGCGCTGGCCGTGGACAAAGCCGGGCAGGTCTTCGTGGACGACAAGCCGTTGACGCTGGAGGCACTGGCGCAGCGCCTCGCGGCGGCGGCCCGGCAAAACCCCGATACCGAAGTGCAGTTGCGGGCCGATACCGCCGTGCCGTATGGCCGTGTGGTCGAAGTGATGGGGGTGGCCCAAAAAGCCGGCCTCAACCGCATTGGTTTTGTCGCCGAGGCCCCTGCACCGGCGGCCCGCTGACCAGCGCCTAAAATCTCCCCAAGCGTTTCTATTGGCAGCCCGCGCGCTGCACCCTCATCCATGCAAGACAAATACCAGCACCTCGACGTCGAAAAAGCGGCCCATGCCCATTGGGCTCAACCTTTGTGGAACGGCCGCACTGCCTACCGCGTGATCGAGGACGCGTCCAAGAAGAAGTTCTACGCCTGCTCCATGCTGCCCTACCCCAGTGGCAAGCTGCACATGGGCCATGTGCGCAACTACACCATCAACGACATGCTCACGCGCTACCTGCGCATGAACGGCTACAACGTGCTGATGCCCATGGGCTGGGATGCGTTTGGCCTGCCTGCCGAAAACGCTGCCTTGAAGAACAAGGTACCGCCCGCCAAGTGGACTTACGAGAACATCGCCTACATGAAGGGCCAGATGCAGGCCATGGGCCTGGCGATCGACTGGAGCCGCGAGGTCGCCACCTGTGACCCCAGCTACTACAAGTGGAACCAGTGGCTGTTTTTGAAGATGCTGGAAAAAGGCATTGCCTACCGCAAGACCCAGGTCGTCAACTGGGACCCGGTGGACCAGACGGTGCTGGCCAATGAGCAGGTGATTGACGGCAAAGGCTGGCGCACGGGTGCGACGGTGGAGAAGCGCGAGATCCCCGGCTACTACCTCAAGATCACCGATTACGCACAGGAATTGCTGGGCCAGGTGCAGGACGGCCTGCCCGGCTGGCCGGAGCGCGTGAAGCTCATGCAGGAGAACTGGATTGGCAAGAGCGAGGGTGTGCGCTTTGCGTTTACCCACGATATCCAGGACAGCCAGGAGCAGCTGATTGGCGACGGACGCATGTATGTGTTCACCACCCGGCCTGACACCATCATGGGCGTGACGTTCTGCGCCATTGCGCCCGAGCACCCGCTGGCGGTGCATGCAGCGCAGTCCAACCTGAAGCTGGCAGCCTTCATCGAAGAATGCAAGGCCGGAGGAACCACCGAGGCCGAACTCGCGGTCAAGGAAAAGCTGGGCATGCCCACGGGCCTGCAGGTCACGCACCCGCTGACCGGGCGTCTGGTGGACGTATGGGTGGGCAACTACGTGCTGATGGGCTATGGCGACGGCGCGGTGATGGGGGTGCCTGCCCACGACGAGCGTGACTTTGCGTTCGCCAAGAAATACAACTTCCCGATCCACGACGTGGTGCATGTGGACGGCCTGACCTATGACCACGCGCAGTGGCAGGACTGGTATGGCGACAAGCAACGTGGCATTACCGTCAACTCCGATGTGTTCAGCGGGCTGAATTACAAGGAAGCGGTGGACGCAGTCGCCAAGGCACTGGCTGCCAAGGGTCTGGGCGAGAAAAAAACCACCTGGCGCCTGCGCGACTGGGGTGTGAGTCGCCAGCGCTACTGGGGCACGCCGATCCCGATCATCCATTGCGAGGAGCACGGCGCCGTGCCGGTGCCCGAGAAAGACCTGCCCGTGGTGCTGCCACAGGACTGCGTGCCCGACGGCTCCGGCAACCCCTTGCACAAGCACGAAGGTTTCCACGCTGGCGTGGTGTGCCCGGTGTGCGGCAAGCCCGCGCGGCGCGAAACCGACACCATGGACACCTTTGTGGACAGCTCGTGGTACTTCATGCGCTATTGCGATCCGCACAATGCGGACGCCATGGTGGCTGGCGGTGCGGACTACTGGATGCCGATGGACCAGTACATCGGTGGCATCGAACACGCCATCCTGCACCTGCTGTATGCGCGCTTTTGGACCAAGGTCATGCGGGATCTGGGGCTGGTGAAAGTGGACGAACCGTTTACCAAGCTGCTGACGCAAGGCATGGTGCTCAACCACATCTATTCCCGCAAGGGGGACAAGGGCGGCAAAGAGTATTTCTGGCCGCACGATGTGGAGCATGTGCTCGACGACACCGGCAAGGTCATTGGCGCCAAGCTGAAGAACGCCGTGGGCGATTTGCCCGTGGGCACTGCCATCGACTACGAGGGCGTGGGCACCATGTCCAAGTCCAAGAACAACGGCGTCGACCCGCAGGACCTGATCGAGCGCTACGGCGCCGACACCGCGCGGCTCTACACCATGTTCACGGCACCGCCCGAGGCCACCCTGGAATGGAACGACGCGGCCGTGGAAGGCAGCTACCGCTTCCTGCGCCGCGTGTGGAATTTTGGCGTCAAATTGTCTGCTATGGATTCAGTAGCTGCTCACGCAAGCGTGGCGGGGGCTAGCAGTCTGAAAGACGTAAATTTCGGCAAGGAAGCCAAGGCGCTGCGACTGGAGATGCACACCGTGCTCAAGCAGGTGGACTACGACTACCAGCGCATGCAATACAACACCGTGGTGTCTGGCGCCATGAAGATGATCAACGCGCTGGAAGACTTCAAGGCCATGGATTGCGCCGGAGCGCAGGTCGCGCTGATCGAAGGTTTTGGCATCTTGCTGCGCTGCCTGTACCCGGCCACGCCCCATCTGGCCCACGCGCTGTGGTCTGACCTGGGCTATGCCAACCAACTGGGCGACATCCTGGACACGCCCTGGCCGCAGGTCGATGCATCGGCCCTGGTGCAGGACGAAATCGAACTGGTGCTGCAGGTGAATGGCAAGTTGCGTGGCTCGGTCACCGTGCCCTCGGGCGCTTCCAAAGAGACCATCGAGGCCGCCGCCCTGGCTTGCGACGCCTTTGTCACCTTCGCCGCGGGCGCGCCCGCCAAGAAGGTGATCGTGGTGCCTGGCCGCCTGGTCAACGTGGTGATCTGAACGCCATGACCCTACGCCGCCGATCATTTGCTGCAGGTATGGCCGGTCTGGTTGCTGTCAGCCTGTTGGCGGGTTGCGGCTTCAAATTGCGCAGCAGCCAGAATTTCGCGTTCCAGACCGTGGCGGTCACGCCCGAGCGGGGTGCTGGCGTTGCGGCGGAGCTGACCCGCTACCTGGGTGAGGCGGTCCGGCCGGTAGCGCCCCGCGATGGCGGTGCACCACCGGAGGCGATTGTGGACATCCTGCAGGAGCTGCGCGAGAAGACCGTGGTGGGTGTCAATGCGTCCGGCCAGGTGCGCGAGTTCCAGTTGCGCATCAAGGTCAAGTTCCGCATGCGCACACCCAAGGGGGTTGAATTGATTGCCCCCACAGAGATCGTGCAGCAGCGCGACATCAGTTTCAATGAATCGGCAGTGCTGGCCAAAGAGGCCGAAGAAGCCTTGCTGTACCGCGACATGCAGACCGATATCGTGCAGCAACTGCTGCGCCGCCTGGCCGCGGTGAAGTCGCTCGACTGAACGAAAACCCATGCAGCTTGCGGCCAACCAGCTCGGCAACCACCTGCAGCGCGGGCTCAAAAGCCTGTACACCCTGCATGGGGACGAGCCGCTGTTGCAGCAGGAAGCGCTGGATGCGATCCGCGCCGTCGCGCGTGCGCAGGGTTACACCGAGCGCACCTCGCACACCGTCGCGGGCGCGCACTTTGACTGGAGCGAAGTGCTGGCCGCAGGCGGCTCGCTGAGCCTGTTTGCCGACAAACAGATCGTGGAAATCCGCATCCCCAGCGGCAAGCCCGGCAAAGACGGCAGCGTGGCCTTGCAGCAGCTGGCCGAAGCAGCGCAGGGCAACGACGATTTGCTCACCATCGTGATGCTGCCGCGGCTGGACAAGATGACCAAGTCCAGCGCCTGGTTTGGCGCGCTGGAAAGTTGTGGCGTTACCTTGCAGGTAGAACCGGTCGAGCGCAACGCTTTGCCGCAGTGGATTGCCCAGCGCCTGGCCGCCCAGGGCCAGCGCGTGGCCGCTGGCGAAGAGGGGCAACGCACCCTGCAGTTTTTTGCCGACCGGGTGGAAGGCAATCTGCTGGCGGCGCACCAGGAAATCCAGAAGTTGGGGCTTCTGTTTCCTGCCAGCGCGAATGCCGGGGAGCTGAGTTTCGAACAGGTGGAAAGCGCAGTGCTGAATGTGGCGCGCTACGACGTGTTCAAACTCAGCGAAGCAGTGCTGGCCGGGCAAGCCGTGCGCGTGCAGCGCATGCTCGACGGCTTGCAGGCCGAGGGCGAGGCTGAGGTGCTGGTGCACTACACGCTGGCCGAAGACATTCGCGCGCTCAAGCGCGTCAAGGACGCCATGGGCCAGGGCCGGCCATTGCCCATGGCCCTGCGCGAGAACCGCATCTGGGGTGTGAAAGAGCGTCTGTTCGAGCGTGTGTTGCCCAAGCTGTCAGAGGCCAAACTTGCCGAACTGTTGCAGTCCGCGCATGTGGTGGATGGCATTGTCAAAGGCCTGAAACAACCCGATTGGCCCGCCAGCGGCTGGCAGGCGCTGCACCAGTTGGCATTGCGGCTGTGTGGCTTGTGTGCGGCGTAAAGCGGGATAGCCTACGGACCTGGTCGCTATGAAAATAGTAGCTGCTTGCGCATATTCCATGGGAAATTTAGCCATGTTTTGCTATTTTTTCGGGCAGCGCTCAAAGATTTCAAAGTGGGCCGACCAGTTAGCCCGCTCATTCATAGTGGGTCCACATTCGCAACACACGAACGACCCTTTCCTTGGTGAATACCTCATACACAATGCGGTGCTGGATGTTGATGCGGCGGGAGTAAGCACCGGTTAAATCCCCGACCAACTTCTCATAGGGTGGTGGATTTTGTAGTGGATTGGTCGCGAGAATCGAAAGCAGTTCTTGCGCTTTCGGCTTTAGCCCGCCGGCGGCAAGCTTCTTGGCATCTTTGAGCGCCTGCTTGGCGAAAACGATCTCCCAACTCACCATTTAAGTGCCTTCGCACTCTTTGCTAACGGTTCAGCCATACCGGCTTTGATGGATTCGCGCATTCCTGGTACCGCAAGCAGGTACAAAGTTTCTTGTATTGCACTCCAGTCTTCGGCGGACAGCAAGACAGCACTCGTTCGCTTTCCAGAAATGATGATGGGTTCATGAGACTCCGCAGTCTCATCAATGATTCGGTACAGATTGGCGCGAGCTTCGCTAGCGGTAAGTGCATGCATTTCGTATCCTCTCGTATTTGAATTAAATGGTACGTAATTCCGTACGCATTGTCAATGCACAAATGCTGGCGAATACCGAGGGCTAACGTTTGACATGAGGGGCGTCCAAAGGCGCTAGCCTTTGGACGCCCCCCTCTATGGAAGGGTTAGGCGTCGCCATTACTCAGCCTCACGCTTTTCCATTCCGGCGAGGTTTTCAGTCCACCGGAGCGCTGAGCGACACCACTTCTGCCTCTTTGGAATGAGTTCTTCTCGCTCTTCAATGCAGCCCACTCGCAGGCCATAGACAGTGGGACAATCTGCGTCATATGTGTAAAGAGGTGACCCGCATTTCGGGCAAAAGGCCTGTGCTCTTCTTGAACCAGTATCACCAATCTTCACGTAGATAGACGGTTCTCCAGCGGTTAGCTCAAATGAACCTTCATCGGCTGGTACAGACACGCGGTAGGCCGAGCCCGTGAGTTTCTGGCAATCGGTGCAGTGGCAGATGGTTGTGCGTGCTGGATCTACCGCGGCCGTGTACTGAATGCCACCACAGTGGCAACTGCCGTGAACTTGCATTGACGGAACTCCAATGTTGAAGACTGCGCTTTGCGACGCCTAACTTTGATATATCCCGCAAAACTGCGGGATAACAATGTGGCCAGTCAGATAACGTGGTTCGTTGTGCATTAAAAAATCTCTTGTTTTCATAGACTTACAGCAATATACTGTTTTTATGTACAGATATATTGAATCTCGTCGCTCACGTTTTGCGCTCTGTTCGGCTGCTTGACCAAATTCGCGAGCGCATTCGCTACTTGCACTATAGCCTTCAAACCGAAAAAGCCTACCTGTATTGGGCGAGTTTCCCCTGCCGCCCATCGACGGGCACTCAATCCATTGTTGTTTCTCTACAAGCTGGTCATTAGCCGTCCGACCGTCACCGACTTCAGCAAGCGCTGTCCGGCTTAGGGTTACCCGCTGCACCCCGGGGCCAACGCTTCCGGTGCACGATAATTGACAAATTCAAGCCGCTGCGCGGGAAGCGTGGCGCAGCCATTCAACTTTGTACCGACCAAGAGGGTTATTCCATGCCTGTCTACCGTTCCAAAACTTCCACCGCCGGCCGCAACATGGCGGGTGCCCGTTCGCTGTGGCGTGCCACCGGCATGAAGGACGATGATTTCAGCAAGCCCATCATTGCGGTGGTCAACTCGTTCACCCAGTTCGTTCCCGGCCACGTGCACCTCAAAGACTTGGGCCAACTGGTCGCGCGCGAGATTGAAGCGGCAGGTGGTGTGGCCAAAGAGTTCAACACCATTGCGGTGGACGATGGCATTGCCATGGGCCACGACGGCATGTTGTATTCGCTGCCCAGCCGCGACATCATTGCCGACAGCGTGGAGTACATGGTCAACGCCCATTGCGCCGACGCCATGGTGTGCATTTCCAACTGCGACAAGATCACCCCCGGCATGCTCATGGCCGCCATGCGCCTGAACATTCCCGTGGTGTTTGTGTCCGGTGGCCCAATGGAAGCCGGCAAGGTCAAGCTGCTCAACCCCACGACCCAGAAGATCGAGTTCAAAAAACTCGACCTGATCGACGCCATGGTGATGGCGGCTGATGACAAGGTGAGCGACGCCGATGTGGCCGAAGTGGAGCGCTCGGCTTGCCCCACCTGCGGCAGCTGCTCCGGCATGTTCACTGCCAATTCCATGAACTGCCTGACCGAAGCGCTGGGCCTGTCCCTGCCCGGCAATGGCACGGTGGTGGCCACGCATGCCGACCGCGAACAACTGTTCAAACGCGCAGGGCACCTGGCCGTGGAGCTGTGCAAGCGCTACTACGAGCAGGACGACGAAACCGTGTTGCCGCGCTCCATGGGTTTCAAGGCGTTCGAGAACGCGATTGCGCTGGACATTGCCATGGGCGGTTCCACCAACACCATCTTGCACATTCTGGCGATCGCGCAAGAGGCGGAAATCGACTTCACGATGGCCGACATCGACCGCATGTCAAAGATCGTGCCGCAGCTGTGCAAGGTCGCACCCAACACCAACAAGTACCACATCGAGGACGTGCACCGCGCAGGCGGCATCATGGGCATTCTGGGCGAGCTGGACCGCGCCGGCCGTTTGCATACCGACGTGCCCACCGTGCACAGCAAGACCATGAAGGATGCGCTCGACCAGTGGGACATTGCCCGCAATCCATCGGATGCGGTCAAGACCTTCTACATGGCTGGCCCCGGCGGCATTCCTACGCAAGTGGCATTCAGCCAGGCTGCCCGCTGGCCCAGCCTGGACACCGACCGTGCCGAAGGCTGTATCCGCTCTGTAGAGCACGCATTCAGTCAGCAAGGCGGCCTGGCCGTGCTGGTTGGCAACATCGCGCTGAACGGTTGTGTGGTCAAAACCGCCGGTGTGGACGACAGCCTCTTGGTGTTTGAAGGCCCTGCCCATGTGGTCGAGTCGCAAGACGAAGCGGTTGCCAACATCCTGGCCGACAAGGTGGTAGCCGGTGACGTTGTCATCGTGCGTTACGAGGGACCCAAGGGCGGCCCCGGTATGCAAGAGATGCTGTACCCCACCAGCTACATCAAGTCCAAGGGTCTGGGCAAGGCCTGCGCGCTGCTGACCGACGGCCGCTTCTCGGGCGGAACCTCGGGCCTGTCCATCGGCCACGCCTCGCCAGAAGCGGCGGCGGGTGGCGCGATTGGTCTGGTCCGCAACGGCGACCGCATCCGCATTGACATTCCCAACCGTTCTATCAACGTGCTGGTGTCGGACGAAGAGCTGGCCAAGCGCCGCGTGGAGCAGGACAAGCTGGGCTGGAAGCCCGCGCAGCCGCGCCCCCGCAAGGTGTCGGCCGCGCTCAAGGCCTATGCCAAGCTGGTGATGTCGGCCGACAAGGGCGCGGTGCGCGACTTGTCGCTGCTGGACTGACAGGAGGGGGCATGAACGCGACCAATATCACCGAGTACACCAACACCCTGGGTGCGCAGGCAAAAGCGGCCTCAGCCCTTATGGCGCGTGCGCAGGCAGCTACTAAAAACATAGCGCTTCGCAAACTCGCCAGTCTGCTGCGCGAGAACGTGCAGGCGCTGCAGGTGGACAACGCCAAGGACATCGAGCGCGCGGTGGCCGCCGGTCTGGCCGCGCCCATGGTGGACCGCCTCAAGCTCACCCCCAAAGTCATTGAAACCTGTGCGCAGGGCTGCGAGCAGCTCGCCAGCATGGCCGATGTGATTGGTGAAATCATCGGCATGAAGCAGCAGCCCAGCGGCATCCGCGTGGGCCAGATGCGGGTGCCCATTGGCGTGTTCGGCATGATTTTCGAGAGCCGTCCGAACGTGACGATCGAGGCGGCCAGCCTGTCGATCAAGAGTGGCAATGCCTGCATTCTGCGTGGCGGCTCCGAGGCGATTGACTCCAACAAGGCGCTGGCCAAACTGGTGCAGCAGGCGCTGCAAGAGAGTGGCTTGCCTGCCGACGCGGTGCAACTGGTGCAAACCACTGACCGCGAAGTGGTGGGCCAGCTGATTGCCATGCCGCAGTATGTGGATGTCATCATCCCGCGCGGCGGCAAGGGCCTGATCGAGCGCATCAGCCGCGACGCCAAGGTGCCCGTCATCAAGCATCTGGATGGCAACTGCCACACCTATGTGGACGACCCGTGCGACATCGCTATGGCCGTCAAGGTGGCCGACAACGCCAAGACCAACAAGTACAGCCCGTGCAACGCGACCGAGAGCCTGTTGGTGGCGCGCGGCGTGGCGGCCGAGTTTTTGCCTCTGATTGGCGCGGTCTATGCCGCCAAGGGGGTCGAGATGCGCTGCGACCCCGATGCGCTGGCTATTTTGAAGCAAAATATGCCTCTAGCCCGCGTGGATACTGCGCAAGCAGCTATCAATACAGGAGCGAATCTGGTTCTGGCCACCGAGCAGGACTGGTACGAGGAATACCTCGCACCCATCGTCAGCGTGAAGGTGGTTGAAGGCGTGGATGAGGCGATTGCCCACATCAACCAGTATTCCTCCCACCACACCGATGCCATCCTGACCCGCGACCACATGCACGCCCAGCGCTTTCTGCGCGAGGTGGATTCGGCCAGCGTGATGGTCAACACCAGCACGCGCTTTGCCGATGGCTTTGAATACGGCCTGGGTGCCGAGATTGGCATCAGCACCGACAAGTTCCACGCGCGGGGGCCGGTGGGCATTGAAGGCCTGACGTCGCTGAAGTATGTGGTTCTGGGCGAGGGCGAAGTGCGTAGCTGAGGCTTGCATTCCGCTTTCCACCCACCATCTGGTTTCGACCGCCTGCGAAGACAGGCGGGAATTTTTTGAAAGAGCGATATGGTTCCCCATCTGGTAACTGCCCTGACCGGCCCCATTAACGAACTCGAACAGCGGGTTCTGGACTCCATGCCAGCCATCGAGCGCTGGTTCCGTCTGGAGTGGATGGAGCACACGCCGCCTTTCTATACCTCGGTAGATGTGCGCAACGCCGGGTTCAAGCTGGCACCGGTGGATACCGATTTTTTCCCGGCTAGCTGGAACAACCTGACGGAATCCATGTTGCCCCTGGCGGTGCAGGCGGCCATGGCCGCGATTGAGAAGATCTGCCCGGAAGCGCGCAATCTGCTGATCGTGCCGGACAACAACCTGCGCAACACGTCATACCTGAGCAATCTGGCGCAGTTGCGGCGGGTGTTCCACATGGCTGGCCTGAATGTGCGCATTGGCTCCATCAGCCCGGATGTCAAGAAAGCCACGACGATTGAACTGCCCGGTGGCGAGACCATCACCCTGGAGCCGGTAGTGCGTACCAAAGGGCGCCTGGGTGTCAAGAACTTCGATCCCTGCACGATTCTCCTCAACACCGATTTGTCCGCAGGGGTGCCCGGCATTCTGGAGGACCTGAATGAGCAATATTTGCTGCCACCGCTGCACGCGAGCTGGACGACCCGGCGCAAGAGCACGCATTTCAAATGCTACGAAGAGGTCAGCAAACGCTTTGGCAAGCTCATCGGGGTCGACCCCTGGCTGATCAACCCGCTGTTCGACAAATGTGGCAGCGTGGACCTGGATACCGAAGCCGGAATGCAGACGCTGGCAACCCACGTCGATGCACTGCTGGGCAAGGTCCGCAAGAAATACAAGGAATACGGCATCAAGGAAAAGCCTTTCGTCATTCTCAAGACCGACGACAGCAGCGACGGCCTGGGCATTACGGTCCGCGATGTGAAAGACCTGGATGCCGTGCGCGCCAAGGGTTCCGCGTTTGGCAGCCTCCAAGGGGTGCGCGAGCTCATCCTGCAAGAGGGCGTACTGACCCGTGAGCGCATGAACGATGCGGTGGCCGAGCCGGTGGTGTACATGATGGACCGCTATGTGGTGGGTGGCTTTTACCGTATCCACGCGGAGCGCGGCGTGGACGAAAATCTCAATGCCCCAGGCTCCAGCTATGTTCCATTGGCTTTTGCTGAGAGTACGCACTTACCTCAACCGGGCGAGCGCCCAGGAGTCAGTGCACCGAACCGGTTCTATATGTACGGTGTGGTCGCGCGCCTGGCCATGCTGGCAGCCAGTTACGAACTGGAAGCGACCGACCCGGACGCTGAGCACTACGACTGATTTTTGGCAAGTACGGTGCCGATCTGGAGTTGCTGCGTCGCAACATAGACGCAGCAACCCAAAAAATTGAGGATCTGTCCTCTCGCTGTTGCTGGCGCTGGCGCAAAATGGCGATCCCAGTTGGAACGGACTCCGGCCACGATATGTGGCCGGAATAATGTGTGTCAGCATCTAAATCGTCTCTAGCGGCGCTCACGCTCGGCGCCATCGGCGTGGTCTATGGCGACATTGGTACCAGTGTCCTCTACGCGATGAAGGAAGTGTTCGGGTCGGGCCATGTGCCCTTTACCCGCGACAACGTCTTTGGCATTCTTTCCATCTTCTTCTGGACCCTGACGGTCATCGTTTCCATCAAATATGTGGTGTTGGTGCTGCGGGCCGACAACCACGGCGAAGGTGGCCTGGTGGCTATGCTGGCGCTGGCCTCGCAATCGGTCAAAGATCGGCCGGAACTGCGAAGAGTGCTGCTGCTGGTAGGTATTTTTGGAACCTGTCTGTTTTATGGCGATGGGGTCATCACGCCGGCAATCTCGGTGCTGGGTGCTGTCGAAGGGTTGGAGGTGATCTCGCCCACGTTCAAGAAATTTGTGATCCCCCTGACGCTGGTCATTCTGCTGGCCCTGTTCATGGTCCAGAAGCATGGCACTGCCAGCATGGGCCGGTTCTTCGGCCCCATCATGGTGGTGTGGTTCGCGGTGATTGCCGGTTTGGGCCTCGTCAACATTGCGGCGGACCCGCTCATTCTGGCTGCCATCAGCCCACATTACGCGGTGGGATTCATGTGGGACAACCCGGGCACCACCTTCATCATCCTGGGAGCGGTGGTCCTGTGTGTCACCGGCGGAGAGGCCTTGTATGCGGACATGGGCCACTTTGGCAAGAAGCCCATCCGGGTGGCCTGGTTCATGGTGGCCATGCCCGCGCTGACGCTGAACTATTTTGGCCAGGGGGCCTTGTTGCTGCACAACCCCGCAGCAGTGAAAAATCCGTTCTTCATGATGGCGCCGGACTGGGCCCTCATTCCGCTGGTTGGACTGGCTGCCATGGCCGCCGTGATTGCCTCGCAGGCGCTGATCTCCGGCGCGTTTTCTGTGACCAAGCAGGTGATACAGCTGGGCTATTTGCCGCGCTTGCAGATCCAGCACACCAGCGTGAAAGACACCGGGCAGATCTACCTGCCCTTTGTGAACTGGGGCCTGTTTGCCCTGATCGTGGTTGCGGTGGTGATGTTCAAGTCCTCCAGTAACCTGGCTGCGGCCTATGGCATCGCGGTGTGTACGGACATGCTGATCACCACGGTACTTACCTTTTATGTCATCCGTTACAGCTGGAAGTACCCGCTGGCGCTATGCATTGGCGCCACAGGATTCTTCTTTATCGTCGACTTTGCATTCTGGGCGTCCAACCTGCTCAAACTGTTTGAAGGTGGCTGGTTCCCGCTCATGATCGGCGGGGCCATCTTTACCCTGATGCTGACCTGGAAAGATGGCCGACGCCTGCTCAATGAAAAGCTTCGGGCGGACTCGCTGGATCTGCCGAGCTTTCTGGAAGCCGTATTCGTCAGCCCGCCGGCACGCGTTGAGGGCACAGCAGTATTCCTGACGGCAGATGTGGGTACGGTGCCCAATGCGATGCTGCACAACCTCAAACACAACAAGGTTCTGCACGTCAACAACCTGTTCGTCACCGTGCGCAACCATGAGGTGCCCTGGATTGGTCTGGACAAGCGAATCGAGATTGATTCGCTGGGCCACGACTGCTGGCAGGTGGTTATCCATTACGGCTTCAAGAACGACCCGGATGTGCCCAAGGCACTGCAGCAGATCAAGGGGCGGGGCTGCGAACTCGACCCCATGTCCACCAGCTATTTCCTGTCGCGTGACACGGTGGTACCCACCCTGGGCGAAGGCATGGCGCAGTGGCGCGAGAAGCTGTTTGCGCAGATGCACCACAACGCCAGTGGCGCTGCGGACTTCCTGAACCTGCCCAACAACTCGGTGGTGGAGCTCGGCTCCAAGATCGAAATCTAGTAGAAAAACTGCCCATGGATATCCTGTTTGTTGCCGACCCGCTGGAGTCGTTCAAGATCTACAAAGACACCACGTTCTCCATGATGCGTGAGGCCCAGCGCCGCGGCCATCGCATCATTGCGTGTGAGCCCAGGCATCTGATCTGGCAAAAGGGCGGTGTGGTGCGCGCGCATGTGCGCCACATCACGCTGACCGGCCACGAGGAGCGCTGGTTTCACGAAACGCCCATGCCGCCCGAGAGTCGCCTGCAAGCGTTGTATGACTTCGATGCCATCGTCATGCGCAAGGACCCGCCATTTGACAGCGAGTTTTTCTATGCCACGCACCTGCTGGAGCAGGCCGAGCGGGAAGGGGCCAAGGTCTTCAACAAGCCACGCGCTTTGCGCGATCACCCCGAAAAACTGGCCATTCTGGAATTTCCCCAGTTCATTGGCCCGACCCTGGTGACGCGCGATGCGGATGCCGTGCGGGCCTTCCATGCCGAACACCGCGACATCATCCTCAAGCCGCTCGACGGCATGGGTGGCATGGGCATTTTCCGTGTCAAGGACGATGGCCTGAACCTGGGCGGCATCATCGAAACCCTGAACAAGGATGGTGCACAGACCCTGATGGTGCAGAAGTTCCTGCCCGCCATTGCGCAGGGCGATAAACGCGTGCTGGTGATCGGCGGCAAGCCGGTGCCCTTTTGCCTGGCCCGTATTCCGCAGGGCGGGGAGGTGCGTGGTAATCTGGCCGCGGGCGGCAAGGGCGTGGCGCAGCCGCTAACGGATGCGGACCGCGCCATCGCGGAGGCCTTAGGGCCGGTTCTGGCTGCGCGCGGGCTGCTGCTCGTGGGGCTGGACATCATCGGCGACAGCCTGACCGAAATCAATGTTACCAGCCCTACCTGCTTTCAGGAAATCACGGATCAGACCGGGTTTGACGTGCCGGCCATGTTTGTGGATGCGCTGGAAGCCGCGTTGTAATATTTCCACCTGAAAGTTTTGACTTTCCTCAAACCTGGATCAAACTGAAGACACATCCAAGGGAATTGTGTCAGTATGGCGGTTTGGCACGATGCCATGCCAAGACTGGTTTTGTCACCAAAGGAGTATTTATGAAGAAAGCATTACTGCTGGCCGCTTCGGTCGCATTCATCGCCCCCCAGGCTTTTGCACAAGCGAAAAACTTCGAAGGTTTCAGCGTCGGCGCCAATCTGGCGGTGGCCAAGTCGACGACGGAACCCACTGGTGTTGCTTCCGAGAGCGGCAATACCAACAGTCTCGACCTGCAAGCCCAGTATTCCCTGGCGCTGGCACCGCAGTTTGTGCTGGGTTTGGGCGTGACCCTGGGGACCGGCAACAACAATGCAGGGACTTTTTCCCTTACTGGTACGGAAGTTTCCACCAAGAACCGTACTGCGTTTGACATCATTCCTGGTTACGCTATTTCCAATAGCATGATGCTGTTCGGCAAGGTATCTGCATTGAGCGCAGACGGCGCGTCCACCACTGCGGGCGTGGAAACCAAGAAAAGTATTTCTGGTGTGGGTTATGGCTTTGGTCTGCGCGGCCTGATCGACAAGAACATGTTCTACCAGCTGGGCTATGACATCAACAAGTACAACGATGTTGACTTTGGCACTGGCAATGTAAAAGCGTCCTCCAGTGTGTTCTCCCTGGGCGTGGGCTACAAGTTCTGACTGCGGCGGATCTGAGGTTCAAGAGGCTCACCCTGGTGGGCCTTTTTCTTTGCAGTGACCTGTCAACAGGCTGCAACTTTTTGCGTTATTCAACAGGAGGTATTCACATGAAATTCAAAGTTCTATTAACCGCGCTTGCCGTGGCTTCTCTTTCCACCCTGTCCGCTCAGGCGCAGGTTCTGGGGGCGATTACAGCGTCCCCCATGACCGCCAAGACGGGTGAGCCTGTCACCATTACTGCCAATATCGATGTACTCAACGCCAACTACTGTGGTTTCGTGGTGGGTTTCGGTGACGGCGCATTCAAAGATGCTGTCAGCGACGCCAGCAACCCCACCCCGCTGGTGCTGACCCACACCTATGCCAAGGCAGGTAATTACCATGTGACCCTGGGTGGGAAAAATGTGCAGAGCCATCCCAACTGCGGTGGTCAGGAGCGTGCGGTGGATATCGTGGTCACGGGCACAACCAAGTCTGCGGCACCTGCTGCTTTGAAGGCAGCGGAAGTATGTGCTTCCGGCTGGAAGCTCTCGGGCAAGCTCAATGCCAAGACGGGTGCTTTCACCTGCGCCGCCAAAGCGGGAACAGCGTTTCCTGCTGCCAAGCCGGAGTGCAGTGGCGACCTGAGCTATTTCGAGAACACCAAGAAGGGACAGTACGGCTGCAAGCCGTAACTTGACGCGGGCGTTTGGCCCGCTGATGCTTTATGCCGTTTAAGAGGCTGCCAGGGTTGCGACTTTGGCAGCCTCTTCTGCTTCGCGCTGGGCAGCAGCGGCTGCAGCGGCTGCGATCAGCGTGGTTTTGCACACCGCACGGGCAAGCGGCCGCCCATCCACAAAGGCCTGCAGTTCGCCCGGCTCCATGGCGACCCAGGCCTCATTGGTGGTGAGCGGCTCGGTGACCACAATCACCTGGCGGTCCTGCGGGCCGTTGAGGTCGGAGAGGTCGACGGTCATGTCCTCGTCCGCAAGCCTCACCTCCGGGAACGGGTGCTGGCGCAGCACGTAGTGCAACTTGGTGCTGGCGTGGGCCCAGAGCGCCTGTCCGTTACTGAGCAGGAAATTGAAGGTGCCGTGCCGTGCGATGCGCGGCACCAGCTCAGACAAGGTGCAGGTGAGTTCTTCCACCGTGGGCACGTTGGCATGCGACTTGTTAAGCTCCTGCAGCAGCCAGCAGAACGCCAGCTCGCTGTCGGTAGTGCCCACCGGTTTGAAGCTGCCATGTAGGGGTGGGTTGAATTCCTTGAGGTCGCCGTTGTGGGCAAACACCCAGTAACGGCCCCAGAGCTCGCGGGTGAATGGGTGGCAGTTTTCCAGTGTCACCGCACCGACCGTGGCCTTGCGCACATGGGCCACCACGTTGTGGCTTTTGATGGGGTAGGACTTGAGCATCTTCGCGATCGGCGAGGTGGATGCGCTTTCCTTGTCCACAAAGTGCCGGGCCGCTTTGCCGGGTTGATCGCCTTCGCTCTCAAAGAACGCGATGCCCCAGCCATCGGAGTGGTGGTCTGTGCAGCCGCCACGCTGCGAAAAGCCGGTAAAGCTCAGCGTCAGGCTGGCTGGCAAATAGCTGTTCATCCCAAGCAGTTGGCACATGAAAACAGTGTAACCCTGCGAGGGCTCTAACTGCGGGGTTCTGACCACAGTTTGCCGCCCACCGCCCAGTTCTCGCGCCGGACCTCGGCGATAACGACATGCACGCTGTCGGGGCTTCCGCCCAGAACCTCGACGCTGACACGCGTAATTTCCTCGGCCAATTTTTTCTTCTGTTCCAGTGTGCGGCCTTCCAGCATTTCAACGTGGTAGATGGGCATGGGCATCCTTTTGGGGAAAGAGTGAATACGGTTGCAGTTTAGACTGCGGGGATTGTATTTTTCGGACTGCTTCCTGTTGCGCACTGACTCCACTTTTCTGCCCCGCTCACCAGCGCTGCGTTGGCTCCTGCTGGCGCTGTTTGCGCTGCACCTGTGTCTGGGTTCGCTCATGGGGCTGTCGGTCGATGAGGCGCATTACGCCTTGTACGCAGCACACCCTGCGCTGAGTTATTTTGACCACCCCCCGCTGGTGGGCTGGGCGCAAATGCCGCTGGTGGCACTGCAGGTGCCCGACAGCGCGCTGCGGCTGGTACCCGGTCTGTTGTGGCTGGCCACTGTGCTCGGGGTGTACCGCGTGACCGTCCAGCTGCACGTCGAGAGCCAGAGCGCTGGCGCTGCGGCGGCCGGGTTGTGGGCCGTACTGGCGCTGGCGCTGGCGCCGCTGCTACACATCCTGGGCATGGGGTTGTTGCCGGACACCCTGCTGATGGCGCTGACGGTCGCTCTGATGCACCAGACGCTCACGCTGACAGAGTTGTCCCGGCCTGCCAGGCCCATCGACTGGCTGGTACTCGGTGTTCTGCTCGGGCTGGCGGGCCTGAGCAAGTACACGGCCGTTCTTGCGGCCATGGCTGTGGCGATCTGTCTGCTGGCTGCACATGGACCCAGGCTGTTGCGCAGCCCCTGGCTGTGGCTGTCGGCGCTGGTGGCGGCGATTCTGATTGCACCTGTGATCCTCTGGAATGCCCAGAACCAGTGGGTGTCGTTTGCGTACCAGTTCCAGCATGGTGCGGGAGGAGCTTGGCAATTCCCGCATGTACTGCGGTTTCTTCTGCTGCAAGTGGTGGTGTATGGGCCGCTGCTGCTGTGGGGCGGGCAGGGTCTGCGCATGGTCGCGCGGACCCCGTCCCGTTGGTTGGCGGCGTTCTTCGCGATTCCCTTTGCCCTGCTGGCCTACCTGTCAGGCGGCGGCACCAGCCTGCCACACTGGACGGCTCCGGCCTGGGTGGCGCTGGCGCCGTTTGCCGGCATGGCACTGGCACACGCGGTCCAGACCCGGGCGCGCAAATGGGTCCTGGCCCTGGTGGCTGTGCAGGCGCTGTTGTGCCTCGCATTACCCGTTTTGATGGCCACGGGTGGTGTGCCTTTCTTCCAGGCCAAGGCTGCCACCAGTGCGCAAGCTCCCAATCCTTTTGCTGATCTGCATGGCTGGGACCAGGCCGGGGCCCGCGCACGCAGCCTGGCGGCGCAACACCAGCTCGACAGCGTATCCGTGCAGAACTGGACGCTGGCCAGCCGTCTGGGCTGGTACGCTCGACCCATGAAAGTGCATGTGCTCGAAGACCGTTTTGACCAGTTTGACCTGTGGGCCGGTGATCTGCCGCAGGGAGGCAATACGCTGCTGGTCGACTGGAGTGAAATGGCCTATGTGACACCCGTGGGCGGCAATGGCTTTGCAAGCTGCAAGTTGCTGGACGTATTGCCTGTGCAGCGCCTGGGCCGGCCGCTGTCCGAGTTTCGCTTCTATGCCTGCAATGGCTGGTCCGCAGACCCCAAACCACGCCTGCAGTCCGAGGCGGGTGCGCCATGACATCGGCGCAGTTCAACAAGGATGTGGCGCTCTGGGTCTGGGCTTTGCCTGTAGTGCTGTTCCTGGTGTCTGCGCCGCTGTGGCTGCACTGGTGGGAGCCACAGATGTTTGTAGCCATCAACACCCTGTGCATGCCTGTGGCAGCGCAGTTCTGGACCGGGTTGTCGCTGCTGGGCAATGGCTGGGGCATCTTGGGGGTCACCGCGCCGCTGCTGGTGCTGGCGCCCCGACTGATGTGGGCCTGGCTGTGTGCTGCACCATTCGCCATTCTGTTCGCCCGCACCGGCAAGTTCTTTCTGGAAAGCCCACGCCCGGCGGCTGTGGTGGACAACGCCCAGATGCGCATTGTGGGTGAGGTGCTGCACAACGTCTCCATGCCCTCGGGCCATACGCTGACGGCCTTTGCGGTGGCATCGGGCATCTTCTTTGCCATTCCGCGTGCGCGGCGCATGCGCCACATCTGGCTGCTGGTGCTGGCTGCGGGCACGGGGTTGTCGCGCATTGCGGTGGGCGCACACTGGCCCGGTGATGTGGCGGTGGGGGCCAGCTTGGGGCTCCTGGCAGGTCTGCTGGGGAACCAGCTGCTCGCGCGCATGGCGCCGGTACATTGCCAGCCCACCCACTGGAGCCTGCGGCTGGTCGCTGTGCTGGTGGCACTGGCGGTGTACCACCTGCTGTCGGAGGAACTCGATTTTGCCGAGAACGGGCCGCTTCAGCTGCTGTTGGCCCCGGTGGCGGTGGTGTCCTTGGTGGTGTTCGCCATCCGCAACGCCAGGGCGCTTAAAGCCGCATAGGCTGCACCGGCCTGAGGGTCCCACGCGGTCACTACTTGCGTCTGGCGTGCGATGGCGGTCAGATCACCACGCGCAGCCGGACCGGTCAGCGCAGCGGCAGGGCCCAACCGCTGGATGTTGGCCACGGCGTTCGACATCAGCGAAGCCCGCAAAGACGGTATCAGGCTGGCGGGCACCCCGGTGGTCTGCCAGGCACTTTCTGCCAGCGACTCCAGTACCGGCAGGAAGTTGGTGGCAAACACGGCCGCTGCGTGGTACAGCACCTTGTCGGTGCTGGCTACATCAAAGCACTGTGCACCGATCCGCGTGAAGGCATCTCGCAACAGGGCGCAGGCATCTGCGTCGCCTTCCAGCGCACAGGCTGTGCCTGGAAACTGCTGCACGGCCAGGGCGGGTGTGGCAAAGCTCAGGATGCAGTGCGCACTGGCCACCTGCCAACCCAGATTCTTCAGCGGTGCCAACACGTCCGCAGTCAGGGCGCCGCTGCAATGCAGGGCGATCGCCGGTGGCAGGTGGTGAGCCTGGGCGTGGGCCGCCAGATCTGCAGCGGCTTGCGCAATGCCCGCGTCCGGTACGGCGAGCATCCACACGTCGGCTGTGGCCATGGCATCCAGGGTCACGATGGGGTGTCCTGCACCAATGAAATCGCAGGCGGTCTGGGCACTCTGCAGATGGCGCGTGTGGAGGTGCTGGATCGCGAACACCTGGCGCGCGTGCCACAGGTGGGCCAGCGTCTGGCCCACACGGCCAGCGCCAATCAGGTTTAGAGTCTGCATGTTCATACGACCAGCGGGTCTTCCTGCATCGCTTCCATCTGCTCTTCGAGCATCAGCACCTGGCCGTGCCAGTAGTCGCTGCTGCCGAACCACGGAAAGTTGGCCGGAAAAGTCGGGTCGCTCCAGCGCCGGGCCAGCCAGGCGCTGTAGTGGATCAGGCGCAGGGTACGCAGCGGTTCGATCAGGGCCAGTTCGGCGCGGTCAAACTCGCGGAACTGCTCATAGCCGTCGACCAGTGCGCCCAGCTGGCGCGTGCGTTGCTGCCGGTCACCGCTGAGCAGCATCCACAGGTCCTGCACGGCCGGGCCCATGCGGGCGTCGTCCAGGTCGACAAAGTGCGGACCCGGGCCGGCATCGCCGGCGGCATCCAGTGGGGTCCACAGGATATTGCCGGGGTGGCAGTCCCCATGCAGCCGCAGCAGGCGGATACCAGAGGAATTTGAGTGTTTTTGGCCTTCAGCCCCCGTCAATGGTGCGTAAGTAGCTATTAAATCGATAGCGTTCTGGCAGGCCCTGGTCCAGGTGGACTGCACGTCCAGCGGCACCATGTCGTGTTCCAGCAGCCATTGCATGGGCTCGATGCCAAAGCTTTCCAGGTTCAGGGTCGGGCGGTGTGCAAAGGGTCGCTGGGCCCCCACGCTGTGGATGCGGGCCAGAAAGCGGCCGATCCATTCCAGGACTTCACCGTCGTCCAGTTCGGGTGGGCGGCCACCGCGGCGCGGGCTGACGCTGAAACCAAAGTCGCCGAAGTGGTGCAGAGTGTGTGGCCCTTCGGCGGCGAGTTGGCTTGTCAGCTGCAGTGGGCCGATCACCGGAATTTCCGCGGCCATCAGCTCGGCGGCAAACGCATGCTCTTCCAGAATCTGGGCATCGCTCCAGCGCCCGGGTCGGTAGAACTTGGTGACAACCTGGGTGCCATCTTCCAGGTGCACCTGGTACACCCTGTTTTCGTAGGACGACAGCGCGGTCAGGCGGCCATCACCGCGCAGACCTACGCTGTCGAGCGCATCAAGGACCAGGTCGGGGGTGAGTGATTCAAAGGCATGGAGCATGCCCCGATTGTCAACCCAACCCGGATCCGCTTAGCCCAGCGGTCCCAGGTCGTCGCCATACACCGATGGCGTCTCGGTGTCGGAGTCGGAATAGCCGCTGGCGGCCGGCTTCTCGCGCTCGGTCTGTTCGCCCAGATGTTCAAAGGGCAGGGACTGCTTCACCAGGATGACGGTGCAGGGTGCGTCCATGGCGACCTTGATCGGCACGGTGGCAATGAAGCGCTGGGTCTTGAGTCCGTGGGTCGCGGCGCCCATCACGATCACGCTGACGTTGTTGCCACGGGCATAGTCCAACAAGGCCTCGGCCGGGTCGCCGGATTCCAGTACGTGGCAGGAAATCTGGTTGCTGGGGTGTTCCAGGGGCTGCGCCCATTGGTGCAGGGCCGTGAGGTAGCGCCGGTGCACATTGGTCTCGCTTTTCTCTTCGTCCGACGCACTGGTCTGGCCCGAAGAAATCACGGTCACGCAGGCCAGGCGCGCGCCGGGGCGCGTGCCCAGGGAGCGGGCCACAGCCTGGCGCAACGAGTACAGCGTGGCGTCGGTCACATCCTTGTGCGGCACGGCCACCATGACGATGGGTACTTCATCGATCTGTTGCGAAGGCACCGGGCTGGGCTGGTAATGCATGCCCGCAGCCTTGATCCAGCGTTTGAAGTGGGTGGTGAACTTGGTGCCGGTGACATTGGTGCCGCGTTCCGTGATCTGGACCTGGGTCGGGTGCATCAGGTCAAACGCCAGATGGGCAGCAGACGGGTAGCGCTTGACCGCTTCTGGTTCCAGACAGCGCAGCACCACCTCCTGCAGCCAGGTGGGGACGTCCGGGTTCACCTTGCGCGGTGGCGGTGGGTCCATCCACAGCCGCTGGCGCAGGCCTGCCGGTGTCTGGGGCTCGCCAAAGGGCAGCTCGCGCGTGCACAGCTGGTAGAGCATCACCCCGATGGCGAAAATGTCGCTGCGCGGGTCGCCCCGCACTCCCACCACCTGTTCGGGGGCAATCCAGGCGGGGGATCCCACCGCCTTGCGCAACTGTTCTGCCAGCAGGTCGGGATAGTGGGCGTGCCAGGAGAGGCCAAAGTCCAGCAGCACGGCACTGCCATCGGTGCGGAACAGCACGTTGGCTGGCTTGAGGTCCAGGTGCACCGCATTTTGCTGGTGCAATGCATGGGCGGCCTGCGCCATGGATGCGCCCAGCCGGACCACTTCATCCATGCTGGGGGGGAGTTCGGAGTCGAGCCAGTGTTGCAGGGTCCGGCCGTGCACATATTCCATCACCAGGTAGGGCACGCGGTCCAGATCGCCCGCAGCCACAAAGCGGGGCATGTGGTTGCCGGTCAGCGCCTGCATGATCTGGCACTCCACTTCGAAGCTGACAATGTTCTCGGCACCGTCGCCCGCCGTCATGCGCGGGATTTTCATGGCCATGGGAAAGCCCACGCTGAAACGGCTGTCGGTGTAGCGCACCTGGTAGATGTGCGCCATGCCGCCGGAGTGGATGCACTCCTCGATGGTGAATCCATCCAGCAGGGTTCCTGGCTCCAGTAGTTTCATCGTCCCTTCTCCAGTCGTTCAGCAAAGAATTCGGGCAAGCCCGCCCTCCGGATGGCCGCAGCTGCATGCCCATGGTTGTAGGGCACACGGTGGAATGTCAGTTGCGCCCGGTCTGTGTCGAGCAGGGCGTACATGCTGGCGGGTTTGCCATCGCGGGGCTGGCCGACCGAGCCCACCGTGCTCAGCCACTGGCGATGGCGCGGTACTGGCACCGCCACGCCGGGCTGGGGAATGAACTTCATCAAACCCGAGGTGGCACCCCGGTAGTACAGGGTCTGTTCATGCACATGGCCACCAAAGACATAACGAATTTCCGGGTTGGCCGTGGCGGCATCCAGACTGGCTGTGGCGGCCCGCTCGTCATACACATAGCGCCACAGCTCAGGACCGTCAGCGCTGGCGTGGACCAGCAAAATGTTATCGACTTGTGTCGTCAGGGGGAGCTGTTCCAGCCAGTCACGCTGCGCCTTGTTTAGTTGCCGGCTGGTCCAGGTCGCCGTGCTGTCGCCAATGGTTTTGATTTCGGCTGGCGGGTGGATGGCCATGGCGTCGTGGTTTCCCTTGAGGACGATGGCGCCTTCTTCGGTCATCAGCATCACGCGGTCCACGACTGCTGCGGGGTCGGCCCCATAGCCGACCAGGTCACCTAAAAAAGCAAAGCGTTGCGCCCGCTGGGCACGGGCATGGGCCAGGCACGCGTCAAGTGCCTGGATATTGCCGTGGATGTCCGACAGCAGGGCCAGTCTCATGGTGTCTCCGAAATCTGTATACCGTCATCATGCTACGAACGGCTGACAGCAAGTTTGCAGACTGGCATGCCGGTCTGGATTGACGCAAGTCAACAGCAAATCAAATACGCAACACCCGTGGCCGGGAAGCGGACCGGGACAGCTCGGGTCGCTCAGGCGACCGGCAACGACAGCATATGTCCCATGCGCGGATCGCCGCGACCCGCCAGAACGGTCTGGTAGGCCGATTGCACCGCCTGCGCGCCGTCATGGTGCTGGACAACAACCCAGGGCGGTGTGGATTGTGTCACCGCGGCCAGAAATCCTTCCCATGACTGCACCAGCTTTTGGCCCAGCCCCGCAGCGCCCCATTCGGTACTGCGTTTCTTGATCTGGGCGGGGGCAAAGAACAGCGTGGGTTTGGGGCCGGGCAGGTCACGACCGCCCCCCAGTTCTGCCACATGCGTGCCGCCAATGGAACTGCTGTAGGCCAGACCCTTGCAGTGGGTGTGCAGCGTTTTGCGGAACGCTGCATTGCCGGCAAAGTCGACGTAGATGCAGGGCGTGTCCTCTGCGATGCTGGTGAGGGCGTCGTAGGTCAGTACCCGGTGGTAGCAGCCCAGGCTCTCACAGAACGCCACGTTGCCGGGAGAGGTCAGCCCCACCACTTCAATGTTCTTGCGCTGGGCCATCTGGAACGCTGTGCCCAACGCGGTCTTGCTCGATGCACTGGACAACAGCATCACGGCAGGCCGTCCCGGTGTGGCGGCTGTACCAAACCAGTCGTTGTCGGCCAGAAAATCGTCAATCAGCCAGGACGTGATGAACAGCGGACGCAGCAGCGCCTGCAAATCTTCGGTATCGGCGCGGTAGAACGGGTCGGTGCGGGTACGGGTGTACTGGTTGTACACCGCATGCAGTTCTGCGCGGTGGGGTGCCGCGTCGGAAAACGACAGGGGTGTCACCCGCGTCGGGGTCAGGTCTACTGCATTGGCCATCGGAAAGTAGCCGTACAGATGCTCACCCACCGGCACATCGGCGTGGCGCGACTGCACCACGGTGCCAAACCCCCACACGGGAATGCGTCCCCAAGCTGCGTCCGGTGTTCCGTCTTCGGACAGCACCGGGAAGAAGCGCCAGTAATTCATGGCGTCCCCAAAGGCGGCGTAGGTGATGTTGTTGGACGTGAGGGCAAAGCGGGTGATCTGCACCCGGACCTGGCCGTCCGCCAGGGCGGCGGCGGGACGGGTCCAAAGGCGGGTGGTCGTGAGCTGGTCCTTGCGGACGAGAAGGTCAGTGGTGTGCATGGGGTGACCATAAAGGAAACGGCCAGTCCCCACAACAGGGACTGGCCGCACAGGTGACAGTCGGTGGACTGCCAGAGTGGCAGTCTGGCGATCAGACGATGGTGATGGTCACTTCGATGTTGCCGCGGGTGGCGTTGGAGTAGGGGCACACAGCGTGGGCCTGTTGCACCAGAGCTTCTGCAGCAGCGCGCTCCATGCCGGGGATGTTCACAGCCAGTTGCACTTCAATACCAAAGCCTTGCGGAATCTGGCCAATGCCCACGGTGGCATCGATGCTGGTATCGGCAGGCAGGGCAATCTTCTGGGTACCAGCGACAAACTTCATTGCGCCAATGAAGCACGCGCTGTAGCCTGCGGCAAACAGCTGCTCGGGATTGACGCCACCGCCGGCGCCGCCCATTTCCTTAGGCACTGCCAGCTTGAGGTCGAGCAGGCCGTCGGAGGTGCGAGTGGTGCCGTCGCGGCCGCCAGTGGATTTGGCGTGGGCGCGGTACACAACTTTTTCGATTTTGTTAGCCATGGTGTTTCCTTCGGGGGTGGGTGCCCACGCAATGTGGGCGGGTTAAAAATGGGGTGGGCGGTGTGGCGTACTACGTACCGGTCAGCCGGTTACGTAGCGCTTGCACTTCGTGTGTCAGCGTCATCAATTCGGAAATGGGGCAACCCGCTGCCTCCACCACGCAGGCGGGCACGCTGGTGGCGCGGGTCTTGAGCTTTTTGCCATCAGACGTCAGGCGGACTTCCACCCGGCGTTCGTCTTCCGCCGACCGCTGACGAGTCACCAGGCCCGAATGCTCCATGCGCTTGAGCAGCGGTGTCAGCGTGCCGGAGTCCAGAAACAGGCGCTCGCCCAGTGCAGAGACGGTCAGTCCGTCCTGCTCCCACAGCACCAGCATCACCAGGTATTGCGGGTAGGTCAGCCCCAGGTCTTCGAGCAGGGGCTTGTAGAGCTTGGTCATCGCCAGAGACGCCGAATACAAGGCGAAGCACAACTGGTTGTCCAGCAGCAAGGCAGAGGCGGGCAGTGGGCGGGTGGATGTACTTGGCATGGATGAATTGTAGCGAGAAATTAAATTGTGTACAATTGAATTGGGAAAATGCCACTACAACACCAGGGTCTTTGTAGTGGCAGGGGCGGTAGTTCGCCCGCTTGTCTGGCTAGCGGCGGAAGCGTTTGCGGGTGAGTGCCAGGGCGACCCAGAACGCCACCGTGGCGTAGGCCACCAGGACCAGGGCGTGGCGCAGCACATGGGCAGGCCACTGGTCCATGAAGAGCGGGCGCACCAGCGCCACCGCATTGCTCAGCGGCAACCAGTCGGCCACCACCCGTACCGCGACGGGCAGCTGGTCCAGCGGGAAGAAGATGCCACTGAGGAACATCATCGGCGTGAGGAACAACGTGAAGTAGTAGGTAAAAAAGTCGTAGCCCTTGGCGAGCGCATTGAACACCAGCGCCATGCAGCTGAAGGTAATGCCCACGCCCAGCAGAATGGGCCAGGCCAGCAGCAGCTTGGGGCTGTGGCTGATGCCCAGTGCCAGCATGACGCCCAGAATGGCGGTCACGGTAAACAGCGATTTGAAAGCCGCCCACAGCATCTCGGCCATCACGATGTCATCGAGCCCCACGGGGGCATTCATGATGCCGTCCCAGGTTTTCTGCACATGCATGCGCGAGAACGCGGAGTACAGGGCTTCGAACGATGCGGCCTGCATGGCGCTCATGCAAATCGAACCGCTGGCCAGAAACAGGATGTAGGGCACTTGCGCCCCATCCACCGTAATCTGACCCACCAAGGCGCCCATGCCGTAGCCAAAGGCTACCAGCCACATCAGCGGTTCGGCAATATTGCCCACCAGACTGGGAATGGCCAGTTTGCGCCACACCAGCAGGTTGCGCAGGAATACGGGCCAAAAGCGCAGGGAAAGCCGTGGCGCACGCCACACCGATTCGTTTGTCATGCGTCCTCCCGGATCTGGCGACCGGTCAATTTGAGAAACAGGTCCTCCAGGTTGGCGGGCCGGTGCAGCGTTCTGAGTTGCGTATGCGCGCCCAGAGCGGACAGCAGGGAGGCGGCGTCGGATGTGTAGAAGAACACGGTCTCTCCGCTGACTTCCACGCGCGCTGCCATGTTGCGTAGCGGGCTGTCCACCAGCGCCAGTGCGCCATTTCCGTACACCTCCACCACGTCGGGTTCCAGGTGCCGTGCAATCAGGTCACGCGGCTTCCCTTCCGCAATCTTGCGGCCATGGTCCAGCACCAGCAGGCGGGTGCACAGGCGCTCGGCCTCGTCCATGAAATGGGTGGTGAGCAGGATCGATTTGCCCTGTTGCAGCAACAACTGCAGGCGCTCCCACATCAGGTGGCGGGCCTGCGGGTCCAGCCCGGTGGTCGGCTCGTCCAGTAGCAACAGTCGCGGGTCGTTGACCAGGGCGCGGGCCAGCGACAGGCGGCGCTTCATGCCGCCGGACAGCTCGCCGGGTTTGGCGCTGGCTTTGCTCGTCAGCGACGCAAATTCCAGCAGCTGCGGAATGCGGGCGCGGATCGCCGCGTCTTTCATGCCGAAATAACGCCCATAGACAAGCAGGTTTTCCGCACAGGTGAAATCGGGGTCGAGGGTGTCGAACTGGCTCACCACGCCCAGCTGGGCCTTGATGGCCAATGCGTCGCGCGGCATGTGCAGCCCCATCACCTCGACACTTCCGTTGTCGGGTGCTGTCAGTCCCAGGCACATGCGGATGGTGGTGGTCTTGCCAGCGCCGTTGGGGCCGATCACGCCCAGGCACTCGCCCGGTTCGATCTCGAACGACAGGTCTTTGACGACTTCGGCGTCACCATAGCGTTTGTGCAAATGCTGCACACGAAAAAGCGGTGTGGACATGCATTCCATTGTGGCGCAACCCGCTCCGTCCTGCATCAGGAAGTCAGCTCCAGGCGGCCACGTCCCAGTGCCTTGGCCTGGTACAAGCCGTTGTCGGCCCGGATGATGAGTTCGGTGAGGCTATGGTCCGAGGGGCGCAGCATCGCCAGGCCCGCGCTGTAGTTGGCCGCGCCCTGCGGGAACTCCTGGCCAGCTCGCAAGAACGCCTCGCGCAGGCGGTGCTCAAACAGCACGGCTGCCGTCATATCGGTTTGTGGGAGCAGCAGGGCGAATTCCTCACCACCCAAGCGGGCCGCCAGGTCGCTGCTGCGCCGGTTGGACTGCAGCACACGGCCCACCATGCGCAAGACCTGGTCGCCGGCCTCATGTCCATGGGTGTCGTTGATGCGCTTGAAATGGTCCAGGTCGAGCATGATCAGCGCCAGCGGGCTGTCGTGCCGTTGGGCCTGATCGAACAACACCCTGGCACGCTCATCCCAGCCGTGGCGATTGGGCAAACCGGTCAGGTGGTCGGTGAAGGCCTGCGCACGCAATTTGGCTTCGGCTTCTTCGCGCCAGGCCACCAGAATGGCCACCGTAATGAGAATCTGCCCCACGTTGGCCACAATTTGGGCGACCATGTTGACTGGGTGACCTGACTGGAAATGGGGGTAGGACTCCGGGAAGAAGGCACCGAGAATGCCCCTGCCGATCGTGGCGCCTGCTACTGCCCCGTAACACAGGAAAAGCATCCAGCGCCAGCGACGGCTGGAGTCCACTTTGTGCCGGATGGTGGCTCGGGCCACCAGCAGCAGCTGGGCCGCCAGCAGGAAGTTGGCCCACCCTACCCGCACGCTGTAGTTGGAAAAGCTCAATGCATAGCCCAGCGGCATCAGTATGACCAGAGCAATCAGCAGCTTCTCCCCAACGCGCCTGCCAAGCCATGCACGCAGGGCAAGAAACATCAGGTAGTTGGAGGCGCCCGCACAGGCCATGCTGACCGTGGAGATGGCCATATCCAGCCAGTGCCCTGCCCAGAACCCCGAAGCAATGATAGTCACCCAACCCAGAGTTTGTGCGATCAGACTGGCCTGGGCCAGCCGCGCAGCGCGGCTGACGCCACGCCCCATGATCAGTGGCAGCGCGACCGACACGGTGCCCAGATTGAGCGCTGTCAGCAACAGGACCGTAAAAACGCTGACCTGGTCCATGGGCTACAACGGTGATTTCACTGAAATGCCACTTCGGCAAAACTGCGCAGCTTGCGGCTGTGCAGTTGGTCGATGCCTTGCTTGCGCAACAACTCCACGGCGCGCATACCAATGCGCAGATGCTGGTCCACGCGCTCGCGGTAGAAGTGGTTGGCCATGCCGGGCAACTTGATTTCGCCGTGCAGCGGCTTGTCGCTCACGCACAGCAGGGTGCCATAAGGCACACGGAAGCGAAAGCCGTTGGCAGCGATGGTGGCACTCTCCATGTCCAGCGCCACGGCGCGGCTCTGGCTGAAGCGGCGTTGCGGCTGGTTGTTGGGCAGCAACTCCCAGTTGCGGTTGTCGGTGCTGGCCACAGTGCCAGTGCGCATGATGCTCTTGAGTGCAGCCCCTTGGACCTGGGTGACATCGGCCACGGCCTGTTCCAGGGCGACCTGAATTTCTGCCAGTGCCGGAATCGGCACCCACAATGGCAACTCTTCGTCCAGGACGTGGTCTTCGCGCACATAGCCGTGGGCCAGCACATAGTCACCCAGTTGCTGGGTGTTGCGCAGGCCGGCGCAATGGCCCAGCATGATCCAGGCGTGCGGGCGCAGTACCGCGATATGGTCGGTGATGTTCTTGGCGTTGGCCGGTCCCACACCAATGTTGACCATGGTGATGCCGGTGCGGTCGGCGCGCATCAGGTGGTAGGCCGGCATCTGTGGCAACCGGGGTGGCTCTTTGCCCAGGGCATCCTCGGCTTCCACAGGCAGCCCCTTGCGGCGCGTGACGACATTGCCCGGTTCTACGAATGCAACATAGTCGCTGGCGGGGTCAGCCATGGCGGCCCGGCCCAGCGCAATGAACTCGTCGATATAGAACTGGTAGTTGGTGAACAGGATGAAATTCTGGAAGTGATCCGGGGTGGTGCCGGTGTAATGGCGCAGGCGGTGCAGCGAATAGTCCACGCGGGGTGCGGTGAACAGCGACAGGGGTTGTGCCTCTCCCGCCTTGGCCTCGAACGTGCCATTGGCAATGCCATCGTCCATGGCGGCCAGATCTGGCAGGTCGAATACATCACGCATGCGCATGCGACGTTCTGCGCTCATATTGCCCTCCACGTGGTCGTGCTCGGCAAATGAGAAGTGCACAGGAATGGGCTGCGTGCTGGTTCCAATTTCCAGTTCGACCTGGTGGTTCTGCAACAGTAGGCGGAACTGCTCCAGGTAGTACTCGCGGTAGAGATCCGGGCGCGTCAGGGTGGTTTCAAACCGGCCGGGTCCCGCGACAAAACCGTAACTCAGGCGGGCAACTTCGGGGGCGGCGGTGCGGGAGACCGTATCCGTGTGGATGCGTACCAGTGGGTAGCAGGCACGGATATGGCCGTTGACGTCTTCTCCAGCGACAAACCGCGCCATGGCCTGGCGCAGATGGCTGATGCTGGCATCGTAAATGCGCATGACCTGGGCCAAAGCCATGGCCGGGTCCGTAAAGCGGACGGGTGCGATGAAAGGGGGAAGTAAGGGCATATCCACATGGTACCGCGGCGTGCCTTGGGGTAGAGTGGTCGCACCTGTTTCCCTGAAGAAGGATTGGCTATGGCACTGGGTGCGCAGAATTTCAAACGTGCAGCGTGGGTGCTGCTGAGCCTGCTGGTGGCATTGCTGGCACTGGTGTACGGTGTGCTGATGGTGTATGGCATTCCGCAGAACGCGGCCGGCATGGCCGCCAAGGGCATTTGTTCTGCGGCCTTTGTGGCAGGTCGCCCAGTGCAGAACCTCTTTGCCGAGGACGTGCTGCCAGCCAGCCCGGTGCTGGGGGCCATCAGGATTTCTATCGACGAGCGTACCCACAGCGTGACGGCCACGTTTGCCGGGCTGGTGTCACGCCGTGCCGTGCTGGTCAGCCAGCGGGGATGTGTTCTGGAGCTGGAGCCTGACGCCAGCGCAAAAGCTTACCAACCGGCAGTAGATGGCAGCAAGCCGTGGCCGGAGGGGGACGCAGCATTGGCCCCGAAAGCGTGGGGGCCGGGTGCGGATGCCGTGAAATTGCAGCAAGTGGTGGATGCGGCCTTTGTGGGCGCGGGCAACCCGTCGGCTGCCAATGCGCGCGGCCTGGCAGTGGTCCACCAGGGGCGCCTGCTGCTGTTGCGAGACGCACCCGGGTTTGCGCCGGGCACAGGTTTGCACGGCTGGTCCATGACCAAAACCATCACCGGCATGCTGACCTACAAACTGTCGGTCGACGCGGGGCTGGCGCTGGATGCGCCTGTGGTGGACGCGTTTCCTGCCGGTCGCGAACCGGATTGGGTGGCAGCCTGGCGCAGGGATGCGCGCAAGACCATCAAGGTCGCGGACCTGTTGGGCATGCGCGAGGGGTTGGCCACCACCGAAGACTATGCCCCCTGGGGGTCGGTGCCGCAGATGCTCTGGGGTGCGCCAGATGTGGCCAGTTGGGCTGCGCGCCACCCAGCCGAAGTGCCGCCAGCCACCCGCTGGCAGTACCTGAGCGCCACGACCAATGTGCTGGCCGCCGTGGCCCGTGGCCGCTTTGCCAGCGACGCCGAGTACTGGGCCTATCCGCGCAAGGCGATCTTCGATCCGATTGGCGCGAAGTCTGCGGTGCTGGAAACCGACACTGCGGGTAACTGGGTGGGGTCGTCCTACCTGTGGGCCAGTGTGGGCGACTGGGCCCGTCTGGGGCAGTTGATGCTGCAGGATGGTCAATGGGGCACGGGTACCCAGAAAGTGCAGGTGTTGCCGCCCGGATGGCTCAAGCTGGCCAGCACACCGTCGATGCAGAAGGGGGAGGGGCTGGGTTACGGTGCCCAGAGCTGGCTGTACGGCAACCGCCAGGAGGGGCGGTGCAAGGATTTCCCCGGGGTGCCAGAGGATACGGTCGCCATGGGTGGGCACTGGGGGCAGATGGTGGCGGTCGTGCCGTCGCGAAACGCGGTGGTGGTGCGACTCGGCTGGACATTCCGCAAGGGGCAGTTTGACGGGTGCCAGCTGCTCACCGACGTACTGGCTGCACTGCCGAACTAGTTCAGCGGTATATTCAGGATCAACGCATTTCGTGGAGCATGTCGTTGCAGGATCCCAAGGATGACTCTCGGTTCAAGGAAACCGGATTCCCCTCACTGAGCTGGGAAGAGGAAGATCTGCCTACGCGCCCCACCCCCTTGCACGAGCGGCCCCTGCAGGCGCGCATCGACAGCGAGATGGAAGTCATCGCCCGTCACCATGTTCGGATTGCCCTGGCGATTGAAAAATTCTGGGGCCACCGGGACTGCGTGGAATACATCCAGAGCCTCATCCTCAGTGGCGACAAGGACGGCGAAAAGCGCGTCGGCTTCAAGCCGGAAGTGCTCTCCGCCCTGATCAATCTGGTGTCACTGCACAAGAAGGTGTGAGCGGTCTGGCGCACGCCGGGCAGACGCAGGCCTTGCCTTTTGCTTCGGAGGGCACGCGCTCCAGCAGAGCCGTATCGAACGTGGCCTGGGTGCACCAGCAGGGTGGCTGCGGAATGCCTGTGGCGCGCTCTATTTCATTCGCGCACTGGTTGGACTGGCCGCACAGGGGGCACAGACAGGGATCAATGAAAATAGGTGCAGATGGCGTCATGGCGCCACTGTAGCGCCTCTGGGCTCCGTGCTGGGTTGGGTCTGTGGACGGTTGCGTGCTGGCAGATAGTCTCCAAACACCCGGGACTGGCCCAATTCCTCTGCAAACGCGCCCTGGTGCCAGGCCACTCGCCCGCCGATGATGGTGGTGTCCACTGCATTGCCTGCATTGACCAGGCGCTTCAGTCCTTCAAACTGGGCCAGTTGCGTTTCACGGTAGCAGGCAAGGCTGGCATCGAGTTGGGCGGGATCAATCACCACCACATCGGCCCGGTCACCCACTTGCAGTCGGCCAGCATCTACATTGAACCAATCGGCCAGCTCACGCGTGAGGCGCCAGACCGCGCGCTCCACCGGCATGAACGGCTGGCCGCGCAGCTCGGCATCGCGTACCAGCTTGAGCAGGCGCAGACCAAAGTTGTAGAACGCCATGTTGCGGATATGGGCACCCGCATCGGAAAACCCGATCAGCGTGGCGGGTTCGTTGACCAGCTTTTCCACCACCGCCGGGTTGTGGTTGGCAATCACGGTGCGCCAGCGCAGCTGCTTGCCATGGGCGATCAGCAGGTCCAGAAACACATCGGCCGGGTTTTCGTTGCGCGCACGTGCGATCTCGCCTACGGATTTGCCCACCAGCGTGGCGTCCGGGCATTCGACGATCCAGGCGTCGTCCAGATCGCGGTGCCACACACGGGGCCCGAACTTCTTCTCGACATTGGCGCGGAACTGTCGACGGTACACCGGGTCCTGAAACAGCGTGTTGCGCTTGAGTTCGTCGATCAGGTGCAGGGCGGCCTGACCGGCTGGAAACTCTTCGAACACCACAAACTCGATGCCATCGGCAAAGGTCTCAAAGGGCGAAGGCAATGTCTGCCAGCGGAAGTCTGCCCCCAGCTTGTTGACAAAGCGGGTGACGGGTCCCAGCGCCTTGGCCAGCATCGGGTCGGCCTTGAGGTCCATCAGCGTGATGATGGTGGTCTTGAGGCGCTGGCGGAACCAGCCCAGGCTGTCGGCCAGGAACAGCACCAGGTTCACCTTGGTCACCAGGTTGGGCGCGCTCTGGTGAATGGCGCCGCGTTCACGCAGCACCCGGGTCAGGCGCCGGTATTCTTTCCAGGACGCATAGGTGGAGGGCAGGGACTTGGAACGCTGGCGGTCGCCGTCGAGTTTGTCCCACGGATTGGTCATGGTGGACAGGCCCATCAGGCCCACGTCCAGCGCCTCATGGAGCCAGGCCTCCATGCGCTGCATCTCGTCCTCGGTCGGCTGCACCTTGCCGTCGACGGCACGGTCGAGGCCCATCACGGCTACGCGCAGGTCGGAGTGGCCCAGGAAGGACGCAATGTTGGGCCCCAGCGGATGCTGGCGCAGGAAGCTGACGTACTCGGTGGGGGTACGCCAGGTCTTGCGCTCGCGCAGCAGGGGCAGCACGAAGTCGCGCGGCACCGACTCCACCCGGGTGAACAGGTCCGAGCAGTCCTCGGCTTCCGACAGCACCATGCTGATGGAGCAGCTGCCGATCATCACGGTGGTCACGCCGTTGCGTACCGATTCGTGCAGGGCCGGTGCGGCCACCAGCTCTGCATCGTAGTGCGTATGCATGTCCACAAAACCGGGCATCACCCAGCGCTGTGCAGCGTCGATCACCTGCGGGCAATGCGCCTCGTCCAGGGGCGTGTCGCTGATGCGGGCCAGCCGGCCATCGCGAATGCCCAAGTGGCGCAGAGCGCCCGGTGTGCCAGTGCCGTCGAAGAACAGCCCGTTCTTGATGATGATGTCGTACATGCCATCCAGCTTACGCACAAGGGGCGCTGGCTGGATGCGTGAAAACCCGAGGTGACGTTAAGAATTGAGCGATTGCCCCCGTGGAATAAGCACCGAATGCTATCTATTTTGTAGTAACTACTGCGCTGGCAGCGCCGCCACTTCCGTGATCAGCCGGTGGTAGAAGCGGATGGCGTCCAGGTAGTTCTTGGTGCTCAGGCGCTCGTTGGTGCCGTGGAAGCGTTTGAGGTCGTCGTTGTTTGCGCGGATGGGCGAGAACTTGAAGATGTGGTCGCTGATCGGGCCGTAATGGATCGAGTCGGTGCCCGCCACCATCAGGCCCGGCGCCACCAGTGCATCCGGAAAGATCTCGCGGATGGTCTTGTTCAACGTTTTGTACTGGGCCGAGTCGGTGGGAGCCACCTTGGACGCATCGACTGCGCCGGGCAGCGCAAACAGTTCAAACTGCTCGGCCGGTGCCGCCTGGGCCACCTTGGAGCGCATGTGTTCGAGCACCCCTTCCTTGGTGTCGCCTGGCAGGATGCGGAAGTTCACCGTGGCTTCGGCGCGGCCGGGCAGCACGTTTTCCTTGTTGCCAGCATTCACGATGGTCAGCGCCGTGGTGGTGCGCATCATGGCGTTGGTGCTGCCAGCGCCTTCGAGCTGCTTCTGCACCACGGGGCCAAACAGCCACAGGTTCGAGAGCGCCACACGCGAGAAGCCACCCATCTCGGGCGCCAGCGTGTCGAACATCTCGCTGGCCACACCGCGGATGCCACCGGGCAGCTGCTCGTCTTCCAGCCGGTTCAACGCTGCGCTCATCATGGCAATGGCGCTGGTGCCCTTTTTGGGTGGCATGGACGAATGGCCAGGCGTGGCCGACATCTTGAGCACGACGGACATGTAGCCCTTTTCGGCCACACCAATCAGCGCGGTGGGCTTGGCAATGCCGGGCATCACGCCTTCGAGCACCAGCAGACCCTCGTCCAGCACAAAGTCCAGTTGCACGCCACGGCTCTTGAGCAGGGCGGACACCTTGGCCGCGCCACGCAGGCCACCGACTTCCTCGTCCGCGCCGAAGGCCAGGTAGATGGTGCGGGGGGGCTTGTAGCCGCTGACCACCAGCATCTCCACCGCTTCGAGTTGCGACAGCAGGTTGCCCTTGTCGTCCCAGGAGCCGCGGCCCCAGACAAAACCGTCTTTCACTTCACCGGCGAAGGGGGCTACGGCCCAGTCGCCCTCGGTGCCGGGCGCGACAGGCACCACGTCCTGGTGGGCCATCAGCAGGATGGGCTTGGCTTTGGGGTCAGCGCCCTCCCAGGTGTAGAGCAGGCTCAAATCACCCACCACCTCGCGCTTGAGTGCGGCATGGGTCTTGGGGAACCGGGTTTGCAGCAGGGCGTGAAAAGCCTTGAACTGGTCGGCGTTGAGGTTGGCGTCGTCACGCGACGAGATGGTCTTGAGGCGCACTGCCTCGGCCAGGCGGGCCGCTACGGCAGCCTCATCCACCGCTACCGGCGCCAGCGGTTCCACGAGCATCTGGCGCGAGCCTTTGCGCGCGGTATTGATGCCAACCGCTGCGGCCAGAAGCAGTACCAGGGCCAGCAGGGCTATGAGTATTTTCTTGATCACCAGATGTCTCCTCGTGTTGTGGCGAGCATCTTACGATACGTGCGGAGGGTGCATTCTGCGGTGGGTTTGAAGCCAAATTGGCCTCTAGCCCCCGTGGATATTGCGCAAGTAGCTCCTAAATCAGGAGCGTCTATGCGTCCTGCCCAAAATGCGTCAGCATGGCCTCGCCCCATGCGCAGGGTCCGGTGAGTGTCAGCGTGACCGTGGTCCAGTCGCCTTCGGTCTGGGTGTGCTGGTCGGCATCCCACACGCCCCCGTCGTCCAGCGGACCGCGGGGTCCGGGGCTGTTGGCTTCTGCCCAGGCCAGCACCGTCTGGGTTTCGGCCAGTACCTGCGCCAGCATCGCCGGGCGCACGCTGGCCATGGCGTCCCAGCTGCCGGTGCCTTCGCCGTCGTCGCTGGATTCAAAACTCAGGTAGTGCAGGTGCATGCGGTGAATTATCGGCACATCCCAGTCTGGCCCGCTGCGCTGAAAGTCCCCAAGACCATTCAAGCTATGCCGAAACGGTGAGAATGGAACTTACCCAATGTGAGGAGTTATCCCATGCAAGAAGACGTCGTATGAGTCATGTGAATCGAAGTTCGCCCAGCCGTGGCGCACAGGCATTGGGCTACGGAGGATTGATACCGTTTGTGGGGCTGGCACTGGCGGTATGGTCCATGCCTGCGCATCAGGCAGTTGCGGCGTCCGCGCTGCTGGCCTACTGCGCCACCATCGTGAGTTTTCTGGGTGCCATCCACTGGGGCTTGACCATGCGTGATGCCACTGGCCAAAGCACCCGTATGCTGGTGTGGGGGGTGTTTCCGAGCTTGCTCGCATGGGTTGCGCTGTTGCTGTCCGTTGCTACCGGGATGGTGCTTTTGGCGGTAATTTTGTGGACCTGTTTTGCGGTTGACCGCAGGACCTACCCCCGCCTGGGCCTGCGCGCGTGGCTGCCCATGCGCTTGCTACTGACCACCATCGCCAGCTTGAGCTGTATCGCCACCGCAGTGCGCCTGACCGGAGCCGCCTGGTGAACGACCTGCAACTGAACACCGACCTGTCACAGCGCTGCGTGGTGGATTCCAATACCCTGCCCTGGAGCGAATCACCATCACCGCTGGTGCAACGCAGGCTGCTGGAGCGCAGCGGGGGAGAAGTGGCGCGCGCAACCTCGGTGGTGCGTTACGCCGCTGGTGCCCGGTTTGATGCACATACCCATACGCTCGGCGAAGAAATACTGGTACTGGAAGGTACCTTGAGTGATGCGCTGGGCGACTACGGCCCTGGCACGTACCTCAAAAACCCACCCGGCTCCGCGCACGCACCTTTCTCTGAGCGTGGCTGCACCTTGTTTGTCAAACTGCGACATTTGGACCCACAAGACCCAGAGCGCGTGGTGGTTTCTACACGCCAAGCCCCATGGCGCCAGGGCCTCGTGCCAGGCCTGACCGTGTTGCCTCTGTGGGAGTTTGGCACCACACATACCGCCATGGTGCGCTGGGCGCCAGGCACTTACTTCAACCCGCACCGGCATTACGGTGGGGAGGAGATTTTTGTGGTGGAGGGCGTTTTTTCAGATGAACATGGCAACTACCCGCAAGGTAGCTGGATACGCAGTCCCCACCTCAGCCAGCACCAGCCCTTCAGCCGCGAGGGTTGCCTGATTCTGGTCAAAACAGGGCATTTGCTGCAGTAGCGCGGCAGGTCAGCCGTGTGAGTGCCCATGCAAAGGGGCTACAAGCCAAATTGGCCTGTAGCCCCCGTATTCATTGCGCAAGCAGCTACTGAAACAGTAGCGTCTGCGCCCGGCTGTCGGCTTACGCCGCTTTGACCTTCAGACGCCAGGCGTGCAGCAGCGGCTCGGTGTAGCCGCTGGGTTGCTCCAGGCCCTTGAACACCAAATCGCAGGCAGCCTGGTAGGCGGCGCCCTTTTCGTTGCCGGCCATGGGGGTGTAGGCCTTGTCGCCAGCGTTTTGCTTGTCCACCTTGGCGGCCATGCGCTTGAAGGTCTCTTCGACCTGGGCCTTGGTCACCACACCGTGGTGCAGCCAGTTGGCCATGTGCTGGCTGGAGATGCGCAGCGTGGCGCGGTCTTCCATCAGGCCGATGTCGTTGATGTCGGGCACCTTGGAGCAGCCCACGCCCTGGTCGACCCAGCGCACCACGTAGCCCAGGATGCCCTGGGCGTTGTTGTCGAGCTCGGCCTGCTTTTCGGCGTCGGTCCAGTTGGGTGTGGCCGTCACGGGCACGGTCAGCAGACCGTTGAGCAGTTCGTTGCGCACCTTGGCGTACTTGGTCTTTTCCAGGTCCTTCTGGATGTCGGACACCAGCACCTGGTGGTAGTGCAGGGCGTGCAGGGTGGCGCCGGTGGGGCTGGGCACCCAGGCGGTGTTGGCACCGGCCTTGGGGTGGCCAATCTTCTGCTTCATCATCTCGGCCATCAGGTCGGGCATGGCCCACATGCCCTTGCCAATCTGTGCCTTGCCGCGCAGGCCGCAGTCCAGGCCGACCAGCACGTTGTGGCGCTCGTAGGACTGGATCCAGGCGCTGGACTTCATGTCACCCTTGCGCAGCATGGGGCCAGCCAGCATGGAGGTGTGCATCTCGTCACCGGTGCGGTCCAGGAAGCCGGTGTTGATGAAGGCCACGCGGCTTTGTGCGGCGGCGATACAGGCCTTCAGGTTGACAGAGGTACGGCGCTCTTCGTCCATGATGCCGAGCTTGACGGTGCTGTCTTTCAAGCCCAGCATTTTTTCGACGCGGCTGAACAGCTCGGCGGCAAAGGCCACTTCGGCAGGGCCGTGCATCTTGGGCTTGACGATATAGACCGAGCCCTTGCGCGAGTTGCGGATGGCGTCCTTCTTGGTGCGGGCCAGGTCGTGCATGGCGATGGTGGTGGTGACCACGGCGTCCAGGATGCCTTCGGGGATTTCTTTAGTCGTGCCGTCGGCCGCGGTGTACAGGATGGCCGGGTTGGTCATCAGGTGGCCCACGTTGCGCACAAACATGAGGCTGCGACCATGCAGCTTGACTTCCTTCTTGCCGTCAGCGCTCTTGTAGATGCGATCGCCGTTCAGGCCACGGGTCAGCGTCTTGCCACCCTTCTCAAAGCTCTCGACCAGCGTGCCTTGCAGAATGCCCAGCCAGTTGCTGTAGCCCAGCACCTTGTCTTCGGCGTCCACTGCGGCCACGGAATCCTCCAGGTCCAGGATTGTGGACAGGGCTGCTTCCAGCACCAGGTCGGCCACGCCGGCCGCATCGCTCTTGCCGATGGGCGTGGCGCGGTTGATGATGATGTCCAGGTGCAGGCCGTTGTGCTGCAGCAGCACGCTGCTGGGGGCCGATGCGGTGCCCTGAAAGCCGACGAACTGGTCTTTGTCAGCCAGCTTGGAGGTGGTGCCGTCTTTCAGTGTCACCACCAGGTCGCCGCCCTTGACGGCGTAACCGGTCGAGCCGACGTGCGAACCCTTCTTCAGGGGGGCGGTGCGGTCCAGCACATTGCGTGCGTATTCGATGACCTTCTTGCCGCGCTTGGGGTTGTAACCCTTGGGGCCGACCTTTTCGCAGCCTTTGTCTTCGCTGATCACATCGGTACCGTACAGCGCGTCGTACAGCGAGCCCCAGCGCGCGTTGGCAGCGTTCAGCGCGTAGCGGGCGTTCAGGATCGGCACCACCAGCTGGGGACCGGCCTGCTTGGCCAGTTCGGCGTCCACATTGGCCGTGGTCACCTTGACCTTGCCGGGGTTGGGCACGAGGTAGCCGATTTTTTCCAGGAAGGCCTGGTAGGCGGGCATGTCTGCGATGGGGCCGGGGTTGGCCTTGTGCCAGGTGTCGATCTCGGTCTGCAGGCGGTCACGCTCGGCCAGCAGGGCGATGTTCTTGGGGGCCAGGTCGGCCACGAGGGCGTCAAAGCCGCTCCAGAACGCTGCGGGCGAAACGCCGGTGCCGGGCAGCACTTTCTCTTCAATGAACGTGTGCAGCGTGGTGGCCACTTGCAGGCGGTGAACTGGGGTGCGGGGTGTCGATGCAGACATGGGGAACCTTTCCAAAAAACAAAAAAATCAGAGGCGCACATCCATGCGCCGGGGCTTTTCGCCCATGGCGATACTGTATTCCAACCCTGGCGTGGCGACTATATGGAAGAATATCAATCTATTTGTGACAAAAAAGCGGGTATTGGTATGGCCGAACAAGCGTCGAGCGACACAGCACAAGCAAAACCCCTGCCGCTGGCGGGAGTGCGTGTCGTCGAGTTCACCCACATGGTCATGGGCCCCACCTGCGGCATGGTGCTGGGGGACCTGGGGGCTGAAGTCATCAAGGTCGAACCGTTGGCGGGCGATAGCACGCGCAAGCTGTTGGGCAGTGGCGCGGGGTTTTACCCGCTGTTCAACCGCAACAAGAAAAGCATTGCGGTGGACATGAAGAGCGCGCAGGGCCGCGAGGTGGTCTTGAAGCTGATTGCCACGGCCGACATCGTCAGCGAGAACTTCAAGACCGAGACCATGCAAAAGCTCGGGCTGGACTATGCCACGCTCAGCAAGTTCGACGAACGCCTGATCTACGTGAGCCACAAGGGCTTTTTGCCTGGCCCGTATGACCACCGCACCGCGCTGGACGAAGTGGTGCAGATGATGGGCGGCCTGGCCTACATGACCGGGCGCCCCGGCGACCCGCTGCGTGCGGGCTCCAGCGTGAACGACATCATGGGTGGCATGTTTGGCGCCATCGGCGCGCTGGCCGCGCTGATGCAGCGCCAGCAGACCGGCCAAGGCCAGGAAGTGCAGAGCGCGCTGTTCGAGAACAACATCTTTCTGGTGGCGCAGCACATGATGCAGTTCGCCATCACCGGTAAACCGGCCGCGCCCATGCCGCAGAAGATTTCGCCCTGGGGCGTGTACGACGTGTTCACCGTGCAGGACGGCGGTCAGATCTTCCTGGCCGTGGTGGGCGATACGCAGTGGGGCGTGTTCTGCCGAGCGTTCGGGTTCGAGGACCTGCTGGCAGACACCCGGCTGACCACCAACAACGACCGTGTGCTGGCACGTGCCTGGTTCATCCCCCTGCTGCGCGAGCGGCTGGCCCATCGCAGTGCGGCCGACCTGGCCGCAGTGTTCGAGGCCAATGGACTGCCGTTTGCCCCGATCACCGATCCCCAGTACCTGTTTGACGACCCGCACCTGCAGCAGACCGGTGGCCTGGCCCCCATGGAGTTGCCCGATGGCAGACAGACGCAGGTGCCGCTGCTGCCCCTCACGCTTGGTGGCGAGCGGCTGGGGCTGCGGCTGGACCCACCCAAGCTCGGCGAGCACACAGATGCGTTGCTGCAGGGCTTGGGCTACACCGCAGCGCAGGTGACTGCGCTGCATGCGCAAGGTGTGGTGCTATGAAACCTATAGCTGCTTGCGCCTATTCCATCCGAGCTAGAAGGCTGGGTGGTAGGGCGCTCTGCGTAGGTAAAGGAGGAGCCCGCGCAGCGGGCGGGGGACACGGAGCAGAGCGCTCTGCCATTCAGCCGTCAAGGGGCTAACCATGGACAAGCTCAAACAACTGGAATCCTTTGTATCCATTGCCACGCGCGGCAGCCTGACCGCCGCCGCCAACGCCGAGGGCGTGGCCCCGGCCATCATGGGGCGCCGCCTTGATGGGCTGGAGGAACGCCTGGGCGTGAAGCTGCTGATCCGCACCACCCGGCGCATCACGCTCACGCACGAAGGCAGCGCGTTCCTCGAAGACTGCCAGCGCATCATTGCCGATGTCGCCAATGCCGAGGCCAGCGTGAGTGCCGGTGGCGTCAAGGCCAGCGGCCACCTGCGCATTACCGCGCCGGGTGGCTTTGGCCGCCGCCACGTGGCGCCGCTGGTGCCCAGGTTCCGCGAACTGCACCCTGACGTGACAGTGTCGCTCAACCTGTCCGACCGCATCGTGGACATTGCTGGCGAAGGCTACGACTGCGCGGTCCGCGTGGGCGACATGCCTGACTCGTCGCTGGTGAGCGTGCGCCTGGCCGACAACCGCCGCCTGTGCGTGGCCACACCGGCCTACCTGGCACGCCATGGCACGCCGCAGACACCAGCAGAACTCGCCCGCTTCCATTGCCTCACGCTGTCCAGCGACGCCTCGCAGACGCGGGGCTGGGCATTCCGGGGGGTGAACGCCGAAGGGACTGAGGTCACGCATTTCAAGCCCGGGGGGCCTATGGATTGCTCGGACGGGCAGGTGCTGCACGACTGGTGTCTGGCCGGCTACGGCATCGCCTGGCGCAGCACCTGGGAGGTCGAGTCCGAGATCACCGCCGGACAACTGGTGGCGGTGCTGGAAGACTTTGCGGCGCCACCCAACGGCATCTACGCCGTATTCCCCCAGCGCAAACACATGTCCCTGCGCGTGCGCCTGTGGATCGACTTTCTCAAGGAACACTATGGCTCCGCCGGGTTTTGGCGGTCCGTGGCTGTCTGCTAAACGGGGCCGCTGTCTGGCAGTCCACGCCGGATGGTCTGAACCGACATCCGTCCAGGGTTGAAGCATTCCCGAAGCGCTGGCAGACTATTGTGAGGGTCGCAGCTTGCACACATGAAGACATCAATGGCGGCATACCGGTGCTCTGGCCAAGTGTGAATTGTGATGTGAGATTCTGCCAACAGCAGTACACCTGTAATGCCACCGCCGGGTGTGAAGACATGGAAGTAACCGTGTAGCACAGTGGCATGCGCGGCCAGGGCTGCTTGGGTGAGGCCTGTTTCAATGCGCTGAAGATCGTCCATACCGTCGGACTCCCACAGCTCAACCAGCAGGTGGGTACCCGCGAAGCGCTGGCCATCGACTTCGCAGAAATAGTCTTTGGGGCTTGCGTCGGTGGGAAGCATCGTGCGGGTTGCCAAGGGGGTTACGAAATATAGTCCAGCACCAGCAGGGCGAGGATGCTCAATCCAATCCAGGTTTCCAATGTGCCGCGCCAGGATTCCTGGGTTCTCTGCAGTTGTGCCTCCAGCCCGTCCAGCACAATCTCCAGCCGGTGTTCAAGCAGATCCAACCCGTCACTGGTTTGGGCTTGCGTGAGCAACTCGGTACGCAGGCGGGTACTGATGGTGACCTCTCCAGTGCGTGCAGGAAGCTCGCAGTAGGGTCGGATATCCACCAGGTTGAGGGCTAGTTGCGTGGCTTCGTTCAGGTACTTGCGCAGTGATGGAATCTGTAGCCGGGATTCGTTGTGCTGCATCAATTGCAGCATCTGTTCTCCCAGTGTCCTGGCTTGCTCTTCGGCATTTGCGATGGCACGTGCGAGCAGCGCATAGTCAAGGATGGCGTCCAGTGCCGCCTGCACGTGGCCGTCTGGTGCTTGTACGAACGCGCGGCCAGACTTCCACACCACCCGAATGCTGCGGAAACATATCTCCAGCTTCTGGCCTGCAGAGGCGCTGTCCACCCAGGCGTGCATTTCTGCGTCCAGTTCCGCGCGGGTATCCAACAGCAACTGCTGCACAAGAATGACATGCTCTTTGTCAGGCCAAGTTTGTTCTGGCTGAACCTCCGTAGCTTGCTGCAGTGTGGCTTCATACCCGAACAGGTTGCGACGATTCCCCGGGGTGTTTGCGACGGGACGCTGGATTTCGTAGGTGTATTGCAACATGCTTATGGTGCCGTGGGGCGACTGGGGAATACAGCGATGGGTTCACTGACAAATTCGATATCCGCGGGCTTGACAAATGAAAGGTCATCGCCCAGCGTGGGGCCTGGCATCGAGAGCATCCGGCGTGTGGCTGCGCACAGTTCAAACCGTGAAAGCATAAAGTTGCCGTCTACATGTTGCATCCATTCCGTGCCCAGCTTGCGCTGGATTTGCGCGTCGATGGACGCTGCGGAATACTCATAAGGGCGAACGTGGTCTGATGCCACGACAAACCCCCAGGGGGATACGAAGGATGGGATGTGCGATTGGTAACTATGCACTTCCGAAAAATTCGTTCGCAAAGTACGCACCAGTGCCGCATGCTGGACATGGTCAACGTGCGAAAACTCCATGCCTTGAACGACAACGATGCCCCCAGGACGCAATCGATTGCGCAAGTGGGCATAGAACTCCCGTGTGTAGATACGCTGCGCCGGCCCGTTCTCCAGCATGTCCACGACATCAATGATCACTACATCGTAAAAACGGTCGTCCTCTTCGACGAAAGCCCTCCCATCGACGTACACCAGTTGTGCACGCGGGTCATCCATTGCACCTTGGTGCCAGTCACGCAAGTGCTCCCTGCAGAGATCAACACAGGTCTCGTCGATATCCACCATAACGGCACGTTTCACCGTCCGGTGCGCCAGGACCTCGCGCAATGTAGCGCCCTCTCCGCCCCCAATAATCAGTACCTCTTGGGGGTTGGGATGGATGCACATGGCGGGTTGCACCAGCAGTTCGTGGTACAGCGCTTCGTCGAATTCGCTGCTTTGAAGGACGCCGTCCAGAAACAAGGCCCGCCCGTAGCTCACGGTATCGGCAATCAGAACGTTCTGAAATGCGGTCTGTACCGAGCAGACAACCGCCCTGCACCGGAAACCAAATATGTCGTACCGATCCGAGGTGTCTTCGCAGTAGGTCACCGGACCCGGAGGCTCGCCCTCAGTGGCGACATAAAACGCTCCGGGTCTGAGCTCGGGCAGCAATGCGTGCGGGCCACGTGCATTCATTTAATTCTGGCTTTTTCAGAATCCACCCATTCCAGCGCGAGCACTTCAAAGTTGTCTTCCGCCCATTCAAACACCATCAGCGACAGGTCGTCGTCGGTTGCGTTCTCAAATTTGTAATAGCTGATGCTGGTTTGCGTGCCACTTGTGTCTACGTATTTGGCATCATCCGATTCGTCGGCGTTGAATTTATAGGGCTGATTTTCAAAGTTCAATTCGCCCTGCGCCAGTTTGTCCATTCTCCAAACCTGCTTGGGATTTGCGCCAATGTCGCGCAGCTTCAAAAGGCGAATGCTGGATACCACTTCGACTTGCCCGTTTTCAATGTGAGCAATGATGGCTGCGGCGGACTGATCACGGCGCTTGCCGTTGAACCGGTACCACAGAGTCCCGTCAGGATCAGTGATGGTGGCTACCGTGTGTATGTCGATTGTTTCCAGTGCCGGCGTGTCGGTGTCTACAACAGGCAGTTCGAGTTGCGTTCCGGGTTTGATGCTTGCAATTTCATTGGGCGTCAAAGCAAGGGCCGAAGCAGAAAAAAATATTGCGCTGAGAACGCTAGCAAAATACCAGTGAGACATGCATTTCTCCGTGAGTTGGCGGTTAAAAAACTCTGGAACAACTTGATATTGAATATACACGCAGCTGTTTCCAAGAACTGACTCTTGCTTGCAGAGATCAGCGTGTGTGAATGGGTGAGGCGCCTGTACCGCAAGCGCCTTGGCAAGATGCACGTACTACTGAATCCGCGTCAAGCAATCGTTGTTGGATTTTGGTGGTTGAAATTCAACCACGCAATGGACGATTCTCGATGTATTCTCAACCAGATCAAGGTAATGGAATAGCCACTTGCCACGTCAGCACGCTAACGTGGTTGTGTGTGTCAAGGGTAAATACGCTACAAAAAACAGAGCGCATTGCGCATATTCCACGGGGGGAAGGGGCCAAAAAGTCTTGAAGCCCTTGCCGCCCATGCTTCCCGAGGAACCTGCCATGCTCCGTACCCACCGCCGTGCCTGCAACCTGTGCGAAGCCATCTGTGGCCTGACGGTGGAGATCGATGGTGAGCGCATTGTTTCCATCAAGGGCGACGTGAATGACCCGCACAGCAAGGGTTTTGTGTGCCCCAAGGCGCTGGCGCTCAAGGACCTGTACGAAGACCCCTACCGCCTGCGCCAGCCCATGCGTCGCACGGCCCACGGCTGGGTGCCGGTGTCGTGGGAGGATGCACTGGACGAAGCGGGCCGGCGCATCGCCGAAGTCCAGAAGCGCGATGGCAAGGACGCACTGGGCATCTACTGGGGCAATCCGCCCACGCACAACCACGGCCTGGTGCTGACCATGAACCCGGTGTTCGACGCGCTGGGCACGCGCAACCGTTTTTCCGCCGCATCGGCCGACCAGTTGCCGCAGTACCTGGTGAGCCGCCAGATGTTTGGCAACCAGCTGATGTTTCCCGTGCCTGATGTGGACCGCACGCAGTTCTGGCTGATTCTGGGCGGCAACCCGTTGGCGTCCAATGGAAGCGTGGGCTCGGGGCCGGACATGCGCGGGCGCATCGCGGCCATCCGCGCGCGCGGCGGGCAGGTGGTGGTTGTGGACCCGCGCCGCACCGAAACGGCACTGGTCGCCAGCGCACAACATGCCATCCGTCCGGGCGGTGATGTCTGGCTGCTGCTGGCCATGCTGCAGGTGATCCATGCCGAGAAACTCACGCGCACTGAACGCACGCAGGCCTGGACGCACGGCCTGGATACCGTGGCCGCGCTGGTGGCCAGCGTGCCACCCGAGTCGGTGGAAGCCGAGACGGGCCTGAGCGCCGCAGCCATACGCCAACTGGCACGGGACTTTGCAACCGCGCCATCCGCGGTGGCCTATGGCCGCCTGGGCGTGTGCCAGACGCCGCACGGGACGCTGTGCCATTGGCTCATCAATGTGCTCAACACCGTGACCGGCAACCTGGACCGCGAAGGCGGCGCCATGTTCACCACGCCGGCCTTTGACATTCTGGGGCTGGCCCAACTGTTCGCCGGCGGTGGCCGCTTTGCGCGTTGGACCAGCCGCGTGCGCCAGCTGCCCGAGTTCAGCGACGAGCTGCCCAACGCCGTGCTGGCCGAAGAAATGGATACGCCCGGCAAGGGGCAGATCAAGGCCATGCTGCTGGTGGGCGGCAACCCGGTGCTGTCCACGCCGAACGGCACGCGGCTGGACGCCGCCATGGAGAAGCTCGACTTCTGCGTTGCGGTAGATTTTTATATCAACGAATCCACGCGGCATGCGAATCTCATCTTGCCGCCTGTGACGGTGTGGGAGCGCAGCCACTTCGAGGTGGCGGTGAATGCGGTGCAGGTGCGCAATGTGGCGCGCTACTCATCTGCTGCGTTTGCCACGCCCACACAGGGCAAGGAAGATTGGCAGATCCTCACCGAGTTACTGGCCCGGGTGGAGCGTCACCGCAGCTGGCTGGGAGCGCTGACGGGGCCGCTGCGGCTGGCGGCGTCGCGGATGCTCAAGCCTGACCGGCTGCTGGCGCTGGCACTGCGCCTGGGACCGCAGCGCAAGGTGCTGAGCCTGGACACGCTGCGCCGGGTTGATACCACGGTGGATCTGGGCCCACTGCAAAGCTGTTTGCCGCAGGCGCTCTACACCAGCGACAAGAAGGTACAGGCTGCACCGGAATTGTTCGTGCGTGAATTGCGGCGGGTGCTGGCGCAGCGCGCTGACATGTCCGTTGCCGGGGAAAGCCGCCCATCGGGGCTAGTGCTGATTGGCCGGCGCCATGTGCGCAGCAACAACTCCTGGATGCACAATTTCACCCGCCTGGTCAAAGGACCGGCGGGCTGCACCCTGCAAATGCATCCCGACGATGCGGCCGCGCGCGGCGTGTTCCATGGGGATACGGTGCTGCTGCGTTCGCGCACCGGCAGTGTGCAGGCTGAGCTTGCGCTCACGGAAGACCTGCGCCCTGGCGTGGTCAGCCTGCCGCACGGCTGGGGCCATTCCAGACCGGGGACCCAGACCCGCGTGGCCAGTGCCTATGCCGGCGTGAGCGCCAATGACGTGACCGACGAGCTATTGGTCGACCATCTCACCGGCAATGCCGCACTCAATGGGGTGCCGGTGGAGGTGCTGCCACTGACGCAGGCCGCGGCAGCACGCTAGGGGTTTATTTCAGTCCGGTCAGCTTGTCGGCTTCGATACCTGCGTCCAGTGCGTCCAGCAGGGCCTTGCGCATCTTGAGTTTGGTCTGTTTGTGGGCCGTCATGTTCAGGCCCTTGAGCTGTTGTGCCATGGCAGTGGCGGCCACCAGCAGTTGATCGACGGGCACCACCTTGTCCAGGAAACCGGCCGCTAGCGCGCCCTGCGGGTCGAACATTTCCGCGTTGTTGACCGAGCGCTGGAACGCAGCTGGCACCAGGCGGTCGCGCGCCAGGGCAATGCCGACTTGGTGCAGCGTCATGCCAATCTTGACTTCATTGAGGCCAATGGTGAACGGACCTTCCACGCCAACGCGGTAGTCTGCCGACAGCAGCAGGAACGCGCCCTTGGCCACCGCATGGCCGGGGCAGGCCATGATGATCGGAAAAGGGTGTGCCAGCAGACGCCGCGCCAGCCTTGAGCCCATCTCCACCATGTCCAGCGCTGCCTGGGGGCCGGTCATCATCACCTTGAGGTCGTAGCCGCCACTGAGGATGCCGGGCTGGCCGGTCACGATGACAACCGCCTTGTCCTGTTCGGCCTGGTCCAGCGCGCGGTTGAACGATGCCATGAGGTCAGGCGAAATGGCGTTGACCTTGCCGTTGGCCAGGGTGAGGGTGGCAATGCCGTCGTTAAGGCTGTAGGTGACGAGTTCGGTCATGGTGTGTTTCCTGTCTGGATATATGCTATTAAAAATATAGCTGCTTGCGCATATGGTACGGGGGCTAGAGCCGGTTCTTTCTAAGAACCACCAAATTCGTTGCCCAGCTCGGTGGCCCGCTTCTGCGCGGCAAACAGCGCCTTGGCAAACGCGGCCTTGATGCCGCTCTCGTCCATCGAAGTGATCGCGGCGTAGGTGGTACCGCCTTTGGAGGTGACTTTGGCGCGCAGGGTTTCGGGCGGCTCGGTGGATGCGCGGGCCAGTTCACCTGCGCCGATGAAGGTAGCCACGGCGAGCTGGTAGGCCTGCTGCCGGTCCAGTCCCATCTGGGCGCCGGCGTCGGTCATGGCTTCCATGAAATAGAACATGTAGGCCGGGCCGGAGCCGGAAATCGCGGTGACCGCGTCGAGCTGGTCTTCGGCGCTCAGCCACAGGAAGGCGCCGGTGGTGGCTATGACTTCACCGGCCCAGTCCTTGTCGGCCTGCGTCACGGCGGGACGGGCAAACAGGGCGGTCATGCCTTTGCCAATCAGCGCAGGGGTGTTGGGCATGGTGCGGATGATCCGCTCGGTTCCCAGCCACTGGGCAATGCTGTCACTGCGGATGCCGGCGGCTACGCTCAGGTGCAGGGCGCCGGTGTTGTGGGCGCGCACCTGGGTAGCTGCCTCCTTGAAGGTTTGGGGCTTGACCGCCCACACCACCATGTCGGCGGCAGCCAGGAACGCGCCTGCTTCGGCCTGGGCGACGACGCCGTAATCCTTCTGCAGGCGTTCGCGGGCCTCGGCCCAGGGTTCAACCACGTCGATCTGGCCGGGCGCAAATCCCTGGCGGAGCAGGCCGCCGATGATGGCGCTGGCCATATTGCCGCCGCCGATGAACGCAATGCGTTTGCCCATGGTCATTCTTTCAGGTTCTGTCTGTGGAGCGTCAGAGTCTATCCAAAGCAAGGGGCGCACTCTGGCGCCTAGAGCACTGTCTGGCGTACCGCGTGCTCCCAGCGCTCCATCAGCTCCTGGGCGCGCTCGCTGGGCAGCGTCGGCAGGAAACGGCGCTCGGCCTTCCACAGGTCGGTCAGCTCATCCGTGCTCTGGTAAACACCGGTGGTCAGACCAGCCAGGTAGGCGGCACCCAGGGCGGTGGTCTCGGTGATGGCGGGGCGCACGACCGGAATGCCCAGCAGGTCGGCCTGGAACTGCATCAGCAGGTCGTTCACGCAGGCGCCGCCGTCCACCCGCAGCTCCGACACCTGTGCCCCCCCTGCGCTGATGGCGTCCCGACTCATGGCCTGCAACAGGGCGGCACTCTGGAAGGCGATGCTCTCCAGCGCCGCGCGCGCAATGTGGGCAATGGTGCTGCCCCGGGTCAGGCCGGTGATGGAGCCGCGTGCGTCGGGTTGCCAGTAGGGCGCACCCAGGCCGGTGAAAGCGGGCACCACGATGACGCCGCCCGAGTCCGGCACACTTTGCGCCAGGCTTTGCACTTCACCGCTGCCCTGAATGGCGTGCAGGCCGTCGCGCAGCCATTGCACCACGGCGCCACCCACAAAGACGCTGCCTTCGAGTGCGAATTCGGGCGTGGCGGTTGGCTGCGCCGCACTGGTGGTGATGAGTCCGTTGTGCGAGGTCTGGAAGTTGTCACCGGTGTGCATCAGCATGAAGCATCCGGTGCCATAGGTGTTCTTGACCATGCCGGCCTTGAAGCAGGCCTGGCCAAACAGGGCGCTCTGCTGGTCGCCTGCCACGCCGCCAATGGGAATGGCCTGGCCCAGCAGAGTGGGTGCCACTTCACCGAACAGCGAGGCGGAGGCCTGCACCCGGGGCATCAGGCTGGCGGGGATGTCCAGCGCCGCCAGCAGGTCTTCGTCCCACTGGTTGGTGTGCACATTGAGGAGCATGGTGCGTGAGGCATTGCTGACATCGGTGACGTGCTCCCGGCCTTCGGTGAGCTGCCAGATCAGCCAGCTATCGATGGTGCCAAAGGCCAGCTCTCCGTGGGCTGCCTGGGCGCGGGCGTCTGGTACGTGGTCCAGAATCCATTTGAGTTTGGTGCCTGAAAAATAGGCGTCCACCAGCAGGCCGGTTTTTTCGCGGATGGTATCGGCAAGGCCGCGCGCGCGCAGCTCTACACAGGTGGGCTCGGCCCGGCGGTCCTGCCAGACGATGGCATGGTGAATGGGCTGGCCGGTCTTGCGGTTCCATACGACAGTGGTTTCACGCTGGTTGGTGATGCCTACAGCCTTCACCTGGGCCGCAGTGATGCCGGCCTTGGCCAGCGCCTCGCGCGCCGTGGCGAGCTGGATGCGCCAGATTTCCAGGGCATCGTGCTCCACCCAGCCAGGCTGGGGGTAGATCTGGGTCAGTTCCTTTTGCGCCATCGCCACGGTGTGGCCACTGGGGTCGAACACGATGCTGCGGGAGCTGGAGGTGCCTTGGTCGAGGGCAAGCAGGTAGGTCATGGCAATGGAGTATCCAAATCAGGAGAGTGCGACATCCAGCCGCACCAGGGCATCAGCCAGCAGTGCGGGGAACGGGTCGGGTGGTGCAGCATCGGTGAACAGGCGGTCGATCTGCGATAGCGTGGCCACCTCGACCATGGCCGGGCGCTTGAACTTGCTGATGTCGGCGGCCAGCCAGACTTCCCGCGCGTGCGAAATGATGGTTTGGGCCACTTTGACTTCGCGATAGTCATAGTCGCGCAGCGTGCCGTCGGACTCGATGCCCGAAATGCCAATCAGGGCGAGATCCACCTTGAATTGGCGAATAAAGTCCACGGCCGCCTCGCCCACGATGCCCTGGTCACGCCCGCGCACCACACCGCCCACCACGATGACTTCGCAGCGGGGGTTGGTGCTGAGGATGCTGGCCACATTCAGGTTGTTGGTAATGACGCGCAGGCCGCTGTGGTGCAGCAGGGCGCGCGCAATGGCCTCGGTGGTGGTGCCAATGTTGAGGATCAGTGAGCAGTCGTTGGGGACTGCAGCAGCTACCTTGCGCGCAATGCGCGACTTGCCCTCGGCGTTCAGGCTTTCGCGTTGCTGGTGGGCGATGTTCTCTACGGTGGAGCTGGGCACCCGGACGCCGCCATGGAAGCGCGCCAGCAGGCCCTCGTCGGCCAGACGCTGCACATCACGCCGCACGGTCTGCAGGGTGACGCCCAGGGTCTCGGCCAGCTGCTCCACCGTGACGGAGCCTTGTGCCTGGACGACAGAGAGCAGAGTCAGTTGTCTGGGGTTTGGGGTCATTGTGTGTTTGTACCCTGAATCTGCAGGGCGGCTTGACTGTAAAACGAATCAAAAAGAATATTTATAGGGTTAGTACTGAGATAAAACGAATCAAAACGAACAATAATTCTCGAATTCGAAAATACTCACGGGGTCAAAACCCTGCAAGAAAAGGTGGCGTGATGCAGTTGAATCTGGAAGGCATCAGCAAGAAAGTAGGGCCGCAGACCTGGCTGTACGACATGAGCCTCGCACCGCGCAGCGGCGCTGTGACGGTTTTGTTGGGCGCAACCCAGGCGGGAAAAACCAGCCTGATGCGCATCATGGCAGGACTGGATACGCCCACCGCAGGAGCGGTCCGGGTGAATGGCGTGGATGTGACTGGCATGCCTGTGCGCCAGCGCAATGTGGCCATGGTTTACCAGCAGTTCATCAACTACCCCTCACTCAAGGTGCGCGACAACATTGCCTCGCCGCTGAAACTGCGCGGTGACCGGAATGTGGACCAGCGCGTGCGCGAGTTGGCCGAGAAGCTCCACATTGAGATGTTTCTGGACCGCTATCCCGCAGAACTGTCGGGCGGCCAGCAGCAGCGCGTTGCACTGGCCCGTGCACTGGCCAAGGGCGCACCGCTGATGCTACTGGATGAGCCGCTGGTGAACCTGGACTACAAGCTGCGCGAAGAATTGCGCGACGAGTTGACCGCACTGTTCGCTGCGGGGAGCTCTACGGTGATTTATGCCACCACCGAACCCGGCGAAGCCCTGCTGCTGGGTGGCTATACCGCGGTGTTGGATGCCGGTGAGCTGCTGCAGTACGGACCTACATCTGAAGTGTTTCATGCGCCCCAGTCCATCCGTGTAGCGCGTGCTTTCAGTGACCCGCCCATGAACCTGCTAGTTGCCAGTGCAGCAGCCACGGGTGTGCAACTGGCCCATGGACCGCACATCGAGCTGACCCTGCCGCCCACCAGGTCGGCCACGCTGACGGTGGGCATGCGTGCCAGCGCGCTGCGGGTGCGTTCCCAAGAGGGCGATGTTGCGCTGGTGGGCACGGTGGAGCTGGCCGAGATTTCGGGCACCGACACGTTTGTGCACTTCGAAACGCCATTAGGGGAGCTAGTGGCTCAGCTGACCGGGGTGCACCACTTCGATCTGGGACAACCCTGCACTTTCTTTTTCAATCCTGCGCAGGTCTATGTGTTCGACGCGCAGGGCATGTTGCTGCTGGCCCCGGTGCGCGGCAAAGGACGCTGATATGGCACGCATAGAACTTGATCTGGCCCACGCCTACCGGCCGAACCCGCAGCAGGAAAGCGACTACGCCCTGCTGCCTCTGAAGATGACCTTTGAAGATGGTGGCGCCTACGCGTTGCTGGGCCCATCGGGGTGTGGCAAGACCACATTACTCAACATCATGTCGGGGTTGGTAGCACCTTCGCAGGGCACAGTGCGCTTTGACGGCAAGGATGTGACACGTGCGACACCGCAGGAGCGCAATATTGCGCAGGTATTCCAGTTTCCGGTGATCTACGACACCATGACGGTGGCCGAGAACCTGGCCTTCCCCCTGCGCAACCGCAAGATGCCCGCCGACCAGATCAAGAAACGCGTGGGCGTCATCGCGGAGATGCTGGAGATGAGCGGCCAGCTCAACCAGCGTGCCGCCGGTCTGGCAGCTGACGCCAAACAGAAGATTTCTCTGGGTCGGGGGCTGGTTCGGCCTGATGTGTCGGCGGTGCTGTTTGACGAGCCGCTCACCGTGATTGATCCGCACCTGAAATGGCAGTTGCGTCGCAAGCTCAAGCAGATCCACCACGAACTCAAGCTCACGCTGATTTATGTCACCCACGACCAGGTGGAGGCGTTGACATTCGCTGACCAGGTGGTGGTGATGACACGGGGGCGGGCGGTGCAGGTGGGGACCGCGGCTGATTTGTTTGAGCGGCCCAGCCACACGTTTGTGGGCCATTTCATTGGCTCGCCAGGCATGAATTTTTTGCCTGGCCGCAATGCGGATGGTGACTTTCACACAGTGGGTGCAGTGGTGGCGCTGCCGCACACGCGACCGCTTGCCAATGGCGACTTCACGTTGGGCGTGCGTCCCGAGTACGTGGGTCTGGCCGAAGCCCATGCGCCGGGCGCACTGTCCATGACCGTGACCCAAGTGCAGGATGTGGGAACGCATGTAATCCTCAGCGCCACACGCGAAGGACGCACAGTCAAGGCGCGGCTGGCTCCCGATGCCACACAGCTAACCCCGGGAGACAGCGTGTGGCTGCAGGTCATGGGCGAACACACCTGCTTCTACCAGAACGAGGAGATCACGGCATGAGCACGACGACCAAACCGGTCAACCAGAAAGCCTGGTTCCTGATCCTCCCTGTGCTGCTGTGCGTGGCGTTTTCGGCCATCCTGCCTTTGATGGTGGTGGTGAATTACTCGGTGCAGGACATCATCTCTCCCGAGCGCAGGGTGTTTGTGGGCACGGAGTGGTTCGCTGCCATCATGCGCGACGAGGAACTGCATGGCGCGCTCTTGCGCCAGATCACCTACTCGTTTGCAGTGCTGGCTGTGGAGTTGCCACTGGGGATATTACTCGCACTGTCCATGCCCTCCCAGGGCTGGAAGTCTTCGGCGGCGTTGGTGATTGTGTCGCTGTCCCTTCTGATTCCCTGGAACGTAGTGGGCACCATCTGGCAGATTTTTGGACGCACCGATATCGGTTTGATGGGGGCTGCGCTGCAAGGCATGGGCCTGGAGTACAGCTATACCGGAAATGCGATGCACGCCTGGCTGACGGTGCTGCTGATGGACGTGTGGCACTGGACGCCGCTGGTGGCACTGCTGGGCTATGCCGGGCTGCGCTCTATTCCCGATGCTTACTACCAGGCGGCAAGTATCGATGGTGCCAGCAAGCTTGATGTGTTTCGCTATGTGCAGCTGCCAAAAATGCGCGGTGTGCTGATGATTGCGGTGTTGTTGCGCTTCATGGACAGCTTCATGATTTACACCGAGCCTTTTGTGCTGACCGGCGGTGGTCCAGGCAACTCCACCACCTTCCTGTCGCAGTTTCTCACGCAAAAGGCGGTCGGCCAGTTTGACCTGGGACCTGCGGCCGCGTTCTCGCTGATCTATTTCCTGATCATTTTGTTGATGTGTTTTATCTTGTACAACTGGATGCAGCGCGTCGGCACCCAGGCTAAGGAGGGTGGCCATGAGTAAGCCCAAATTCCAGAAGCGTTCGCTGTTCATGCTGGCGTACGTCATATTTGCGCTGTTGCCCATTTACTGGATGGTCAACATGTCGTTCAAGACGAACAACGAAATCCTGGCAGGTTTCACGCTGTTCCCGGACCATTTCACCTGGGATAACTACAGGACCATCCTGACCGATCCGGCCTGGTACTCGGGCTACATCAACAGCCTGATCTATGTGGGCATCAACACGGTCATTTCCTTGACCGTTGCCCTGCCCGCAGCCTATGCGTTTTCGCGCTACAGCTTTCTGGGTGACAAGCATGTGTTCTTTTGGCTGCTGACCAACCGCATGACGCCACCCGCCGTGTTCCTGCTGCCCTTCTTTCAGCTCTACACCTCGGTGGGCCTGATGGACACCCACATTGCGGTGGCGCTGGTGCACCTGTTGTTCAACGTGCCGCTAGCGGTGTGGATCCTGGAAGGCTTCATGAGCGGCATCCCGCGCGAGATTGACGAGACCGCCTACATCGACGGCTATTCATTCCCGCGCTTCTTCATCCGCATTTATATCCCGTTGATCAAGGCCGGTGTGGGCGTGGCCGCGTTCTTTTGCTTCATGTTCAGCTGGGTGGAGTTGCTGCTGGCTCGCACGCTGACCAGTGTGAATGCCAAGCCGATTGCCGCCACCATGACCCGCACCGTTTCTGCATCGGGCATGGACTGGGCGACGCTGGCTGCCGCGGGTGTCCTGACCATCGTACCGGGTGCCATCGTGATCTGGTTTGTCCGCAATTACATCGCGAAGGGTTTCGCGATGGGACGTGTTTGAGAGGAATGCACGATGTTTGATTGGATGGCTTGGACCACGCCGGTGGCAGTATTTTTTTGCTGTATCGCGCTGATGCTGGTGGGCATGACGGTGTGGGAAATCAAATCCCCCACCATTGCGCGCAAAGGATTTCTGCCTATGGAAACGACCCGCGGGGATCGTCTTTTTGTGGGGCTGCTCAGCGCCGCCTATGTGAATCTGGCATTCGTGGGCATCAGTGGGCGACTGGGCGAGTGGTTGGGGCTTGAGTCGGAGCCCTCGATCTGGATCAGCTTTGTGCTCTCCATGTTTCTCCTGGGACTGGTGATGCGTAAGGGCTGACAAGCAACGATTTTCAAGGTTCGGCTTATACCCCCTGGGGCCGCGCCATTCTTTCAAACAGGGGTTCATCAGACCGAGGAGATTGACAATGAAGTTGAGATATTCCGTACTGGCCGTCGCCATGGCTTGCGCTGTGGGTACCCAAGCATGGGCAGATGAAGCTGCGGCTAAAAAATGGATTGACAGCGAATTCCAGCCCTCCACTTTGAGCAAGGCCCAACAGGCTGCCGAAATGAAGTGGTTTATGGACGCGGCCAAAAAACTGCAGGGCAAGGGTATCAAGGAAATTTCCGTGGTGTCCGAGACCATCACCACCCACGAATACGAATCCAAAACACTGGCCAAGGCTTTTGAGGAAATCACGGGGATCAAGGTCAAGCATGATCTGATTGGCGAAGGTGATGTAGTCGAAAAACTGCAAACTTCCATGCAGTCCGGCAAGTCCATCTACGACGGCTGGATTACTGACTCCGACCTGATCGGTACCCACTACCGCTACGGCAAGATCATGAATCTGACCGACTACATGGCCGGTGCGGGCAAAGAGTGGACCAACCCCGGTCTGGACCTCAAGGATTTCATCGGAACCAGTTTCACCTCCGGTCCTGACAAGAAGTTGTATCAGTTGCCCGATCAGCAGTTCGCCAACCTGTACTGGTTCCGCGCCGACCTGTTCGAGAAACCCGAACTGAAGGCCAAATTCAAAGCCAAGTATGGCTATGACCTGGGCGTGCCCTTGAACTGGAGCGCTTACGAAGACATCGCTGCGTTCTTCAGTGAAGACGTGAAGACCATCGACGGCAAGCCGATTTATGGTCACATGGATTACGGCAAGAAAGATCCGTCGTTGGGCTGGCGCTTCACCGACGCGTGGCTGTCCATGGCGGGTACGGCCGACGTAGGCATCCCCAATGGCAAGCCAGTGGACGAGTGGGGCATTCGTGCGTCTGCCGACGGGTGCACACCGCAGGGGGCTTCTGTGTCCCGTGGCGGTGCGACCAACTCGCCCGCAGCCGTGTATGCACTGACCAAGTACATCGACTGGATGAAAAAATACTCGCCCAAGGAAGCCATCGGCATGACTTTCGGCGAAGCCGGCCCTGTACCCGCCCAAGGCCAGATCGCCCAACAGATCTTCTGGTACACCGCCTTTACCGCGGACATGATCAAACCCGGTTTGCCCGTGGTGAATGCAGACGGCACGCCCAAGTGGCGCATGGCTCCCGGTCCTAACGGCCCGTACTGGAAACAAGGTATGCAAAACGGCTACCAGGATGTGGGCTCATGGACTTTCTTCAAGGATCATGATGCCAACAAGGTCGCTGCTGCCTGGCTGTACGCCCAGTTCGTGACTGCCAAGACTACGTCACTCAAAAAGACCGTTGTCGGTCTGACGCCCATCCGCGAGTCCGACATCCAGTCCAAGGCCATGACGGACATGGCACCCAAGCTCGGTGGCCTGGTGGAGTTTTATCGCAGTCCTGCCCGTGTGGCCTGGACTCCCACGGGGACCAATGTGCCCGACTATCCCAAGTTGGCTCAGTTGTGGTGGAAGAACGTAGCCGTGGCTGTCACTGGCGAAAAGACGCCTCAGGCTGCGATGGATAACCTGGCTGAAGAAATGGATGCGGTGATGGGCCGCCTGGAGCGCTCTGGGATGGCGGTATGTCCGCCTAAGCTCAATGCAAAAAGCAGCCCTGAAAAATGGTTGAGCGACAAGGGCGCACCGTGGAAGAAACTGGCAAATGAAAAGCCTAAGGGCGAGACCATTGCCTATGACACTTTGCTCAATGCATGGAAGAACGGCAAGGTTCGCTAATGACGCTCGAGTGAGCGACTGATCGACCCCCATGCAGGCATTCCTTGCGTGGGGGTGTTCAAAAGAATCTTTCGGCGGAGCTCAGTATTGGCGGGTCCGCTGCGAATATGTAGAAAACACTTATGGCTAATGTTGCGAGTCCCCTCCCGACCCTGCGTGCAGACCTGATCACGCGCTTGTCGCAGGATGTCAGCTACGACATCGCGATTGTGGGCGGCGGTGCCACCGGTTTGGGTGTGGCCCTGGATGCCGCAGCACGGGGACTCAAGGTGGTTCTGGTGGAGTCGCATGATTTCGCCAAAGGCACGTCCTCCCGGGCGACCAAGCTGGTGCATGGCGGTGTGCGCTACCTGGCGCAGGGAAATATCAGCCTGGTGCGCGAGGCACTGCACGAGCGCACCACGTTATTGAACAACGCCCCGCATCTGGCCCAGCCGCTGGCGTTTGTGGTGCCTTCCTATAAGTGGTGGGAAACGCCGTACTACGGGGCAGGACTTTCGGCGTATGACTTGCTGGCAGGCAGGGCGGGGCTGGGGAAGACCGAATTTCTCGGGCGCCAGGCCACGCTGGGGGCTTTGCCCAAGGTGTTGGGGGCGGGCCTCAAGGGAGGGGTTCGCTACTGGGACGGCCAATTCAATGACGCCCGGTTGGCTCTGGCGTTGGCCCGCACGGCCGCGCAGCGCGGCGCCTTGTTGGTGAATTATTGCCGGGCCAATGACCTGACCTTTGTGGATGGTCAGATTTCCGGACTGGTCTGCGAAGACACCCTGACCGGTCGTACCTATGTGGTGCGTTCACGCTGCGTGGTCAATGCGACAGGGGTGTGGGTGGATGCGTTGCGCGAAAAGGATGGCCAGGCCAACGCGGGTGACGGCCGCCGACCGACCCAGCCCATGGTTGCGCCGAGCCAGGGCGTGCATATTGTGGTGGACCGGGAGTTCCTGGGCGGGGATACGGCACTGATGATTCCCAAAACCGCCGATGGCCGGGTTCTGTTTGCCGTGCCTTGGCTGGGCAAAGTAATTCTGGGGACTACGGATACGCCCCGCCACGATTTGCCACGTGAGCCAATGCCATTTCAGGAAGAGGTGGACTTCATATTGAATGAGTCGGCCCGCTACCTGCAGCGTGCACCCACGGTAGCGGACATCCGCAGCATCTGGGTCGGCTTGCGTCCTCTAGTCAAACCACAGGATGACGATGGTGAAAACACCAAGGGGCTGAGCCGGGAGCACACGGTGCTGGTCAGCCGCAGTGGACTGGTGACGGTCACCGGCGGGAAATGGACCACCTACCGCGCTATGGCCGAGGACGTAGTTCAGAAGTGCATGAACAAAGGCCTGATACCGGGCGATTTCAAAGAAGTGACTGCCAACATCAGGCTGACTGGGGTAGTATCACCGGGAGATGTGGCAACCTCGATTTGCCAGCCCGAGGGTTTGCATTCCTATGGATCAGAGCAGGCTGCCGTAGAGGCAATGCCTGGCGCGCAACACTGGTTGTACCCCAGCCTGAGTGAGGCCATGGTGCGTTTTGCCGCCCGCTACGAATACGCCGTTACGGTTGAGGATGTACTGGCGCGGCGCGCGCGGTTGTTGTTTCTGGATGCAGCCCTGGCCGCACGGATGGCACCGGAAGTGGGGAAAATTCTGGAGCAGGAGACGGGGTTGCCCGCCCAAACCGAAGAATTTTTGGTTTTGAGCCAGCAATATTTGCATCCCGTCATCAAAAAGTGTTGACTCGGCAAAAATAGGTAGGCATAATCGTGGGCTTCGCTTGAAAAAGCAGAAGGTTCTGCCCAAATGGATGTCGTGCAAGTGGTTTGTGCGGCGGACAGCGGGCCCAAGACTGACCTGTTGTGGTTCTGGCCTTAAGGCTGGTGCTGCCTCCGGTGCAAGTTGGGAATATTGAAATGATCCAAACTGAATCTCGACTGGAAGTTGCCGACAACACCGGCGCGAAATCTGTCCTCTGCATCAAGGTGCTGGGCGGGTCGAAGCGTCGCTATGCAAGCGTTGGCGACATCATCAAAGTTAGCATCAAAGAAGCCGCTCCTCGTGGTCGCGTCAAAAAAGGCGAGATCTACAGTGCTGTGGTGGTTCGTACTGCCAAGGGCATCCGCCGTGGCGACGGTTCTTTGGTGAAATTCGACGGCAACGCAGCAGTGTTGCTTAACGCCAAATTGGAGCCTATCGGCACCCGCATCTTTGGACCAGTGACGCGCGAACTGCGCACTGAAAAGTTCATGAAGATCGTGTCCCTGGCTCCTGAAGTTTTGTAAGGACCCGCCATGAACAAGATTCGCAAAGGCGACGAAGTCATCGTTATCGCAGGTCGCGATAAGGGTAAGCGCGGAACAATTTCCTTGCGCAAGGACGACTCCCATGTGGTGGTCGAGGGCATTAACCTGGTGAAGAAGCACACCAAGCCAAACCCCATGAAGGGCACAACCGGCGGCATCGTTGAAAAGACCATGCCTATTCACCAGTCCAACGTGGCAATTTTCAATGCCGCAACGGGCAAGGCTGACCGTGTTGGTATCAAGGTGCTGGCTGACGGTAAGCGCGTTCGCGTTTACAAGTCGAGCGGCGAAGAAATCAAGGTGGCATAAGCATGGCACGTCTTCAACAACATTACCGCGAAAAAGTGGCGCCTGAGCTGACAGCCAAGTTTGGCTACACCTCGCCCATGCAGGTTCCCCGTCTGACCAAGATCACCCTGAACATGGGTGTGAGCGAAGCGGTTGCTGACAAGAAGGTTATGGACAACGCTGTTGGCGACCTGACCAAGATTGCTGGCCAGAAGCCTGTTGTAACCAAGTCCAAGAAGGCTATCGCTGGTTTCAAGATCCGCGAAAACCAGGCGATTGGTTGCATGGTGACTCTGCGTGGCGTGCAAATGTACGAATTCCTAGATCGTTTCGTGACCGTGGCTTTGCCCCGTGTTCGTGACTTCCGTGGTATTTCTGGTCGCGCATTCGATGGCCGTGGTAACTACAACATCGGCGTCAAAGAGCAGATCATTTTCCCTGAAATTGAATATGACAAGGTGGATGCCTTGCGCGGCCTCAATATCAGCATCACCACAACGGCCAAGACCGACGAAGAGTGCAAGGCACTGCTCGCTGGCTTCCGTTTCCCGTTCAAGAACTGAGGTGACCTGTGGCTAAAATGGCTTTAATCGAGCGCGAGCTCAAACGTGACAAGTTGGCTGCCAAGTACGCAAAGAAATATGCGGAACTGAAGGCCATCGCTGGTGATGCAAAGCGCTCTGACGAAGAGCGCGCTGCGGCCCGTCTGGGTCTGCAAAAGCTGCCCCGCAATGCAAACCCCACTCGCCAGCGTAACCGCTGCTCCATCACGGGTCGTCCCCGTGGGACGTTCCAGCACTTCGGTCTGGGTCGTGCGAAGATTCGTGAAATGGCCTTTGCTGGTGAGATCCCCGGCATCGTCAAGGCCAGCTGGTAAGCGACAGGAGAAACTAATATGAGTATGAGTGATCCCATCGCCGACCTGTTGACACGCATCCGCAATGCGCAAATGGTCGCCAAGACAACGGTTCTGGTGCCTTCTTCCAAAGTGAAGGTTGCGATTGCCCAAGTGTTGAAAGAAGAAGGCTATATCGACGGTTTCAAGGTTTCCACCGAAGGTGGCAAAGCTGAACTGGAAATCGCCTTGAAGTACTACGCCGGCAAGCCTGTGATTGAGCGCATCGAGCGCGTCAGCCGCCCTGGTCTGCGTGTTTACCGTGGCAGCGATGCCATCCCCCAGGTCCAGAACGGACTGGGTGTTGCCATCGTGACGACCCCCAAGGGTGTGATGACTGATCGCAAGGCGCGCGCTACCGGTGTCGGCGGCGAAGTTCTTTGCTACGTCGCTTAACGGCACATTAGGAGTAATTACAAATGTCCCGCGTAGGCAAACTTCCTGTAAACGTCCCCGCCGGTGTGGATGTGTCCATCAAAGAAGACCAGATCAGTGTCAAAGGCACTGGCGGCACTCTTCAGTTGGCACAGAACAGCCTGGTGAAAATTGCAAATGATGCTGGCAAGCTGAGCTTTCAGCCTGCCAATGATTCCCGCGAAGCAGATGCCATGACTGGTACCATGCGTCAGCTGGTGAACAACATGGTGGTCGGTGTGACCAAGGGCTTCGAAAAGAAGCTGAGCCTGATTGGTGTGGGTTACAAAGCCCAGGCCACTGGTGCCAAGTTGAATCTGGCAGTTGGTTATTCGCACCCCGTCAATGTTGATATGCCTGCTGGCATCACCGTGGCGACCCCCACTCCTACAGAAATCCTGATCAAGGGCGCTGACCGTCAGCGCGTTGGACAGATTGCTGCTGAGATTCGTGCTATTCGTCCTCCTGAGCCTTACAAGGGCAAGGGAATCCGCTATGCGGACGAGAAGATCACGATCAAAGAAACCAAGAAGAAATAAGGAGCTGCAACATGTTGACCAAAAAAGAGCAACGTCTTCGCAGAGCCCGTCAAACGCGCATCCGCATTGCGACGCAAGGCGTGGCACGTTTGACCGTGACCCGTACCAATCTGCACATTTACGCCAGCGTTATCTCTGGCGATGGCGGCAAGGTTCTGGCTGCAGCATCGACCGCCGAGGCAGATGTTCGCAAGTCCCTGGGTGGTTCTGGCAAGGGCGGCAACGTCGCTGCTGCGCAGATCATTGGCAAGCGCGTGGCTGAGAAGGCCAAGGCCGCTGGTGTTGAAAAAGTTGCGTTTGACCGCTCCGGTTTTGCGTACCACGGCCGCGTTAAAGCGCTGGCAGATGCCGCTCGTGAAGCTGGCTTGCAGTTCTAAGCAGATCGGAAATTAAGATGGCTAAAGTTCAAGCAAAAATGCAAGGTAAGGCCGAGGGTCCTGAGGACGGTCTGCGCGAGAAGATGATCGCGATCAATCGCGTTACCAAAGTGGTGAAGGGCGGCCGTATTCTCGGTTTCGCTGCCTTGACCGTGGTGGGTGACGGCGATGGTCGCATCGGTATGGGTAAGGGTAAATCCAAGGAAGTGCCGGCTGCTGTGCAGAAGGCCATGGAAGAAGCCCGTCGCAACATGCTGAAGGTTTCTCTGAAGAACGGCACCATCCACCACAAGGTGATGGGTCACCACGGCGCGGCAAGCGTCATGATGGCACCGGCTCCCAAAGGTACCGGCATCATTGCAGGCGGCCCTATGCGCGCAGTGTTCGAAGTGGTCGGAATTACCGATATCGTGGCCAAGAGCCATGGCTCGACCAACCCCTACAACATGGTTCGCGCCACGTTGGATGCACTGTCCGTGTCTACCACTCCAGCTGAAGTTGCTGCCAAGCGCGGCAAGTCAATTGAAGAGATCTTCGCTTAAAACGGAGAATTCACCATGACAACACAACAAACAGTCAAAGTCCAATTGGTGCGTAGCCCAATTGGTACCAAAGAATCCCACCGCGCCACTGTGCGTGGTCTGGGACTTCGCAAAATGGGAAGTGTCAGCGAGTTGCAGGATACGCCTGCAGTGCGCGGCATGATCAACAAGATCAGCTATCTGGTCAAAGTGCTCTAAGAGGTTGATGATGGAACTCAATGGCATCAAGCCAGCAGACGGCGCTAAACACGCAAAACGTCGCGTTGGTCGCGGTATTGGATCTGGCCTGGGTAAAACCGCTGGTCGTGGTCACAAGGGTCAAAAGTCGCGCTCCGGTGGCTACCACAAGGTAGGTTTCGAAGGCGGCCAGATGCCTATGCATCGTCGTCTGCCCAAGCGCGGCTTCAAGTCGCACTTGCTGCAATTCAATGCTGAAGTCACTCTGACAGCTCTGGACGCGCTTGGCGTGACCGAAGCCGATTTGCTGACATTGAAGCAACTGGGTGCAGTCGCTGAGAAGGCCAAGGTCGTGAAGGTGATTAACACCGGCGCGATTACCAAGGCTGTCAAGCTCACCGGTATTGGTGCGACTGCTGGTGCAAAGGCTGCTATTGAAGCGGCTGGTGGCAGCGTTGCCTGATTTGCTGACGAGAGATATTTGTGGCAACTAACGCAGCGCAAATAGCGAACTCCGGGAAATTCGGCGACTTGCGCCGTCGTCTCGTGTTTTTGCTCCTGGCATTGGTGGTGTATCGGGTTGGTGCACATATTCCGGTGCCGGGGATTGACCCTGCGCAGCTTCAGCAATTGTTCAAAGGCCAGCAGGGCGGCATATTGAGTCTTTTCAATATGTTCTCTGGTGGTGCGCTCTCGCGGTTTACCGTGTTTGCGCTGGGAATCATGCCGTACATCTCGGCATCGATCATCATGCAATTGCTGACTTATGTCCTGCCAACCTTCGAGCAATTGAAGAAGGAAGGCGAAGCTGGCCGTCGCAAGATCACGCAATACACCCGCTATGGCACGCTGGGATTGGCCTTGTTCCAGTCCCTGAGTATCGCGATGGCATTGGAGTCTTCTGCCGGGCTGGTTATTACGCCTGGTTTCGGATTCCGCCTTACGGCAGTGGTCACACTCACGGCGGGCACCATGTTCCTGATGTGGCTGGGTGAGCAAATCACTGAGCGCGGATTGGGCAATGGCATTTCCATCCTGATTTTTGGTGGCATTGCTGCTGGTCTTCCCAGCGCCATTGGTGGGTTGCTGGAGTTGGTTCGAACAGGTGCCATGAGTATCATCATTGCCCTGCTGATCGTTGTGTTGGTCGCACTGGTAACGTACTTTGTCGTGTTCGTGGAGCGTGGACAGAGAAAGATTTTGGTGAACTACGCGCGCCGTCAGGTCGGCAACAAGGTATATGGAGGTCAGTCCTCACATCTGCCGTTGAAGCTGAACATGGCTGGTGTGATTCCTCCAATTTTTGCGTCGTCCATTATTCTGTTGCCGGCTACAATCGCTAACTGGTTCAGTGCTGGTGACTCCATGCGCTGGTTGAAAGACATTGCAAGCACGTTGAGTCCCGGCCAGCCGGTGTACGTGATGTTGTATGCAGCAGCTATTGTGTTTTTCTGCTTCTTCTACACAGCACTGGTATTCAACAGCCGTGAGACGGCAGACAACCTGAAGAAGAGTGGTGCGTTCATTCCGGGTATTCGTCCTGGTGATAACACTGCGAAGTACATCGACAAGATCTTGTTGCGCCTGACATTTGCTGGTGCGATTTACATCACGTTTGTATGTTTGTTGCCGGAATTTCTGATTCTGAAATACAACGTTCCGTTCTACTTTGGTGGAACCTCGCTTCTGATTATCGTGGTGGTCACCATGGATTTTATGGCTCAGGTGCAAAACTACCTGATGTCTCAACAATATGATTCTCTGTTAAAGAAGGCGAATTTCAAGTCTTCTTAAGTCGGCGGATGAGATGGCCAAGGACGATGTAATTCAGTTGCAGGGTGAGATCCTGGAGAATTTGCCGAACGCGACATTTCGCGTGAAGCTGGAAAATGGGCATGTGGTCTTGGGGCATATTTCCGGAAAGATGCGTATGCATTACATACGCATTCTTCCGGGCGACAAGGTCACAGTTGAGATGACGCCGTACGACTTGAGTCGTGCGCGGATTGTGTTTAGAGCAAAGTAACAGCGCATGTTCCGCGCGAATCAAAGTCGGGACGGAGCGAAAAGTTTTAGGAGAGAAAAATGAAAGTTTCGGCTTCGGTCAAGAAAATTTGCCGTAACTGCAAAGTTATCCGTCGCAAAGGCGTTGTGCGCGTGATCTGTACTGATCCACGTCACAAGCAGCGTCAGGGTTAATTGCAAGAGTTTTAGAGGACGAAAATGGCACGTATCGCTGGCATCAATATTCCGCCGCATCAACATTCTGAAATTGGCTTGACAGCTATTTTTGGTATTGGCCGCACGCGCGCTCGCAAGATTTGCGAAGCCTGTGGCATTGCATATTCCAAGAAGGTCAAGGATTTGACCGACGGTGATCTGGAAAAAATTCGCGACCAGATCGCTGCGTTCACAATCGAAGGTGATCTGCGTCGTGAAACGACGATGAACATCAAGCGCTTGATGGACATTGGATGCTACCGCGGATTCCGTCATCGTCGTGGCCTGCCCATGCGTGGCCAGCGTACGCGTACCAATGCCCGTACCCGCAAAGGTCCGCGCAAAGCCGCCCAGTCACTGAAGAAATAAAGCGTTGAGAAACCACTATGGCAAAAGCTCCTTCCAATAACGCAGCACAACGCGTTCGCAAGAAAGTTCGCAAGAACGTTGCTGACGGTATTGCACACGTTCACGCTTCCTTCAATAACACGATCATCACCATCACCGATCGCCAGGGCAATGCTTTGTCTTGGGCTTCGTCCGGTGGTCAAGGTTTCAAGGGTTCGCGCAAGTCGACTCCGTTTGCTGCTCAGGTAGCATCCGAAGTGGCTGGTCGTGCTGCCCTGGAACAAGGCATCAAGAACCTCGACGTCGAAATCAAAGGCCCTGGCCCTGGTCGCGAGTCTTCTGTTCGTGCCTTGGCTGCACTTGGTATTCGCATCAACATGATTGCTGATGTGACTCCCGTGCCGCATAACGGCTGCCGCCCTCAAAAGCGTCGTCGTATCTAATTTTTTTAACAAGCCCACCGCCATCAACTCTGGTTGATGGCTCCCGCATTTTCGTGCGGTAGATGACATAAAGGAAGCTCAAGTGGCACGCTATCTCGGCCCCAAGGCCAAACTATCCCGCCGTGAAGGCACAGACCTGTTTCTGAAGAGTGCCCGTCGCTCCATTGGCGACAAGGCAAAATTCGACTCCAAGCCAGGTCAACATGGTCGCACTTCGGGTGCCCGTACGTCTGACTACGGTCTACAGCTGCGCGAGAAGCAGAAAGTCAAGCGCATGTATGGCGTGCTGGAAAAGCAATTCCGCCGCTACTTTGAAGAAGCTGATCGCCGCAAAGGCAACACTGGCGCAAACCTGTTGTTGCTGCTGGAGTCCCGTCTGGATAACGTGGTGTATCGCATGGGTTTCGGCTCTACACGCGCTGAGGCACGTCAGCTTGTTTCCCACAAGGCCATTACCGTGAATGGCAATTCTGTCAACATTCCTTCCTACATGGTCAAGGCTGGTGACGTTGTTGCTCTGCGTGAGAAATCCAAGAAGCAGAATCGTGTGGTTGAAGCGCTCCAGTTGGCACAACAAGTCGGTATGCCCTCATGGGTTGAAGTCAGCATTGAAAAGGCCGAAGGCACATTCAAGTCTGTACCTGACCGCGACCAGTTTGGTGCTGACATCAACGAATCGTTGATCGTCGAGTTGTATTCGCGCTAATCCCGTTGAATCATTGAAATCGTTCCTTGGAAGTGGTCATCTGCTTTCAAGGTGCTTCACCAGCCTTACCGATGTAACGAATCGGGGGTATTGAGAGGAAGTCTGAATGCAGAACAGTTTGCTGAAACCAAAATCCATTAGCGTAGAGCAGCTCGGCCCGAATCGGGCGAAAGTGGCCTTGGAGCCATTTGAGCGTGGCTACGGGCACACGCTGGGCAATGCCTTGCGTCGTGTGCTGCTCTCTTCTATGCCCGGTTTCGCGGCAACTGAAGTGACGATTGCTGGCGTGCTCCATGAGTATTCGTCCATTGATGGCGTTCAAGAAGATGTCGTGAACATCTTGTTGAATCTCAAGGGTGTGGTTTTCAAGCTGCACAACCGTGAAGAAGTGACATTGAGTTTGCGCAAAGACACCGAAGGTGTTGTTACTGCGGCAGACATCCAGACTCCCCACGACGTGGAGATCATCAACCCCGGTCACGTCATTGCCAATCTGTCGCATGGCGGCAAACTGGATATGCAGATCAAGGTGGAAAAGGGCCGTGGCTACGTCCCCGGAACGATGCGTCGCCACGCGGACGAACCCAACAAGTCCATCGGTCGAATCGTTCTGGATGCATCTTTTTCTCCGGTGAAGCGTGTCAGCTATACCGTGGAAAGCGCTCGTGTAGAGCAGCGTACTGATCTGGATAAGCTGGTTGTCGAGATCGAGACCAACGGGGCAGTGAGTGCTGAAGACGCGGTGCGTGCTTCGGCCAAGATTCTGGTTGAGCAGTTGGCTGTATTCGCACAACTCGAAGGTAGCGAATTGGCTGCATTTGATGCACCTGCACCTCGTGGCAACACGCAATTTGATCCAATCCTGTTGCGTCCAGTGGATGAACTCGAGCTGACCGTACGGTCTGCGAACTGCCTCAAGGCGGAGAACATTTATTACATCGGTGACCTGATTCAGCGTACCGAAAACGAGTTGCTCAAGACACCAAATCTGGGCCGTAAATCGTTGAATGAAATCAAGGAAGTGCTCGCTTCCCGTGGTCTGACTTTGGGCATGAAGCTCGAAAGCTGGCCGCCAGCAGCACTGGAAAAACGTTAATTTAGAGAGCCCCGCTGAGGGGTTCCGTGCCACGGGCAGTACCTGATCCGGCTGCCTGTTTAATAACTGAAGGAAATACCATGCGCCACGGACACGGACTACGTAAACTGAATCGCACTACATCGCACCGTCTGGCGATGCTGCGCAATATGATGAACTCGCTCATTGAGCATGAAGTCATCAAAACCACTGTACCCAAGGCCAAGGAACTGCGCCGCGTGATTGAGCCAATGATCACCTTGTCCAAAGAGGCTACTGTTGCCAACCGCCGTCTGGCTTTTGACCGCCTGCGCGATCGTGATAGTGTGACCAAACTTTTCAATGAGTTGGGCCCACGTTTCAAAGCCCGTCCCGGTGGTTACACGCGCATCCTGAAGATGGGTTTCCGTGTGGGTGACAACGCTCCCATGGCGCTCGTGGAGCTGGTTGATCGTGCTGCAGAAGTAGTTGTGGCAGAAGACACACCAGCAGCATAAGTAGGTTATAATTCAGATCTTGACGCGGAGTGGAGCAGCCTGGTAGCTCGTTGGGCTCATAACCCAAAGGTCGTTAGTTCAAATCTAGCCTCCGCAACCAATAGATACGTGGAATTCCACGACAGCAAAGGCTCACTTCGGTGGGCCTTTTTTGTTTTGTGTCGAGGTTTGTGACGAGGTCTGTGTCGTCACAGGATTTCAATTGCGCGCTCGTGACCATTTGTTGATTCCGGTTGAAAACTGAGCCACTTTGAGGAAAATTTCGCTGCAAATTTGAGCCACGTTATCCACATATCCTGCTTTATTTTTATGCAGGGGTGTACAGGAGTGATTAACGTGAAGACCCTC
>Ga0209277_10000036_pt1 | contig 77200 bp, 73 predicted proteins | sample JI81AbrownDNA_FD_187503 | JGI IMG/M metagenome (GOLD analysis project Ga0209277, IMG submission 187503) | Wastewater effluent complex algal communities from Wisconsin, to seasonally profile nutrient transformation and Carbon sequestration -... | ecosystem: Engineered > WWTP > Effluent > Algae... | reverse complement strand
ACACCAATGAGGGCGGGCGCATTGCGGTGGGTTCGCATGTGCGCGTCAACGCCGGGGCTGTGCTTGTGTCTTACGCGTCTATCACTATTGGCAACGATTGCCTGATTGGCGAGTACGTCAGCATCCGCGATGCCAACCACGGCACTCAGGCTGGCAGCCCCATGCGCCTGCAGCCCCATGCCCGTGCGCCTATTGTGATTGGCAACAATGTATGGATTGGGCGAGGTGCCGTCATCCTCAAAGGTGTGTGCATTGGTGACGGCGCCGTGGTGGCTGCCAACAGTGTAGTAACCCGCAACGTGCCCCCACGTACGCTGGTGGGGGGCGTTCCGGCCCGCGTAATCAAGGAACTTGCATGAGCCGGCAGCCCATGACGGTGGCCTACCTCTCGCCCGCCATGCCCGCTTTGTCCGAAACCTTTGTGTATGAGGAATTGCTGGCGCTGGAGCGCCGTGGTGTGGCTGTGGAGCCGTTTTCCGTGCGCAAACCTGTGAAGCCAGTGCCTGCCCAGCAGGCACTGGCAAAGCGGGTAACCCACCTTTACGACGGTGGGCCGCTGGCGGTGGTGCTAGGTGGACTGCTGCGATTGCCGCAGTTCGGTTTGCGTGTGGGGAAGGCGCTTAAGTACCTTGCAAGCGACATTTGGGAATGTGGGCCGCTGCGCCTGTCCAGCTGGAAGCTGGCCTACCAGTTCTTGGCCGGGAGCAAGCTCGCCGCATTTATGGGGCAGCGCAGTTGCACCCATTTGCATGTGCACTTTGCCCACGTGCCCACCCAGATTGCCATGTATGCATCAGCATTGTCCGGCGTGCCATTCACTGTCATGGCCCATGCCAACGACATTTTTGAAGACGGCATATTGCTCAAAAAGAAAGCTGCGCGCTCCAAGCGCATGCTCACTATCTCGGATTTCAACCGCCGTTATCTGGAGGGGCTTGGTATTCCTGCGCACCAACTGGCGGTGGTGCGCTGTGGGGTGAGTTTTGCAGCGCCCAGTAGCGCCCCTAAACGGATGCCGGAGCCCACATTCAAGATTGCATCGCTCGGGCGAATGGTTGAGAAGAAGGGGTTTGACGTGTTGATCGAAGCCGTTGCACTACTTCGCCAGCGTGGCATGGCGGTCGAGCTGAGTTTGGCGGGCGACGGGCCTTTGCTATCAGATATGAAGCAGCTAGCCAAGGATAGATGCGGGCTAGAGGGCATTTTCTTTGTGGGAAGCCTGCCCCACCACGAGGTGGCGGCCTGGATGCAGCAGCACGATGCCTTTGTGCTGGCCTGCAAGCAAGACAGCCAGGGCGATATGGATGGCATTCCTGTGGTGTTGATGGAAGCTATGTCGCAGGGGGTGCCGGTGGTTTCTACCTGGCTGTCCGGCATTCCCGAGCTGGTGATACATGAAAAAACTGGCGTTCTGGCAGAGCCAGACAATGCTGTCGACCTAGCCGATCAATTAGTCCTACTAATTCAGTCTGCAGATTTGAGGCAACGCTTAACCCAAGAAGCATTGCGGCACGTCAATCATGAATTTCGGCAGTTTATAAATATTGATCGTCTATTGTTAATAATAGATCAAAAGTGAAAACGTCTGATTGTGAAATGATTTATTGGAGGACATATGAGAAATAATTTTGAGTTCAATTGGGAGCGCGGATGCATCATTTATCCGGAAAAGTTGGACTTCCCTAAATATGATGCGTCAAAACCAACAAGCTTGACTGGATGGGCCTCTGGAAACTGGATCATGGCGACCGGCAATCCAATCAATATAAGCGGTGAAGTGATGCCCGTAGAGCAGTGCTTCCAGAAAATTGCTGAAGCTGCTATCCAAGGTAACATTGAAACAATAGCTGAATATGACGGACCATTTTTGGTTGTTGTTATAAATGCAAAAAATAGGAAAATTAGTATTGTTCGAGATAAGTATGGGCTGCGTTCAGTCTACTATTCATTTTCCGACCGGAAGATAGTGGTTAATGATGATGTTTCTACATTTGACGTGCGTCAGTCTTTGCGTTCAGGCTCTCTGAATGAGTGGTTGCACTATGGCGCTCCTCTATCCCCCCACTCATTTTTTGACAAAATTAAGGTAATACCCGCTGGATGTGTTGTTAATTTGGATATGGAGCAATGGCAACTGGAATGTGTAAATTACTTTCTCCCAGAAAGAAGTGTTTCAGTATCTCAATATTTGCGGCTAGAAAATTTAAGCGCGAGTAGTGCAAAAATAGAGTTTTCTAGAATATTTGGTAAGTCAATTGAACGAGCAGTTAGTGGGCACGAGCGCGTAACACTTCTGCTAAGTGGTGGCGTTGATAGTAGTCTTCTTGCTGCGTATGCTAGGAAAAATACAATAATTGATGCTGTCACTGTAGATATATACGGCGATAAAACAGAAACAGAAGTTGAGTTCGCAAAATCCGTAGCAAATAAACTCAATATCTCTCTCAATGCCGTTCGCTTTGGTCGGAAAGAATTTCTGGAGAATATTTGTCACACCATAGCAGATACCGCTGCGCCAATAATTGTTGAAAATGCAGTGGCATTGAATTATGCCGCTCGAGCAGGCTTTTTGCCGAAGAATCAATTGATTATTGATGGTGAAGGTGCTGATGCTTTAATGGGGGGATCAACTTCATTATTTAAATACAGCTACAGTTTGTTGCATTTAAAGAAGGCATATGGTGTTAATGCGTCAATGAGTCGTCGAGTGATTGAGTTACTCAGACTTTATCTTTCAAAGATTGGTTTACAAACCATTAGTACACTTGATGTTGCGGGTCTGGATGTCGGACTTAGCGCAAGAAACATCGAGGTGCAAGCTCTTACAGCGAGATTGCTGGGTGTATTTGGACATGTTCGCTCTCGCGAGGAGCAAGAAATTTCCGCGCTGATGATGCGTGAATTCTATGATTATTTAGTGCCACTAATGATTCGAATTGATAGGATGGGAAAAATTGCGAATGCAAATATAGTTTTGCCATATCTATTAGAGCCAGTTTTTGATTTTCTGGTGAATCTGAACTCTGATCACCGATTTGGTGCGCGTGGTGCTCTTAGGAGGCCGGTGACAAAGCTGTTGCTGAAGTCCGTACTTTCTGATGAGATTGGCGATGAGTTAGTGTACAGACCTAAAGTTGGGTTCGGAATTCCTGCCAATTTGTGGATGAAACTTCCGGTGTCGTGGTGCAATGATTTGTGGGTTGCAGAATACTTCAAAGTTCCTAATTCTTTGCTAACACAATGGATAAATTCTTGTACTACCCGAGATAAGCTTTTCATTATTTCTATGGAAATTTGGGCTAGAATATTTGTTCGTCAAATTTCATTGGTTCAAGTACATAATGATTGGATTGAAGGCCAATCTCTAAGAGATTGAAACAGGCATTTAATTGCGGTGTCGTTACCTCGTAGTCCAGTGCGCGGTTCAGAGAAGTGTTTTCATTATGAGTTATTTGCTGATCTCTCCATGCCGCGATGAAGCCCAATATATGCGGCAAACCCTGGACACCGTGGTGGCGCAGTCCGTATTGCCTGCCAAATGGATCATCGTGGACGATGGCTCCACCGACGACACGCCGCGCATACTGGCGGAGTACGCTGCCAAATACCCATGGATGACCGTGGTAACCCGCACCAACCGGGGCCACCGGGCCGTAGGCCCCGGTGTGATTGATGCGTTCTATGCGGGCTACCAGACTATTACCCCCACTGACTTTGAATACGTCTGCAAGCTGGACCTGGATTTGCGTTTGCCCCCCCGCTACTTTGAAATCCTGATGCAACGCATGCAGGGCAATCCGCGCATTGCCACCTGCAGCGGCAAGGCTTATGTAACAGCGGGTAACGAGTTGGTCAACGAAGGGCATGGCGACGAAACCTCCCTGGGCATGACCAAGTTCTATCGGGTGAGTGCGTTTATAGCCATGGGTGGCTTTGTGCGTGAAGTGATGTGGGATGGCATCGACTGCCACCGTTGCCGCATGATGGGCCTGATTGCCTGCAGCTGGGACGAGCCGGAATTGCGCTTTGTGCATTTGCGGCCTATGGGGTCCAGCCAGCAAAGCATCTACACCGGGCGCATGCGCCACGGGTACGGGCAGTACTTCATGGGCACAGGCTTTCTGTACATCCTGGCCAGCGCTATCAAAAAGATCCCTGAAAAGCCCTATTTTGCGGGGGCTATGGCCATGTTGTGGGGGTGGATCAAGAGTGCCCTGCAAGGTAACCCTCGCTACGAAGACTCGGAGTTCAGAAAGTTTTTGCGTGCCTACCAGTGGCGCGCCCTGCTGATGGGAAAGCAGCGGGCAATTGCAGAAATTGATGGACACACTGGTGTTACAACTCGTCGCACTTAGTGACCCAGATAACAGACTGACTGCGATAGCATCGGTCGCATTCTCTCTACTGTTATCGGTGACTCCATGTTTTCCCACACAACTCTGGTACTCCAAACCACACTCCGCTCCATGGGCCTAACCATTGCGGCTGTGGTTATTGCATCCTGTGCTGCGTGCGGCGGTGGCGGTGGCGGTGGCGGTGGCGGTGAAGCCAGCGCAGCAGGCACTGCTACCTTTGCATCTACCAACCTTCCAATAAACCTTACCCTGAATGCAACACGAGTAACTGGTGTTGCGCCACTGGGTGTGTCGTTCGACATTGATGGTACTTCTGGCACCCGCACTTCCAAACCATTTCATGAGATGCGATTCAAATGGAGCTTTGGCGATGCGGCTGGAGGAGCAACTTGGGGCTATGGCCCTTTTGCAGGGGTAGCGAGCAAGAATCTTGCAGAGGGGCCGGTAGCCGCGCATGTGTTTGAGACTCCCGGTACCTATACCGTGGCGGTGACTGCCTTTGACGGCGTAAACACCGCAACAAAAAACGTCACGGTTACAGTGACTGATCCCAATGCCGTTTTTAATACAAACACTGTCTATGTAAGCCAGTCTGCGTTGCCGGTGCCCGGAGCTGATGGGGTGCCACTGGGCGCTACAGTGCGATACATGCCCAATTGGTCTTCGCTGAAAACGCTGGTGCGCGACCAAGGCTTTAGGCGCATTTTCCTGAAACGTGGAGATGTCTGGAATGTGGATGGCTGGGCCGATTTCAACAATGCCACTACGTTTGCCGGCCCGGGCTTGATTGCCGCTTACGGCACTGGCGCCAATCCAAAGATCATCTCTGATATCGATGCCCCGGTATTTCGATTTCAGAATGTGTCGGATTGGCGAGTCATGGACGTAGTCGCCATGTCCAACGACCCTGCTGGAGTGGCCGCGGGTAATAGGCATTGCTTTGCTTACACGGGTGGGCAGAACCTTACGCTATTAAGAGTTAAAGCGCAGGGGTGTCTTATTAATATCAGTACTGGAACTGCACAAGGACTATTCATTGTAGATTCACAAATTCTTAACTCCTCGCAGAATACGCCTGCAGGATCGATCGCCATGTATGCTGACAGTACCAAGCGGCATGCATTACTAGGTAATTTGTTTACTGGATCAGGGGGGCATGGTATTCGCTTGCAGGGCACAGCGAATAGCGTGGTTTCTCACAATCAAGTGGACACACCTCAGTTCCATTCACATGTGCTGACTGTACGCGGGTTTGCAAACAATCCAACTAACGTCTGGAGTGGTATCTGGACTGAGAATGTAGTAATTACGAATAATACGCTTGACGGAAGTATGGGCTCCATTGATCCATTGGCTGTTAAACCTCAATCTAACAATCAACATGCAGAACGTCTCCGTAATATAATGGTGGAAGCAAACCACATAACTGCTGGTGGCTCTGTCGGTGCAGTTATATTGGAGGTCGCAAATGATGTGACTTTTAGAAACAACATTTGTGTCGTTGAAAATGCAGATGTCACACTCACCATTCAAGGCAATAATCCATTGTCGCCCCCGCCCACGAGTACATATATTTATAATAACACATTCTATAAAAAATCTGTTGCAGTTAATGCGTCATTCATCGGGGTGAGAATAACGGATCCATTGCCTTCCGGAACGGTGATGAAAAACAATTTGGCTTATGCTCCCGGCGCGTTATATAACGGATTTGGATCTGGTTTGCCTGTGTTTTTCTATTCTACGCAAGCAGGTGGGGGGAACCATATCGATGCAAATAACTCGACAACAACCCAAATTCAATCGAGTAGCCCATGGAATGCAGCGTCACCGAATAGCTATGCAGATTTCTCACCGGTTGCGTATGGCACCAGTGGTGGGCTTCCGGTCCCTGTGTGGAGCGACTTTAAGGGGGCATCCGTAAATTCGACAAGAGCCTTGGGGGCTTTGCAGCCTTAGCGTGCAAAATTCGGTGCTACCTCTTAACGCAATATAAAATGTGCCGCCAGGGAAGTAGAACGAAATTGCTAATAATTTTTACATACATCTTATATTGGCTGAATCGGTTCTGAAATGTGCCGCCATCCGTACCGCGTCGTCCAATGATGATGGGAGCCCAGAAGAAGCGATCCGCAATGCGCATTCCCGCGGTGAGACTTGGGTTACATAGCTTCTCAGAAAGTATAAGCTCTGGAACTCTTGCGGTAGCAAAATCCGGCCAGACTATATTGATAAAGTTCTCGTAGCCCAATCGACTCCAGGACATTACCTCCATGTCCACCCAGTTGTTACGTTTGTTGACGTATAGATCATAGATTTTGGGGCTGGTTCGAATGAGGGTGGATATGTTTTTTATAATGTATCTACCCGTTACCTTCCAGACCTTATCGGATGGCGCTAGGCTCTTCAGGGTTGACGAGTTATCAAATGCATAGTTAATAAGCTTGAATTCACCATAACCGCGGTGATAATGGGTGGGGTAGTCCAAGCCATTGAAGCTGATCCACTCAATATTTGGATGGCTAAATGCATCGGACAATGTCTTGAGGTCATACCCCGAGTTGTCAACATAGATCACGCGATCGACAATTTTCAATTCCAACTGCCTTTGATAGAATTCAAGCGCAGTTTTGTAGTCCTTAAGTCGTTTAAGAGGATCCGTGAGCGTCAAATTCGCCTGGTTGAGTTTGGGCCTAATCGTCGAAGTAAGAAGAATTATGTGCTTTGACATGGCAATTACATCGCTGGAATGAGGGGTTGGCTAACTAGATATAAACTGAGTCCCAGCACAGCTGCAGTAGCTAGATAGCCGTATAAATCTAGTTTTAAAATCCATATTCGATATTTGTGCTGTATATAAGCGTCAACAAAGTAGAGCAGTGCTGTGTTGATTGCGATGCCATAAATCATGCCCTTGCCTTCTCCCAAGATCCATCCGACATAAAGGCAGATGAAATATCCAATGGACTTAATTAACGTGACTCTGGCGAGTGTGAATGTATCGCCAAAAGCCAGGTAAAACATGCCTATGCCGTTGATGATTGTAGGGATAAATGTTAGCGCGAACAACTGCAGCACCCAAGCGGCGCCTTGATAGCGAACATCAAATAATAGAGAGGTTATTTCCTGCGGAAATATGGTCATGACCCATAGCGGTGGTAGAAATATCGCCATAATGGCTAGTCGTACTTTGAATACCCGGGAGCGAATTTCGCTATTCGGTTGATTTTTGATTTTTGCAAATATTGGTATGACGACACGATTGCCAATCTGGTTAAAGACCTGCTCTACTACCTTGGCTAGAGTTACCCCCATGGAAAATAACCCCAATTCAGTCATTGTCAAAAACTTGGCAAGAATCAAACTGCTCCCGCTATTAACAAAAAAACCCAGCATGGTACTTAAAAATACCCAGCCACCAAAACTCACCATTGACCGGGCTATTTTTGCATCCCAGTAAAATCTGTTCCGGATTGAGCGATCCAGGCGATGACTTAATATTGCTTTCAATGCAGTGGCAAAGAGTGAACCGGCTACCAGTGCCCAGACGGAAGGGTAAATATATGCAAAAACAACCATAACTATGATGGAAGATATCTGCGTAAGAATTTCCAAGATGGTTTGATGTTTTAGATTTAACTCTCTGTTAGTAGTGAATATACCCGTTGAAAAATGTCCGGAAAGAACTGCAGAGAAACCTGAAACAGGAATTAACCACACAAGTTGTGGTTGTGCGTAAAAGACCGAAAGTGGGTAGGCTGCGACTATGCAAATAATCCATAATATATATCCGCGGATAACCTGCACGGTCCAAGCGGTATTGAGGAATTTAGGCTCAGATCCTCGATCGCTTTGTATGATATTGGGGCCAATGCCAATATCAGAAAACATTGCAAGACCAATCATGAAAACAGTCACAATGGCAATCAAACCAAAATGCTCTGGCGCTAGAAATCTGGATAACAGAAGACTGCTCAGTAGCCGTAAAGCTTGACTTACGGCATATCCCCCCAGCGTCCACAATGCGCTGTTCATCGCGAGTTTGCCAAGGCTTTTTTGAACTTTAGTTTGAGACACTTTTTATAAATCAGTTACAGTTGTATGGGCTGGACTGACCATATTGTTTGCACTGTGCCGTAGCACAGTGAAGGAGAATCTAGGTTGAAGATATCTTTTTATCAACATACCATATTCAATGGTGGACTCGAGCGAGTCAACTTTGAATTGGCTACCGAAATGTTGCGTCGTGGTTTTGAGGTTGAGTTTCTGGTCAACTATACATCAGGACATCTTAGTTCAATGCGTCCGCCGGAAGGGTTGCGGTTTGTGGAATTGCGTCCAAAGAATTTCTTGGACCGGTTTTTCGTTTTACGCCGGCATTTGCTGTTTACAAAACCAGATTTGGTTATTAGCGCCGGTCACTTTTCGAACGAGATAGCCTGTCTTGCAAAGTTCAGCCTGAATTCTGGGCTGAAGCTCATAGTCACGGAGCATACGGCTATGTCTGTTGAGCTGCGTTCGCTCGGTCCAAGGTCGGTACGCAAGTGGCTGCTGCCATTGGCGGCGCGCGCCACTTATTTTTTCCCTGATGCGATTGTTTCCGTATCCAAAGGCGTTCAGGCGAATGTAGAAGCGTTGTTTCACCTTTCGGCTGGAAGGGCGACTACGATTTATAACCCTGTAAATTTTCCCTTGATCCAGATTCGTGCACAGGAGCCAGTTGTTCATCACTGGCTGCAAGCTGGTGGTCCTCCTGTTGTACTTGGTATTGGCCGTCTCGAAGAGCAGAAAGACTTTCCCAACTTGTTGCGTGCTATTCGCGAGTTACGCAAATGGAAAGATGCAAAGCTGATCGTATTGGGCGTGGGCTCATTGGGGCAAGAGCTTCAAAAACTGGCCCAGGAGATGGATCTACAGGAGCACGTAGACTTTGTTGGCTTTTCAGCCAATCCCTACGCTTACTTAAGTAGAGCATCCGTTTTTGCTCTGTCATCCGCTTGGGAAGGATTGCCTATTACTTTAATTGAGGCACTGGGCCTTGGCGTGCCCATTGTTTCTACAGATTGCCCGAGCGGGCCAAGGGAAATTCTAGACAATGGAAAGTGGGGGCGCTTGGTTCCTGTAGGCGATCACTTGGCGCTGGCGCAGGCACTTTTGTCGGAGTTGGATAGTCCGCATGCATCACGGCCAGCAGAGGCTCTGAGCCGGTTTCAGTTGAGTACAGTTGTGGACCAATACCTGGCGACTGCTCGTCTTTAGTGTTCGGTGTTGGTGGGGGGCTGCACGTTGGTGGCCGCGGCGCGTTGAAGGGACATTTCAAACAGATGCGACGATGTGTCCCAACTGGATTTTTCAACTGTTGCAAATGCTTCTTCCGACATTTTTTCCCAAGCGGCGTTTGGCAGGTTGAGAATGCTTTGTGCGGCGCAAGCGATGCCGTCAGCATCGTCAACACCCGCCAAGTATCCATTGTTGCCATCTTGAATGGCTTCATCAGGCCATCCTGTCTTGGTGGATACGACAGGTGTGCGGCAGGCCATTGCTTCCATGGCGGGTAGGTTGAACCCTTCGCTGCGGCTGCAGGTAATCCATACATCGCATTGTGCGTAAATGTCGCGGATAGCGGCTTGTGGTGGATTGAGGTGAAACTCGACGTACTCAGGTAATTCAATGTGTTTGCTAGGCGGGTGGCTACCAAAGCTGAGTACTCTCAGGTCGGGCAACTCACATCTGATTTTTGCAATTGCTGTTAAGGCAATGTCCACGCCTTTGAAGTGTGCTTCGTGGAATAGAAAGCCAACGGTGGGTACTTTCTGTTTGGACCGCATGCCGGCAAAAAACTGGGCGTGATCCACTGCATTAGGAACTAAATCGACATCTGTATCACCATATTCTCTTTGCATGGTGTCGACAAGCCAGCGTGCAATAGTGATTTTTTTCAGTGGCAAGCGATAGGTCGCCCTACATCTTTTTAGCGGCAGGTTGTTGAAAACCTCGTGATGTTGAACAAAATAGACTTTGGCACCTTTAGTCGGTGACATTTTATGAACCCACTCCGCAGTTTCCCACCAAGTGGCAATAACCACGTCTGCATCTTGAACATCTGCATCCGTAATAGGGCGACATGACTCGATGACACGATGGTTGATACTGATTGCGTCAAGATGAGAGGTGGGGGCACGGACAGGTGTCCAATCCAGTTTGAAAAACGATTTGATACGCTGACGCATGCTCGGGGTGCGTGGCGGGATGGATACGAGTTCGACATGGTGGCCCATTTGTTTTAGAGCTGACGCATATATGCTGATAACGCGAATCCCCCCTGACATATTGGCGAGCGGAAGCACAAATGTGATGTTGAGCTTGCGACGTGCAGTTCCGGTTATTTGGTCGGATGACGATAATTGGGTCAAGATGGGATACCTGTTCTCACGCGTGTTTGCGTTGTGCTATTACACTTTGGTACACATGAATCATGTCTCTTGCTTTGACCGACCAGTTATAGAGATTTTCTATTTTCTGTCGGCCATTTTCGCCTAGGCTCGTACGTAAATTTGGATCACGCGCCAGTCTTATCATGGCGTGGCTGAAGTTATCGACCATTGCAGCCCGAGAGGTAGGTTGTATGAGCACTCCACATTGTTCATCCAGGTAGTCCGCCGGACCTCCCCAATGCGTGGCTATGACAGGCTTTCCCATTGCCATTGCCTCAAGAACAACAGCACCACCGCATTCCATGAGGCTGGGAAACACCATAACGTCTGCGCTGTGCAAGTATACGGAGCATTCTTGTTGTGTTATCCAGCCCGTAAATTTAACCGTGTTTTGGCGTTCGTCCGTGCTTGGTGGAAAGATGCGTTCGGCCCGGCGCTCCAGGTCTGCGCGCTCCTCACCATCTCCAATAATGATTAGTTCAGCGGAAATATTTTGTGTTGCATCTCGAAAGGCTTCAAGCAGGATATCGATCCCCTTTAGTGCTACCAGACGTCCCATGAAGATAAACTTGATATTCTGGGTGGATGAACATGGCTTGTTTTCTAGTGATGGTTGCCACAGTTCAAGATCAACACCATTTTCAGGAAAAAGTTGCACACGTTTTTTTGAAACACATGCAGGCAGCGCATGAAGAGTTCTGTCATTGGCAACGAGAATGCGGTCCGCTAGCATTTTTCCTGGTATCAGTAAATTCAAGAAATTGGCCAAAGCACGCCCTGTTGCAACAAAAAGTGATTCGACCCTCCCTTGCATATAATTGAAAGCAGGAGGAAAGTTCATGCCTCCATTCATGGGGCCAATCACCACGGGAATCCCGAAACCAAAAATTAGAGAGGGATCTTTAGGTGATACTGGCATCGGTTGATGAATGATATCTATTGAATTTTCTAAAATAATACGTTTGATAAGCTTGCGTTGGAGTATTTGACTGTAAATGCGAGAAATCATTCCCGTAGTAAAAGTCGCAATGCGCTTGGGGAGATAGTGGCCTAGTTTCCACAAAGCAATATGCATGCGCGTATCCGATACAAATGCGATTTTTTCTCCCAGTGCAGGTAATGTTGCGACTAGTTCTGCCCTGGTTCTCTCGTGCACTACTAACCAAGTTGGTACTCCTTGCGCGTTGAGCTGTTTGAAGTAATGCAGAGGTAGTATGGCTTCTCCGCCGAATTTGGCCGAGGCATGCTCCGCAACAATCAGAACATGTAGTGGGTTGTGCATCCGTTTCTCTCCCGTGCCTATGTGGCAGGATCGTTTTCAATCATCGGTTTTGCTAGACGTAGAACCGTGCTCTTTCGCAGGAAATCCCAAATAAGTCTGGGGGGATCTTCATTCCGGCTGCCACCAAGGGCCGCCTTCATGCGCGAAAGGAATAGTCCAGACAAGTAGGCCAAGTCAGCCAATTTGGCATATGCAAATCCGTAGTTTTTAATTAAGAAACGAGTACGCGATTTGTACCAGTAATCTGGCAGTGGTTTGAGGGTGCGTTGGCTGCCTGAAACTCCCGTACTATGGCCAGAAACGTGCATAACCCGGCTGGCAGGTACATGCCAGCATTCCCATTGGGCGCGATTGGCTTTTAGGCAAAAATCCACTTCTTCGTAATACAAAAAATAGCCTTCGTCCATCATGCCAATGCGCTCAATCATGTTAGTTCTGATTAGCATGCATGCACCTGCAACCCAATCAACTTTGGTAGGGGATATGCCCGACATGTTTCTAGCAATCGCTTTATCGGAAAGCAGGCGGTTGATGACGGCAATGCGCGCCCCTTGATCAAAAAATCCAGCCAATGACGGAAACCGAAAAGCGATATTCCAGTCCGTCCCGTCTTGGTTCTCAAAAGAGCAGCCAGCAATTCCCGCACGCGGGTGTGTTTGAAGGAAGTCAACCAAGTGTTGCACTGCCCCCGGTTTGAGCGCGGTGTCGGGGTTGAGCAGCATGACGAATTTGGGACGGGCTGGCTGGGCCAACGCAATGCGAATCCCGATATTGTTTCCATAGGAGAAACCGCCATTGCGTGGCGCGTCGATCAATTGCACCCAATCTTGCATTCCACCCTGTTCTACCGCATTGGCAAGTTGCGGATAGTCACCGGACGCGTTGTCCACAACTATCGTGCGCCAGGGAATCGAAAGCCCCGAAGTGGCAGCCTCTTGTCGTACTGACTTCAGGCATTCGACGGTGAGTGCCGCAGACTTGTAGTTGACTATGACGATAAATAGACTGGGTGTCATAAGATCAGATTGTTTTATGTAGTGTCGATTTTTCGTGCTGTTCAAAGACAGTTGTAACTACGTCAAGAGAGGATGCAATATTGCTGTCTGAAAATAACCAGAGCTTGGCCAGAATACTTGCAGATTTAACCTTGTTCCCTGCCAAGAAGAGAGTTGGCGCTGGTCGCGCCGCTATGAGCTTGAAGCATATAAGTATCCAGTTGATGGTGCCCCCCTGAATTACCCTGGGGATCACACGGTCCATGGAGTTGGCGAAGATTTCTGCTCTGCTGGGCTCACTAATATAAATCTCAAATTTTGCATGTGGAAATAGCTGGCTTAGAGTAGATAAGTCGTGAGTCCATTGGCCAGGCGGGTTGAGCATAACAATGCGAATAATTTTTGACTTATTCCATTTTTTTGCCCATTGGGCGGTTTTAGTAACTTCTTGGTTGGCAGTTTCTTCATATTCGAACAAATCACCAGTGGGGTATGCACTGTTGTGCCCACTCAGCAACCAAAATTGCTCGGTTGCAGTGGTGTTGTCCGGGAGCGTATAAGCATTGGCCTTGATATCTTCTAGTAACGCCTTGAGCTTGAACTGGGATGCATATATTGATATCAATCGCAATTTATCTTTGAATGCTTTTTCAATGTCTATTTTTTCAGATTGAACTTTGTAGCCGGCTTTAGAAATGGCAGCCAATGCACGGGAAGTAAAATCAGGAAATCTTGCCCCATATGGTACATCTTGGTATATGCGTAGTGTCTTGTTGTCTAAATAAGTTGTGTTGTCACTCAATATTTTGAAGATTGAGCGGGTTGTCAAAGCATGATCTCCGTGAGGGCTTCCGAGTGGAAACCATATTTCATCAAAATTGTTTTTGTCAATATTTTCCTGGAGTTTTTTTTGCCAATTCTTCCGCTCTTGGCTAGGTGCAACTCTAGAGGTTGCTACCGCAATGGACATTCTGTGTGCTTTAAAAAATGGAATATCCCATTGTTTGTCGCGATATCGCAATACAGCATCAGTCAGGTCAAGCTCGGCATGCTTGGCTCCCAGCATGCGACAGAAGAGCGCAGATTCTGCACGTCGAAGTGCACTGACTTCACTAATATTAAAGTAGTCTCGATAGAGGTTGTAGTAGCTGGTAAAATTGCTGCGACTGGCAACCGTCAACAGTGTGAATTCACAGTCATTGCGCATATTCCACATCGCACCACCGACACTAAGTGCTGCATCATCTGCATGTGGTTCAATGACCAGGATTTTTTTTCTGTTTTCAGGAAAAGTAGATTCTGCCAATTCGATATATTCTGAATTGTGAAAATCGGCAATTACCTGCAAGTATTCAGAATTAATTGAAACCAAGTCTGCAACCAGAGTTGGTTCTTTGAGCGCTTCCCAAACTTCGATTTCCTGGGTGTTGAGCTTTCGGCTTGGTCGACTTGAGATCAGAAAGTAGAGATCCCCCCCCCGCAATTGGTAATGGGGGCGACGGAGTGCTACTTGAGTTAATACGGTTTCGGTGATGAGATTGGGACTTTGTTCTGGCATGTGCTGGGGTGCTGATAGTTGGTCAGAATGAATGGCAAAGACGGTCATTTTTGGCCACCGTCTTTTTTTTTCACAATGCGTTTGAACAGTATTCGGCTCACCAGCCATGCGTCAGCGGCGTAGCGGCGCCATAAGCTCGGTTCTTCCTTGATGCGCCAAAGCCATTCAAGACCAACTTTGCGCATCCACATCGGAGCACGGTTTACTTCACCAGCGACAAAGTTGACTACGGCTCCCAAATGGCTTATGACGGGAATGGTCAGTTGTTCCATGTTCTGCACTATCCATGCTTGGCCTTTTTGGGCTCCCAGGGACACGACGAGGAAATGCGCTCCGGTGGCGTTAATCTGTGCCAACAACTCCGGCGAACTCATGTCTGTAATGCTCCCATGTCCCGGGTAGTGGTACCCGACGCTACGCATATTGCTGTGGGACGCGTTCAGCGTTTTATGTGCTTTCTTGGCGACACCATCCGGTCCGCCAAAAAAGAAGACCTTGAGCGGGTTTGCACTTTCGGCCGGATTTGGATGCAAACGCAGTGCTTCAAAAAGGTCTGATCCGGCTACCCGCTCGGGGATGGGCGCACCCATCAGGCGTCCAAGCCACACCAAAGGAGTTCCATCGACGAGTATGAGATCGCTTCGCTTCAATGCATTCAAAAATTCAATGTCGCGATGGCATTGCGCCAGGAAATTCAAATTCGGAGTGGAAATAAACAAGCGTTCGTGTTGGCCTGCAGCCTGGTGTACGCGCGCAACGGCCTCGTCCAGAGTGACTGGGTCTACTGGAATTCCAAGTATTTCAGTTCTATTTGTGTTCAAAGAGCTGGGTAACGGTGCCTGCATTGTTAGTAATGTAATGGCTTGGCACAGAGTGCCGTTACCATTGACACCTTGAAGTGACACAAAAAAATTAGGGAAAGTAATGAAAGTTACGGTTATTGGCACGGGCTATGTGGGGTTGGTGTCTGGCACTTGCCTGGCAGAGTTGGGCAACGACGTGGTGTGTCTGGACGTGGATGCTGCCAAGATCCAGGTATTGCTGGACGGTGGAATGCCTATTTACGAGCCAGGACTGCAGGATCTGGTGCGCCGCAATGTCGCCGCTGGCCGGCTGCATTTCACCACCGATGTGGAGAAAGCCGTGCACCATGGCACCATCCAGTTCATTGCCGTGGGCACGCCGCCTGATGAAGATGGATCGGCAGATTTGCAGTATGTGGTGGCCGCAGCGCGCAATATCGGCCGGCACATGACGGATTACAAGGTGATCGTGGACAAGAGTACCGTGCCAGTGGGGACTGGGGACAAGGTCAAGGCCGCGGTTGCAGCCGAGTTGGCGCAGCGTGGTGTAGCAACCCCATTCAGTGTGGTGAGCAACCCGGAGTTTTTGAAAGAAGGCGCTGCGGTGGAAGACTTTATGCGGCCTGACCGCATCGTGCTGGGCTGCGATGATGACCAGGCAGCGCAGTACATGCGCGCCCTCTATACCCCATTGCAGCGCAACCACGAACGCATGATTGTGATGGACGTAAAAAGCGCAGAGCTCACCAAATATGCTGCCAATGCCATGTTGGCCACGCGCATCAGTTTCATGAACGAGCTGGCCAATCTGGCCGACAAGCTGGGTGCGGATATCGAAAGCGTGCGCAAAGGGATAGGTAGCGACAGCCGGATTGGCTATGACTTTTTGTACGCGGGCTGTGGCTACGGTGGGTCATGTTTCCCCAAAGACGTTAAGGCACTGATCAAGACTGCGCAAGACGATGCGGGCCTTGGTCTAAAAGTGCTGCAGGCGGTAGAGGATGCCAACGACGCGCAAAAGCATGTGCTCACCGGCAAGGTCAAGGCGCGGTTTGGCGCCAGTTTGAAGGGCAAGCACTTTGCCTTGTGGGGCTTGGCATTCAAGGCCAATACCGACGACATGCGCGAAGCCGCCAGCCGAGAAGTCATTGCTGATTTGCTGGCTGCAGGCGCCACAGTAACCGCCTACGACCCGGTCGCAGTGCATGAGGCGCAGCGCATCTACGCAAGTGAGCCACGGCTGACCTATGCCGCCAACCCCATGCTGGCGCTGGACAACGCGGATGCGCTGGTCATCGTAACGGAATGGAAAGAGTTCAGAAGCCCCGATTTCGATGCGATCAAGTCCAAGCTCAAGAGCCCGGTGATTTTTGATGGGCGTAACTTGTACGACCCTAAATTGGTGCGAGGCATGGGTATTGAATATCTGGCCATCGGGCGCTAGCAAAGCGAATTAATGGCCCTGCCCAGAAACTCAGCGCGTTCGGGTGGCCCGAGCACGTCACGCGGTATCGCACTGGCATCTCAAAATTCGCTCAAATCTGGTGTTTATTCCGCACAGGTAGTTCTTCCAGGCGAAGATGCAGACGCATTTGAAGCGCTGCTTCAGGACCAGATGGCAGACTTTCGTCCACGCAACAACCTGGAGCAATCGCTGGTACAGGACATTGCGGTGCTGATGTGGAAAAAGCAGCGGATCGAGTCCATTGAGCAGCGTACGCTGCAGGAATATTTTCAAAAATTAGCAGATGCGTTGCCGTTGGATGCAATTTTTGATGGTGAGCCCTATCCGGTTGAGTTGCCAGGCTTCATGTGGGACGGCCTGAAGCTAACCACAGAGCAGGTGGCAGGTTTCAGGGAAATGATTCCGCAAGTTGAAAATCTGCAGGACAAGCGATCCCGTGGAAAGTATGACTACACGGTCTCGCCCGACGGCGTGTTATTTAGTTATCTAAATTCCAAGGCTATTGAACAGGGCCTGACGGCAGACACGTTATTGATAGAGGGGCGGAGCCGAAAATCACCGATCTTCGCAGTGCTGGACGACATCTTGATGCAACTGCACGTCATGGCGAGAAGTTACGTGTGTATCGCAGGCAAGAGGGCTCAACTCGGCCAAGTCTTAATGGCCAAATGGACATCGGTGATGCGCGTTGTTTTTTATGGCGACAAAAATCGCAGAGCCTTGGAAGACACCAACCGTGCCCTGTACCGCACTTTGGCGGAGCTGAGAAAACTTCAAACGTGGCGCCAGTATGTCGATGTGCGGGATCTGGAAGACTTAAAAGCTATCAAAGATGTCTAGTCCAGGCATGCAAAACGGACAAGTTCTCAACAACGGATGACTTTGCAGTCGTACGCTCCCGTATTGCTTAGCCCTTTTGGACTATTGACCGTATTCCAGTGCCTAGGCATAGTGAGCGGCGCTGTCGGTGCCTTGGGCATCACATTGTTTAACTTCTCTCAATTACCATTGGCCAGATGACCTCCACCACCACGCCGTCTATGCGGGCCCCCCGAGAACCCGTTGTGCCGGCGGGCTTAGATCTGCCCGTGCTTTTGCTTTTGCTGGCAGGTTTTGCGCTGATGTATGTGCCTGCTTACATGGAATTGGCACGCAGCGTATGGTCAACCGACGAGCAGGGGCATGGGCCCATTATTTTGCTGGTGAGCGTGTGGCTGTTTTACTCCCACCGTCATGCCCTGGCTGCCATCGCGCCAAAGCCCATGCCCTGGGCGGGCGGCGGCATATTGGCGCTGGGTTTGGTGGCCTATGTGTTGGGGCGGTCCCAGTCTTTCCTGTTGCTGGAGGTGGGGTCTCAGATAGCCGTGTTGACAGCTCTGCTGCTTTTGTTTTTGGGGCGCAGTGCGCTGCGGCTGGTGTGGTTCCCGCTGTTCTTTCTGGTGTTCATGACGCCGTTTCCTGAGGCGTTGGTGGCTGCAGTCACCGGGCCATTGAAATCGGCTGTGTCGGTGGTCGCTGCCGAGCTGCTATACAAAGTGGGCTACCCCGTAAGCCGCGTAGGCGTCATTTTGAACGTGGGGCAATACCAATTGCTGGTGGCAGACGCCTGCGCCGGGTTGAACTCCATGTTTACCCTGGAAGCGCTGGGGCTGCTTTACATGAACATGATGAAGTACACCTCGGTCACCCGCAATGTAGTGCTGAGTATTTTGGTGATACCTATTGCGTTTATTGCCAACGTGGTGCGGGTCATGATTCTGGTGCTGGTCACCTACCATTTTGGCGATGCGGCGGGCCAGGGCTTTGTGCACAGCTTTGCAGGCATGGTGCTCTTTTTGGTGGGCTTGCTGTTGGTGCTGGCCACCGACTTCTTGCTCGGTTTTGTCTTTAAAGACAAACCCTCACTGGCAGCGGCAACATGACCAGCGCCCGGATGCGTGCGGTGGTGGTGGTGGCCCTGATGGTGCTGTCTGCGGCGCTGGCTGTGTGGATGACGCCTAGCCTGCACATGAGCGACAAGCTGGGCAAGCCTGATCTGGAGACTTTGTTTCCTCGGGAGTTTGGGGATTGGCGCGTAGATGCGCGGGCGGCCATGGTGCTGCCGTCACCGGAAACTCAGGCGCTGCTGGACAGTATCTACAACCAGACGCTGACCCGAACTTACATCAACGCGCTGGGCTACCGCATCATGCTGTCGGTGGCGTATGGGGGGGACCAGTCAGACGCTACCCGAGCCCACTTGCCGGAGGTGTGCTACCCGGCGCAGGGGTTCCAGATTACTGCCAACGAGTCGGGGCAAATTAATTTGCTCAACCGGCCTGTGGCGGTGCGCTACCTGATGTCGCGCTACGGATCGCGCAATGAGCCCATTACCTATTGGCTGGTGGTGGGTGACCAGGTGACGGTGTCTCGCACCGACCAGAAGCTGGCGCAGTTTAGACTCGGTCTTAAGGGCTATATACCCGATGGCATGCTGGTGCGTGTCTCTAGCATCGATAACAACCCGGGCCACGGTTACCAGCAGCAAGAGGCTTTCTTGCGGGATCTGGCCCAAGCGGTTCCGCTGGCTGGACGCGATAGGGTGTTCGGGGCATCAGCGAAACAGTCGAATTAGTCGGATTACAAGGAAATTGCGGATGGCAAAAGGAATGATTTTGGCGGCAGGTCAGGGTACGCGGGTGCGTCCGTTGACAAGGGATTTGCCAAAACCGATGGTCCCGATTTTGGGCAAACCCGTGATGGAGTACCTGATTGAGCATTTGGCACGCCATGGCATCACCGAGATCATGGTTAACGTGGCCTATCACCACCAGAAGATCGAAGAGTATTTTGGTGATGGCAGTCGCTGGGGTGTGGAAATTGGCTATTCGTACGAAGGTGTGCGTGACCACGGCGACATCCTGCCGCGGCCCATGGGGTCGGCCGGTGGTATGCGCCGCATTCAGGACTTCAGTGGTTTTTTTGACGAGACCACCCTGGTACTGTGTGGCGATGCACTGATAGATCTGGATATCACCGCAGCTATTGCGGAACACAAGGCCAAAGGGGCACTGGCTACCGTAGTGGCGACTGACGTTCCTCTGCAGGACGTGCAGGCATATGGGATCGTCCTGGCAGAGGACGATGGGCGTATCCAGTCCTTCCAGGAAAAGCCGAAGCCAGCCGAAGCCAAATCCACCATGGCCAGCACGGGCATCTATATTTTTGAGCCCGAGGTGCTGCAAAAGGTACCGTCTGGCAAGGTGTATGACATTGGCTCGGAGCTGTTTCCACAGTTGGTGGCCGAGAAGCAACCTTTTTTTGTGCAGAACCGGGCTTTTAACTGGATCGATATTGGCCGGGTCAGTGATTACTGGTCTGTTCTTCAGCGTGTACTGCGGGGCGAAATCGCCAATATGCGTATGCCTGGAAAAGAGGTCAAACCCGGTGTGTGGGTGGGGTTGAATACCTCCATACCATGGGACAAAGTCAAGATCACCGGGCCGGTCTACATCGGTTCGAGTGTGCGGGTGGAGCCCGGTACGACGATCACCGGGCCCGCATGGATCGGGCATGGCTGTGTCATACGTTCCGGTGCCAAAGTGACGCGGAGTGTGTTGTTCGAGTACACACGCATTGCGGCGGATATGCACTTCAGCGAAATGATCGTGTCACGGCATTACTGCGTTGACCGCTATGGAGAAACCCTCTACCGCGGAGATGATTCGGCCCAATTGCGTTGGGGCGATGCCCGCGCATGAATGGTTTTTCCAAGAATATTTCAAGTCTTCCAATGCTGATTCAACCTGTTGTGCTGTCTGGGGGCTCGGGTACACGTCTGTGGCCTTTGAGCCGCGAGAAGTATCCCAAACAATTGCTCCCCCTGATTGGTGAGGACTCACTGTTGCAGGCAACGGTGCGTCGCGTTGAAGGTATTGCCGGTGTTGAGTTGGCGGCCCCCTTGGTGGTTTGCAACGAAGAGTACCGATTTGTCATTGCGGAGCAACTCCGGGTGATGGGCAAGCCTGGCACGGTGGTTTTGGAACCTTTGGGACGAAATACGGCTCCAGCCCTTACCATTGCTGCGCAGGCTGCTATGAAAGAAGGAGCAGACCCCGTCTTGCTGGTGATGCCTGCAGACCACGTTATTGTGGACACGGCTGCATTCCAGGCTGTGGTGCAAAAGGGTGCAGTGCTTGCGGGGCAGGGCGTAGTGGTCACATTCGGCATCACACCGGATACACCCGAGACAGGGTATGGCTACATCCAGTCGGGCGACGCGTATGGCGCAGACGGGGCCAAACGGATTGCCCGGTTTGTGGAGAAACCCAATCTGCATACTGCTCAGCAGTATCTGGCGGAAGGTAACTACCTGTGGAACAGTGGTTTGTTCATGATGCGGGCGTCGGTCTGGCTGGCTGCACTCAAAGTGTGCCGCGCGGATATCCTGGCTGCATGCGACACTGCTTGGGCGCAGGGTCAGACGGATGGTGAGTTTGTGCGCGTGGGCAAGGAGGCATTTAGCCAGTGCCCCAGCGACTCGATCGACTATGCGGTGATGGAGCGTATTGCGGGTTCCAGTGGCAACTCCGATTTACCAGTTGGGGTGGTGATTCCGCTGTCAGCCGGGTGGTCTGATGTAGGGGCCTGGGAGGCTTTGTGGCAAGTACTGCCCAAAGACGCCGATGGCAACGTGGCCCAGGGTGATGTGCTTATGCAGGACAGCCACAACACCTTGGCGCTGTCAGAAGGGCGGCTGATTGCCTGTGTTGGGGTGGACGATCTGATCGTTGTCGAAACTGCCGATGCCATTCTGGTTGCCCACAAGAACAAGACCCAGGATGTAAAGAAAATTGTGGATCGGCTCAAAGCCGCTGGCCGTTCGGAGGGACAAACCCACCGCAAAGTATTCCGCCCCTGGGGGTGGTACGACAGTGTCGACAACGGCGAACGCTTTCAGGTGAAACGCATTGTGGTCAAACCGGGAGGAACACTCTCCCTGCAAATGCACCACCATCGAGCAGAACACTGGATTGTGGTGAGCGGTACTGCCAAGGTCACCAAAGGGGATGAGACTTTCCTGCTTTCAGAGAACGAATCGACTTACATTCCGCTAGGGGTGACGCACCGGTTGGAGAACCCCGGTCGTGTGGAGCTAGAGATGGTCGAGGTGCAGTCGGGTAGCTATTTGGGCGAGGATGACATCGTTCGCTTTGAAGACGTCTATGGCCGCTGAGCTTTGCGGGTAAACCCTTGCAATTGCTGCAGATTAGTCCCTTTGGACTATTGCCGATGTGTGGCTTTCCATCCATCCTTGGGCTACGGGCAAACAGAGTGATAGCAGGTGGCCCGCAGGGTTTCCCTAATCATTTTTAGCTCAAGAGGTTTTGTATGAAATATTTTAAAAAAATTGGCGTTGCCGCATTCGCTGTGGCTGCATTTACTGCGCTAGCGCCGGTTGCAGCACAGGCTGCAGTCGGTGATAGCGTTTACGCTGGTGGCGGATCCATTTCGATTCGATTCGAGGGTTCGGACGCAGGCTATGACAGCAACTTGGAGTTGTGGATCAATGGAGCTGCCGTTACTCCGGCGATATTTCCCAATCACTCCACAGCCATTGGAACGGTTTACAACGTGCCCGGGTCATTCACTGCGGGTACCTTGTTGGACATTCAACTCCACGTGCTCAGTTCAGGGAACACCTGGCACACTGGCGGTGGCGCGGGGAATGCCGACGGTATAGCGCACGCCAACGTCGTATATAACTTCAATGGTGAAACTGGACGTACCTTTGTTGGGTTCGAAGACCTTTACGGTGGTGGTGACCGCGACTATAACGACCATATGTTTTCGTTCACAAACACTGTAAGTGCTGTGCCTGAGCCAGAGACTCTCGCTCTTATGCTTACTGGAGTTGGCATGGTGGGCGCTGTGGCCCGTCGCCGCAGGACAGCCAAAGCTGCCTGAGAGTTTTGACAACGCAACAAAAAGGGCTTGCCGATGGCAAGCCATTTTTGTTTGGGGTGAGAAATCCTGAAATCTGGTCGGGGTGAGAGGATTCGAACCTCCGATCTCTTCGTCCCGAACGAAGCGCCTTACCGGACTAGGCCACACCCCGCGGTGTGCTTCAATGCCAGCGAAAATCAGTGATTTCGCTCTAGCAATTGGGACGCCAATTGTACCAAACAGGTGCTGTGCAGGCCTGCTGGCAGGCGGTTGGCAGCGGCGATGGCGCGCTGGGCCTCGTCCCGTGCGGCAGCTCGCGCAACATCAAGGGCGCCAGTGCTCTTCACGATCCGCACGACCTCATCGAGTTTGTCGACATCCCCGTTTTCAATCGCCATCTGGATCGCGGTGCGTTCCTGCTCGGTACCGCGTTGCATGGCCGCAATCAGGGGTAGCGTTGCTTTGCCTTCGCGCAGGTCATCACCCAGGTTTTTTCCCATGACAGAGGCATCACCCGCGTAGTCCAGCACATCATCAATGACCTGGAACGCAGTGCCGAGGGCTTGGCCATATTCGGCACAGGCTTCTTCCTGCAACGTATCGGCACCCGACAGGATGGCGCCAACACGTGCACTGGCTTCGAACAGCTTGGCGGTCTTGGAGCGAATCACCTGCAAATAGCCGGCTTCGTCCAGCCCGGCGTTGTGCATGTTCATGAGCTGCATGACTTCGCCTTCTGCGATCACATTGGTTGCATCGGCAAGTACTTGCATGATGCGCATGCTCTGCGCATCCACCATCATCTGGAACGCGCGGGAGTAAAGAAAGTCACCAACAAGCACACTGGCCGGATTGCCAAACCTGGCATTGGCCGTGGCATTGCCCCTACGAAGCATGGACTCATCGACCACGTCATCGTGGAGGAGGGTGGCTGTATGGATGAACTCGACCACTGCAGCCATGTTGAAACGCTGATCACCCTTGAAGCCAAGCGCGCCGCAACACAGCAGAAGCAGTGCAGGGCGCAGTCGTTTTCCACCTGCCGTGATGATGTAGTGCGAGACGCTGCCAACCAGCGGAACGCCTGAATCCAGTCGCTTGGCGATGACCTGGTCGACCTGGCGCATGTCTTCATCAATGATGGACAGCCCTGTAGGGGAGGCGTTGGGAGTGGCTTGCAAGGCGGTATACCGTTTGAATATTGGGCTGATTATAGGAAGCTTGGGGAGTCAGCTGACCCGGAACGGTCATGCATTTGCAGGATTTTGGTCGGAGTGGTATACTCATGGGCTCTGCGGAAATTCGTCCATAGAGTCACGTCTGCTGATGCTGAGTCAGCAGGGTCAAGTTAAAGAGGTCAACATGTACGCGGTCATAAAAACCGGCGGCAAGCAATATCGCGTTGCTGCTGGCGAAAAAATTAAAGTAGAACAGATTGCTGCGGACGTAGGCCAAGAGATTGTGATCGACCAGGTTCTGGCTGTCGGAAACGGCGCTGAATTGAAGGTTGGCACACCCTTGGTGTCCGGCGCGACCGTTACGGTCACAGTAATTTCTCACGGCAAGCACGACAAAGTGCGCATTTTCAAGATGCGTCGTCGTAAGCACTATCAGAAACGTCAAGGGCACCGCCAGCAGTTCACCGAACTGCAAATCGGCGCTATTGCTGCTTAAGGGGCATAGGTCATGGCACAGAAAAAAGGCGGCGGCTCTACGCGAAACGGGCGCGATTCCAAGCCCAAGATGCTCGGTGTAAAGGCTTTCGGCGGTGAGTTGATCAGCGCTGGTTCCATCATTGTTCGCCAGCGTGGAACCAAGTTCCACCCCGGAACCAACGTCGGTATCGGCGTGGACCACACCCTGTTTGCACTGGTAGACGGCCACGTGTCGTTTGCGGTCAAGGGCGCGTTGAACAAGCACACAGTGAACGTGACTGCAGCCTGATCTGCAGCATGCTCCCCAGCGAAACCCTGCGCCGCAAGCGCGGGGTTTTTCGTTTATAACTACAGTACAAATACCATGAAGTTCGTTGACGAAGCCTATATCGACATCTCCGCGGGAGACGGCGGGGCGGGCTGCGTCTCGTTCCGGCATGAAAAATACAAAGAGTTTGGTGGTCCCAATGGCGGAGACGGGGGCCGTGGTGGTCACGTGTTCGCAGTGGCCGACCCCAACCTCAACACCCTGGTGGACTACCGTTTCGCGCGCCGTTATGACGCCAAGCGCGGTGAGCACGGCATGGGTTCGGACATGTTTGGCGCCGCGGGCGACGACATCACGCTCAAGATGCCCGTGGGCACCATCATCACCGATGCCGAAACCGGCGAGGTGTTGTTTGAACTGCTCAACCCGGGCGAGGTGATCACCATTGCCAAGGGAGGTGACGGTGGCTTTGGCAACCTGCGTTTCAAGAGTGCCATCAACCGTGCGCCGCGTCAGAAGACGCCTGGCTGGCCTGGCGAAAAGCGCAATCTCAAGCTGGAGCTGAAGGTGCTGGCTGATGTGGGTCTGCTGGGGATGCCCAATGCGGGCAAATCCACCTTCATCACGGCGGTATCCAACGCGCGTCCCCGCATTGCCGACTACCCGTTCACCACCCTGCACCCCAATCTCGGTGTGGTACGTGTGGGGCCGGAGCAGAGCTTTGTGGTCGCCGACCTTCCCGGCCTGATCGAAGGTGCGGCTGAAGGCGCTGGACTGGGTCACCAATTCCTGCGCCATTTGCAGCGCACCCGCTTGCTGCTGCATGTGGTGGACATGGCTCCGTTTGACGAGGGCGTGGATACCGTGGCACAGGCGAAAGCCATCGTCAACGAGCTCAAGAAGTACGACGAGAACCTGTACAAGAAGCCGCGTTGGCTGGTGCTGAACAAGCTCGACATGATTCCAAAGGAAGATCGCCCCGCGCTGATCAAGGACTTTGTGAAACGCTTCAAGTACAAGGGACCCGTGTTCGAGATCTCGGCGCTGACCCGCGAGGGTTGCGAGCCTCTGATCAAGGAGATCTACAAGCACGTGAAAGCCCAGCAGATGGCTGAGCAGCCGCATGTGGAAATCGATCCGCGCTTTACAGGCGAGCCTGCAGCGGACTCCCAATCCTGAATTGCTATAAAAAGAGTAGCTGCTTGTGCATATTCTGCGCGGGCTACAGGCCAAAATGACAATGAAATCAACATCAACTGTGTTGCGCGATGCCCGGCGCATCGTGGTGAAAGTGGGCTCCAGCCTGGTAACCAACGATGGCCGTGGACTGGACGAACAGGCCATTGGTGAATGGTGTCGTCAGATGGCCTGTCTGGTGCGCGATGGCCGTGAGGTGATCATGGTGTCCAGCGGTGCGATTGCTGAGGGCATGAAGCGCCTGGGCTGGTCCACACGCCCCACCGCTATTCAGGAGCTCCAGGCTGCCGCTGCCGTGGGACAAATGGGCCTGGCCCAGATGTACGAAACCAAGCTGCGTGCCAACGACCTGGGTAGCGCCCAGGTGCTGCTGACCCACGCTGATCTGGCAGACCGCGAACGCTACCTCAATGCACGCTCCACCCTGCTGACGCTATTGAAGCTGGGCGTGGTACCCGTGATCAACGAGAACGATACGGTGGTCAATGACGAAATCAAGTTTGGCGACAACGACACCCTGGGGGCCTTGGTGGCCAATCTGGTGGAAGCCGATGCGCTGGTCATCCTGACCGATCAAAAGGGCTTGTTTACCGCCGATCCCCGCAAGGACCCGGCCGCGCAGTTTGTACATGAAGCCAAGGCGGGTGATCCCGCCCTGGAACTGATGGCCGGTGGTGCAGGAAGTAGCATCGGTCGCGGCGGCATGATCACCAAAATTCTGGCGGCCAAAAGGGCAGCGGGTTCGGGTGCCTCTACCGTGATTGCCTGGGGGCGTGAGCCCGATGCCCTGATCCGTCTCACACAGGGGGATGCGATTGGTACCCTGCTGGTGGCGCAGACGCAGAAAAACCAGGCCCGCAAACAGTGGATGGCGGACCATTTGCAGATGCGCGGGGCGGTGGTGGTGGACGCAGGCGCAGCCATCAAGGTGCGCGATGAAGGCAAGAGTTTGCTGCCCATTGGCATGGTCCTGGTCGAGGGCGATTTCTCGCGTGGCGACGTGATTGCCGTGCGGGATGGCTCGGGCAACGAGATTGCCCGTGGCCTGGCGAACTACTCCAGCGCCGAGGCGCGGCTCCTGTGCCGCAAGCCCTCGGGCGAATTCGCAAAACTACTGGGTTATGCGGCGGAGCCAGAGATGCTGCACCGCGACAACCTGGTGCTAACCCGCTGAAGCGTCAAAAACGCCTCAATTCACGATCGACGTGATACCGGTCTTCTTGGGTGACTTCAGGGTCTGAAGAATTTCTGCCTTGGTTGGCGCAAGCCGGTTGATGCAGCCCCCCTGGCGTGCGAATGCCAGCGTATGGCGCGATGGCATGTTGTCATTGACTGCGCGCCACTCGGGATTGGCCGTGGGAGACCAGGTGCCGGAGGCGCTCCAGCGCGCATAGGTCTTGAACTCGTCGCTGGCGCAGCGAATCCCTTCATACACGGCATTGACCGATCCGGTGGAGTTCACCATGACGATCACGTAGCGCACCACGCCGTCGGCCCCCACTGCAATCGTGTCCGGGTCCACCCCGATCTTGAGGGTGACGTGTCTGGGCATGTCGATTGCCACCACGCGTTCCTTGAAAAAAGACGGGGGCGGTGGCACCTGCTCCTCTTTCCAGTCGGGGTTGTCCAAGCCGTTTCCGGTATTGACCGGAACCTGAGCCCACGCACCGGCGCAGACCAGGCAAAGGCCCGCCAGCAGGCTAGCCTGCAGTTTTGATTTCATGTTGTATGGATCGGCTGGTGCCGGGATCGGGTTCAAAAACGGCACCAGGTGGCAATTCCATAGCCGCTCCCGGTGGGTGCTCAAGTGTGGCTCCTTCATGGTCGCGACCACGCAGGTTGTGGCGCAGGTACCGGTTGCGCGGGTCGTTGCGCGGCAGGTAGCGCGCCAGTTCGGTCAGCGCCATCTCGTACACGCCACGTTTGAACTCCACCACGGCGTCGAGCGGCACCCAGTAATCATTCCAGCGCCAGGCATCAAACTCCGGATGGTCGGTGGCGCGCAGGTTCAAATCCCAGTCGTGCCCCGTCAACTGGAGCAGGAACCAGATCTGTTTTTGGCCTTTGTAATGTCCGCGTGCATCGCGGCGGATGTACCGATCCGGCACCTCGTAGCGCAACCAGTCTCGGGTACGGGCAACAATGCTTACATGCTCCGGCTGGAGGCCCACTTCTTCGTGCAACTCGCGGAACATGGCCTGTTCCGGGGTTTCCCCCCGGTCAATGCCACCCTGCGGGAATTGCCACGAGTGGGTACGTATGCGCTTGCCCCAAAATACCTGATTTCTCTGGTTGAGCAGGACGATGCCGACGTTGGGCCTAAAGCCGTCCCGGTCAAGCATAATCAAACCCCAATTTTTAAACTTCGTTCATTATGCACAGCGATTGCTGTGGATCAAGGGGCGAAGACCCTCGTAGGTCACAAGTCACGCCATGAAAGCATCCCAATTTCTCATTTCCACCCTCAAAGAAGCGCCCGCCGATGCGGAAGTGGTCAGCCACAAGCTGATGATGCGCGCGGGCATGATCAAGAAGCTGGGTGCCGGCATCTACAGCTACATGCCCATGGGCCTGCGCGTGATTCGCAAGGTCGAAGCCATCGTGCGGGAGGAAATGAACCGCGCGGGTGCCATCGAGATGACCATGCCGGTGGTGCAACCCGCAGAGCTGTGGCAGGAAACAGGCCGCTTCGAGAAGATGGGCCCCGAACTGCTGCGTATCAAGGATCGCCACGACCGCGACTTTGTGATCCAGCCCACCAGCGAAGAGGTGGTGACGGACATTGCGCGCCAGGAGATCAAGAGCTACAAGCAGTTGCCCAAGAACTTCTACCAGATCCAGACCAAGTTCCGTGATGAGCGCCGCCCCCGTTTTGGGTTGATGCGTGGGCGCGAGTTCACGATGAAAGATGCCTACAGTTTTGACCGTGACCAGGACGCTGCCAAGGCCAGCTACCAGGTCATGGCCGGTGCCTACCGCAAGATTTTTGACCGATTTGGTCTGACCTACCGCGCGGTGGCGGCTGACAGCGGCGCTATTGGCGGTGATTTGAGCGAAGAATTCCAGGTAATTGCGGCCACCGGTGAAGACGCCATCGTGTACTGCCCTGGCAGCGAATACGCGGCCAATATGGAAAAGGCCGAAGCCCTGGCGCCTGCGGGTCCGCGTCCGGCACCCAGCCAGGCGATGACCCAAACACCGACACCGGGAAAGAGCACCTGCGAAGACGTCGCCGCGCTGCTGAACGTGCCGCTGTCCACGACCGTCAAATCGCTGGTGCTGGCCACCGATAGCAAGGACGACAAGGGCAATGTCACCAAGACCCAGGTCTGGCTGCTGCTCCTGCGCGGCGACCATGACATGAACGAAGTCAAGGTGGGCAAGCTCGACGGCCTGGCCGATTTCCGTTTTGCCACTGTGCCTGAGATTGAAGAGCATTTTGGTTGCAAGCCGGGTTACCTGGGCCCCATCAATCTCCAGAAGCCGCTGAAAATTGTGGCTGATCGCGAAGTGGCGGTCATGGCTGACTGGATTTGTGGTGCCAATGCGGTGGATTTCCATATCACCGGCGTGAACTGGGGGCGAGACTTGCCCGAACCCGATATGGTGGCCGACCTGCGCAATGTGGTGGCGGGCGATGCATCACCCGACGGCAAAGGCATCTTGCACATCGAGCGTGGTATTGAAGTGGGCCATGTGTTCTACCTGGGTACCAAGTACAGCAAGGCGATGAATGCGACCTTTCTCGATGTCAACGGCAAGCCCCAGTTCATGGAAATGGGTTGCTATGGCATCGGCATCACGCGCCTGCCGGCTGCTGCGATTGAGCAGAACCATGACGATAAGGGCATCATCTGGCCCGATTCCATTGCGCCGTTCACCGTAGCGCTGTGCCCCATCAGCCCGGACCGTTTCCCCGAGGTGAAGGCCGCTGCCGACAAGCTCTATGCCGATCTGCTGGCCGCTGGTGTGGACGTGATCCTGGACGACCGCAACGAGCGCCCTGGAGCCATGTTTGCGGATTGGGAACTCATCGGCGTTCCACACCGCGTGAACATTGGCGACCGTGGCCTCAAAGAGGGCAACGTGGAGTACCAGCACCGCCGCGATGAGAAGGCCACCAATGTACCGGTATCCGAAATCCTGGGTCTGCTGCAGTCGCGTCTGAAAGCATGATCCATCGGGGTGTGCAGGCTGGAATAAAGAGGAGAAACGTCCTCCTGCACCCGTTGGTATTGGGTTGTTTGCTACTTTTTCAGGAGCGCGCCAAAGCGGGAGCCCAAAGGGAAGAGCCGATCGTCGATGCGGTGCGCAACGCCATGAGCGCCTCTGTCAAAAGCACCGAACCTCCAGAGCCGGTGTTTGCAGATACCGAGGCAAAGCTTCACTATCTTCGCTGGAAAGTCGAAATGAACAATCGCTTGATCCAGCGACGTTCTGACTTGCGGACATTGCAGGAGCGTACGGACTTTCTGCAAACGGTCTGGTACAACTGCAAACGCTCCAGACTCGACGTCGATCTGGTGCTGGGTCTTATCCAGGTGGAGAGCAACTTCCGCAAGCGTGCGATCAGCTATGCCGGTGCGCGCGGTTTCATGCAGGTCATGCCTTTTTGGGCGCGCGTGCTGATGGGGAATGATGCAAGCATCTTGTTCGATACGCACACCAACTTGCGATTTGGATGTGTGATCCTGCGCCACTACCTGGATTTGGAGCGTGGTGACATGTTCCTGGCTCTGGGGCGCTACAACGGATCCCGTGGAAAGCCACAGTATCCGGATGCCGTGTATGGAGCCCGAAAAAATTGGGTCTTTCTGGATCGACCGACCGGGATAGAGCCCTGGAAAAAGTAATATTTCCCAATGGGGCTCTGCCCCGAAGCCACGCGCTGATGGCTGTTCAATTTTCCGTGTTTGTGGTCGTTTGCATGTAGTGGGCAAACTGCTCTGCCGTGAGCGGTCTGGCAAACAGGTACCCTTGTGCCAGGTCGCAGCCCATCTCCAGCAAACGCGTGCGGGTGGCTTCGTTCTCCACCCCCTCTGCGCTGGTGGTGAGCTGCAGGCTCCGGGCCATCTGGATGATGGCGTTGACGATGGCTGCGTCCTGGGGTCCGTTGGGCAAGCGCTTGACGAAAGACTGGTCAATCTTGAGCTTGTCCACCGAGAAGCGCTGCAGGTAGGACAGGTTGGAGTAGCCGGTTCCGAAGTCGTCGATCGAAATGCGGATTCCCATGGCCTTGATGCGTTGCAGAACGGCAATGAATTTCTCGGTGTCCTGCACCAGTGTGGATTCCGTGACCTCCAGTTCAAGGCAGGCCGGGTCGAGCCCCGTGCGTTGGAGCGCGCGTTCAATCACCCCCTCGATATCACCCCGGCGAAACTGGACTGGCGACAGATTCACCGCAATCGTCAGGGGAGGAGCACCGGCCTTGCGCCACGCCTGCATCTGCCGGCAGGCCTCTTCAATCACCCATTGCCCCAACTCCACAATCAACCCCGACTTTTCTGCGGTGGGAATGAACATGGCGGGGGCTACCAGACCCAGCTTGGGGTTTCGCCACCGTACCAGGGCTTCTGCGCCAACCAATGATCCCGTGGCGAGGTTGACGATGGGCTGGTAATGCAGAACAAATTCCTGCTGCGCAATCGCTGCCCGCATCGAGGAAATCAGGTGCAAGTTTTCGGTGATGCTGAAATGGATGTCGTCGTCAAAGAAGCGGAACGTGTTGCGCCCCGCTTCCTTGGCCTGGTACATCGCCAGATCCGCATGCCGCAGCAACTCTTCAAATTTCTTGCCATCCTTGGGGTACACCGCAATGCCAACCGAGCAGGAGGCCAGGATTTCTGTTTCGCGCAGCGAGAAGGGCGCCTGCATCTGCCTGAGGATATTGTTGGCGACCTGCGAAATGTCCTCGCTGTTGGCCATTTCCGGCAAGCCGATCAGGAACTCGTCGCCTCCCTGGCGGCACACAATGTCCGAGAGGCGAACGGCGGTGAGCAAGCGCAGGGACACTTCCTTGAGGAAGGCATCGCCTGCACTGTGCCCCAGTGAATCGTTGATGTCCTTGAAGTTGTCCAGGTCCACAAACAGCAGGGCCATCTGTAAATTGCGCCGATGGCTGGCAGCCATGGCTTTTCCGATGAGTTCACTGCCCAGCACCCGATTGGGCAGGCGCGTGAGCGAGTCGTGCTGGGCCAGAAACTTCAGGTCTTTGTCAGATGCCTGCAGGCTCCGGATCTGCTGGCGCAGGCGCTTCTGCGCCTTCTGCATGTCATTCGTGAGCAGCCATGTCAGGTAGCCGCCAATGGCGAGAATCGAAATGGTATCGGTAATGCGGTCTAGGTGGGTTCCGGCGACAAATACCGTACGCCATCCGAAGAGTGTGCCCAGGCCCAGTAGCAGGACAATGGACAGCATGAAGACCACAACCGCCAGGAAGTGGCGGGGCCTGAACATCTGGGCAGCACCGACCAGAATGACCGGGAAACCCAGCAGGGCTGAATCAGCCAATCCATCGCTGCGCCACATGATGGCTGCCAGTGCTGTGGTGATCGATAGCATCAGCAGCACGCTGGCAGCATAGCTGGAGCGGTAGTGGTTAATCCAGAGGCCTACGGGCATGGTCAGCCCACAGGCAATCAGGATCAGGGCGACATCCATCCGGCCCTGCCACCAGTAGTTGATGGCCGTCAGGACAACCACCATCAGCACAGTGATACCGTACTGGAACAGCCGACGCTTGCGTAGCGTATGTTCGTCTACGTCGAAGTCAAGGAGGGTCGGCATTCGTACTCCCGCTTATCTGTGGCGGTTCAAGTGGACGGTCTGTGCTGGCTCACTTTACCCTTTCGGGCCAGAGAAGACGCAAATCAGCTTTTGCCCAGTGTCTGGGCCAGTTCGCCGGATTCGTACATTTCCATCATGATGTCAGAGCCCCCAATGAACTCGCCCTTGATGTAGAGTTGGGGGATGGTGGGCCAGTTGCTGTATTCCTTGATGCCCTGGCGAATGCCGTCGTCTTCCAGCACGTTCACGGTCTTGACCGTCTTGGGATCCACGCCGCAGGCTTTCAGGATCTGGATCGCGCGGCCCGAGAAGCCACATTGGGGGAAGCTGGCCGTGCCCTTCATGAAAAGCAGGACCTCATTGCCCTTGACCAGCTCGTCGATACGTTGTTGTGCGTCGCTCATTTCGGAAACCTCGGTGAATAAGTAGATTCCCTGATTATTCCACTGTCGGGCTGCGGAAAGTCGACAGGCTTCAGTTTGTCGGTAGTGCAAGGGGTTTTTCCGGATAATCGACGTTCCACTTCAGACTGAATCATGAAAATCGAAAAAAATACCGCCGTCACCCTGCGTTACAAGGTGACTGATTTGCAGGGCCAGGTCCTGGAAGAAAGCAAGGAGCCCATGGTGTATCTCCACGGTGGCTATGGCAACACCTTCCCCAAGATCGAGGCGGCCCTGGACGGACAGGATGTGGGCTTTCAGACCACGCTGGAGCTGGCACCTGCGGATGCTTTTGGCGAACGCAATGAGGCGCTGGTGCAGACCATTCCCAAGACCCAGTTTCCTCCGGGCGTAAAAATCGGTGGCCAGCTTGAAGGCCGTGCCGAAGACGGCACCACCATCGTGTTCACCGTCATGAAAATCAAGGGACCCGTGGTGCACCTCGATGGCAACCACCCGATGGCGGGCAAGACCCTGCGTTTTGCCCTGAAGGTGACTGAAGTGCGTGTCGCCAGTGAAGAAGAAATCGCCCATGGCCACGTGCATGGAGAGCACGGGCACCACCACTGATTGTGCGGTGGTGCGCTTATTTCTAGGCCACCCAGTTTTCTAGCTGTAGCGCAGGCACGCGCTCAAATTCACGCAGGTTGTTGGTCACCAGGACCAAACCTTCGCTGCGCGCGTGTGCTGCAATGTGGATATCGTTGACACCAATAGGTTGGCCGATTTTTTCCAGACTGGCCCGGATGCCGCCGTAATGTTGCGCTGCTTTGGGGCCATACGGCAGCACCTCCAGCCGGCTGCAGAAGTCTTCGACCACAGCCAGCGCTTGAGCGGATGCATTGCTCTTTTCTGCGCCATGCAGTAACTCGGCAAGCGTGATGGACGATATTGCCATGTGTCCTGCGTGGGTGTTGAAATGCTGCAATGCGTTCAACGGCTTGCGTTTGATAACGTAAATGACGATGTTGGTATCGAGAAGGTATTTCAACATCACAAGCTTTCGCGCTCGGTTTGCTCCTGGCTCGCGCGCTCTGGCAAAAAGTCATCGGGTACCGGCGTGGCGTCCAGAAAAAAACTGTCCCAGGTGTTTTCCAGGGGCGTGATGATGCGCTCCATGCCTCGTGCACGCACGTTGACGCGTTTCACAAAGGCGGGCAAGCGCATGTCTGCCGGTAGACGGATGGCCTGGCTGCGATTGTTGGTGAATACAGTGCTGGTGGACATGGCGCGCCTCCATAAATGGGATATGGCGCATTGTATATGCCACCTCGGTGCTGCATACTACGCTGGCCAGCGCCCACCGCTACAGCGCTCAATTCCTGCCAGGTCCATGCGTGATTGCACCTGGCTGAAACCAGCTGTCTGCAACATCGAACGTATATCCGCAGCCTGGTCGTAGCCGTGCTCCAGCAGGAGCCAGCCGCCGGGCTCCAGATGTTCCGGTGCCTGGGCGATGATGCGGCGAATGTCGTCCAGTCCATCGTGGCCACTGGCCAACGCCTGCAATGGCTCATGGGTCAGTGCTTCCAGATGCCTGTCGTCCGCACGGATATACGGCGGGTTGGAGACGATGGCTGCAAACCGGCCTTCTACAGAATCCAGCCAGGAGCCCTGGATGCACTGCACATCGAGCTGCAGACGCTGTGCATTGGCCTGCGCCACCGCCAGCGCATCGGTGCTGTAGTCCAGTGCGATGACGGTCAGGTGGGGACGCGCGGCCTTGAGCGCCAGCGCGATGGCACCACTGCCGGTACCCAGATCAATTACCCGGGCAGATGTTTCGTGTGGCAAGACCTCCAGCGCCCACTCGACCAGCGTCTCGGTGTCCGGCCGCGGGTCCAGCACCCGGGCGTCTACTACCAGGTCGAGGCCGTAGAACTCCTTGTGGCCGGTAAGGTAGGCCAGTGGCTCGCCGGCGACACGACGGGCTGCGAGGGTTTCCAGCATGCTGACGGCCTGTGGCGGCAGCGCGTCCGTGTCGTGCGCCAGCAGCCAGGCGCGGTCGTGGGCTGCCTGCCCCAGCACATACAGCACCAGCAACTGGGCATCCAGCCGCTCCAGTCCGAGTGCGACGCCGCGCTGCACGGCCTGAGCGACGTTCATCGCATCCCTCCTGGGGTGCTACATAAATAATAGCTACTCGCGCCCATATTCCGGGGGCTAGATGGCGTTTTCCAGCGCAGCGAGCTGCTGCGCGGCTTCGTAGGCCTGCAGGGCTTCCACCACATCGCCGAGGTCACCTTCCATGATGTTCAGCAGCTTGTACAGCGTGAGGTTGATGCGGTGGTCCGTCAGCCGCCCCTGTGGGAAGTTGTAGGTGCGGATGCGGTCGCTGCGGTCGCCGCTGCCCACCAGGCTCTTGCGTTCGGCCGCGTCCTTGGCAGCGCGCTCGGAGCGTTCCTTTTCGTGGATGCGCGCGGTCAGCACCTTGAGGGCCTGGGCCTTGTTGCTGTGCTGGCTGCGCCCATCCTGGCATTCGGCCACGATCCCGGTGGGGATGTGCGTGATGCGCACGGCCGAGTCGGTCTTGTTGATGTGCTGGCCACCGGCGCCGCTGGCGCGGTAGGTGTCGATGCGCAGGTCCGACGGGTTGATCTTGGCAGCCTCGATTTCGTCCTGTTCGGCCAGTACCGCCACCGTGCAGGCGCTGGTGTGGATGCGGCCCTGGGTTTCGGTGGCGGGCACGCGCTGGACGCGGTGGCCACCACTTTCAAACTTGAGCATGCCGTAGGCACCGCAGCTGCCACTGCTGGTTTGCGTGCTGCCGTCGATGCGCAGCACGACTTCCTTGTAGCCGCCGAGCTCGCTCTCCGATGCGCTGGCAATTTCGGTTTTGAGGCCAATGGCGTCACAGTAGCGGGTGTACATCCGGGCCAGGTCGGCAGCAAACAGGGCGGACTCGTCCCCCCCGGTGCCGGCGCGGATTTCCACAAACGCCGGGCGCTGATCATCGGGGTCTTTAGGTAGCAGCATGCGCTGCAACTCGGTCTCCAGCTGCGCCATCTCGGCGGTGGCACCATCGATTTCTTCCTGCGCCATGGCCAGCATGTCCTCATCACCCGCAGCGTCTTTGAGCATCTCCTGCCCGGTGGCCAGGTCGGCCTCGCGCTGCTGGTAACGCGCCCAGCGGCTGGCGACTGCGGCCACATCGGTGTGTTCACGCGAGAGCCGGAGGAACTGCTCCATGTCTTTCATGATGTCCTCGCGCGAGAGCAGGAACTCCAGTTCACCCTGGCGGTCGGTATAGCGGGACAGTTGTTGGCGGAGAAACGGTTTCATGGATCAAGAATTCAGGAGGTGAACATCGCAACGCCGGTAAGGCTCTGGCCGAAGCGAAATAACACAATGTGGCTGTTAGGCTCACCTCTCGCCCTATGGGGGAGAGGGGCTGGGGGAGAGTGGGTGCCAGCGCAGCTAACGCTCTTTACGCAAAAAGAAGTGCTGTATGGCGTGGCCCGCACGCTCGCGTGCTGTGGCGTCGCCAGCACGTAGCTCAGCCATGGCCCCATGCAGCATTTTCTGCGTCAGGCCCTTGGACAGGGCTTCGAGCACCGCATCCACGTCCTCGCCCTTGGCCAGCATCCTGCGGGCGCGGGCCAGCTCGGCAGCACGCCAGGCGTCGGCCTGGGCGTTGAGTTGCTGGATCAAGGGTACGGCGCTGCGCTGGTCCACCCAGTGCATGAAGCTTTGTACCCCAGCGTCCACGATGGCTTCGGCCTGCGCGACCGCCGCCTGGCGGTTGGCCTGTGCCGTTTGCACCACGTTGGCCAGATCGTCCACGGTGTAGAGGTACACGTCTTCCAGCGCCTTGACTTCAGGCTCAATGTCACGCGGAACGGCCAGGTCGACCATGAACATGGGGCGGTGGCGGCGCTTCTTCAGAGCGCGCTCGACGGCACCCAGGCCAATGATGGGCAGGGTGCTGGCGGTGCAGCTGATGACGGCGTCAAATTCGTGCAGGCGGTCCGGCAGATCGGCCAGGCGCATGACTTCCCCGCCAAAGCGGCTGGCCAGCTTCTCGCCACGTTCCAGCGTGCGGTTGGCGATGGCGATGGCTTTGGGGTTTTTCGCGGCGAAGTGCGTGGCGCACAGCTCGATCATTTCGCCCGCACCGACAAACAGCACCTTGACGCGGCTCAGGTCCTCAAACAACTGGCCCGACAGCCGCACCGCGGCGGCGGCCATGCTGATGGAGTGGGCGCCGATCTCGGTGGAGGTGCGGACTTCCTTGGCCACGGCAAAGGAGCGCTGGAACAGTTGTGACAGTGTGGTGCCCAGGGCACCGGCCGCATCGGCGGCGCGCACAGCGTCCTTGAGCTGGCCCAGAATTTGCGGCTCGCCCAGCACCATGGAGTCCAGACCACTGGCAACGCGGAAGGCGTGGCGGGCGGCCTGCCCGTCTTCCATCTGGTAGGTGTGGCCGCGCAGTTCAGTGGCAGAAACGCCGCCGGATTTGGCCAGCCAGGCCAGAGTGCGTTCGAGGTCGGATTCGTCGCCAGCGCAATAGATTTCGGTGCGGTTGCAGGTGGAAACAATGGCCGCTTCGGGCGGCCGCTCCATCGACTGGCGCAAGCCTTCGAGGTGCGGTGCGATCTGGTCCATGGCGAACGCAAACCGACCGCGCATATCCAGCGGTGCGGTGTTGTGATTGATGCCTAATGCCCAGACTGCCATATATGTTGTGGCCGATTATAAAATCCAGCGCACCATGGGCCCATTAGACCTGATCAACCACCTCCTCAACTTCGTGGCTCCCGCGCTGTTCGTCGGCACGGCATTGGCATGTGTGGCTCCCGTTTTTATGGGAAACAGGCCTGTAGCCCACGTGGTAGTTGCGCAAGCAGCTATAAATTCTATAGCTGGTGTAGTGGCGTTGTCTGTTGGACTGTGGTTTTTCGGAAGAGATGGCAAGATGGCGTCGTATGCCGCCATGCTTTTGGGCTGTGCGCTGAGTCAGGGGTTGTTGAGGAAATGATGCCATGTCGATCAAGAGCCTGCTCATGCCACTGGTCACCCAGCGGCTGTTTTCGCGCGAACGACTGCTGAGCCGACGCGCCCGGGCTGAGCGGCAGCGTCAGTCGGCCGGGTTGCCGCATGCGGTGCACTACTTCCACCAGGTCGATGACCCCTACAGTGCGTTGGTAGCAGCCTGTCTGAAGGACCTGCAAACCCGCTACGCCATCACGCTGATTCCCCATGTTGTCAGCCCGCCCGAGGCCGCGGCGGCGCCCGAGCGCGACCGGCTGGTGGCCTACAGCCGAAAGGACGCACAGCTTCTGGCTGCCCATTGTGGTTTGGAGTATCAGGACATGGGTGTGCAGCCATCGCCAGCCCAGGTGGAAATGGCCAACCGGCAACTGGTGGCTGCCATGGAGGATGGGGTGTTTATTGACGTGGCACCCGAGGTTTCGCGCCGACTCCGGCAAATCCCGCACGATGGACAGCCAAATCCGCTTTGGCCAGAGGCCCGGTTGGCCTCCAGCGAGGCCACAGCGAGCCACCTGCAGGCATCCGACGCGTTGCGCTCGCAGTGGGGCCACTATCTGGGGGCGACTTTCTATTACGGCGGAGAGTGGTATTGGGGCATCGACCGTCTTTACCATCTGGAACAGCGCTTGCAGGAACTGGGTGCGCAGAAGGCCGGCGTACAGGGCTATCTGTTTCCGCCAGGCGACGACCTGGCAGCAGACACCCCATTACAGAATGCGCCCGCCATTGATTTCTTCTTCTCCCTGCGCAGTCCGTATTCCGCCATTGTGGCCCGTCGTGTGTTTGACCTGGGGCGCCGCACCGGGGCGCCAGTGCGCCTGCGTTTCCTGTTGCCCATGGTCATGCGGGGTTTGCCGGTGCCCAAGGCCAAGCGCCAGTACATTGCCCATGACGCTGCCCGTGAGGCGTATGTGCGGGGCATACCGTTTGGCCGTTTGAATGACCCAGTGGGTCGACCGACGGAGCGCGGACTGGCCTTGATTCCGCTGGCGGAAAGCCGGGGACTGGGCGAGGCCTATCTGGTCTCATTCATGCAAGGGGTGTGGGCCGAGGGTCTGGATGCGGGCAGTGACCGTGGCTTGCGCACCATTGCCGAGCGCGCGGGTTTGTCCTGGACCGATGCGCAGGCGGCGCTGAAAGACGAAGCCTGGCGCGCGACTGCCGAGGCCAACCGCGAAGCCATGTTTGCCCTGGGACTGTGGGGGGTGCCTTCTTTTCATGTCGGCGATACTGCCGTGTGGGGGCAGGATCGTCTGTGGGCGGTACAGGATGCCCTGTTTGCGCAGGCGCAATCGGCCTGATGGCAGAAGCTTCAGCGAGAAACCAGCATGTCCCGATTTCCCTTTGCCCTGTTGCTTCTGTCCATTTTTGGGAGTGCAGTGCCTGCCGGGGCTGCAGAACCCAGGCGACCCAATATTGTGGTGATCGTTGCCGACGACTGGGGTTTTAGTGACGTGGGGTCTTTTGGCAGCGAAATTGCCACCCCCAACCTGGATGCCCTGGCGCGCAGCGGCATGCGTTTTTCAAATTTTCATGTGGCCGCTGAGTGTTCACCCACGCGTGCCATGCTGATGACCGGCGTGGACAGCCACCGCACTGGTGTGGGAGCGATGCGCGAGAGTGTGCCCCGGTCGCATTACGGCAAACCTGGCTACCTCACGGTGCTGAACCAGAATGTGGTCACGGTAAGTTCCCTGCTGCAGGAGGGGGGCTACCGAACCTATGCCGTGGGCAAGTGGCACGTCGGCAAGGAACCGTACAACCTGCCCAATGCCCGCGGTTTTGACCGCTCGCTGGTGCAGGGCGACAGCGGCTCGGACAACTGGGAGACCGACAAACGCTACATGGCGCTGACGGACAAGGTGTACTGGTTTGAGAATGGCAAGGAAGTGGCCATGCCCAAGGACTACTACTCTTCCGAGTATTACGTGTCCCGAACCATCGACTACCTGCGCCAGGATGTGGCATCAAACAAACCCTTCTATGCCTACCTGGCATTCCAGGCCAACCATATTCCGGTGCAGGCGCCGCGCGAATTCATCGACAAGTACCGTGGCGTCTACAAGGACGGCTGGACCGCGCTGCGCAAAGCCCGGCGGGACCGGGCTGCAGCGCTGGGCCTGGTGCCCAAGGATGCTCCGATGGTGACCATGCCCACGACGACCGACTGGGATGCGCTGTCGCCTGAGCAAAAGCAGTACGAAGTGCGCCGCATGGAGGTGTATGCCGGCATGGCCGATGCCATGGACCACCATGTGGGACGGTTGGTTGCGTATCTCAAAGAGAGCGGGCAGTACGACAACACGGTATTCGTGTTTCTCTCCGACAACGGAGCGGAAGCATCGGACCCCTATGCGATTACATCAGCCCGACTGTGGCTGGCGACTGAATACACCAACGATCTTGAAAAGCTCGGCGACAAGGGGGCTTACGGAACCATTGGGCCGAGTTGGGCCAGTGCGTCTGCATCGCCGCTGTCGACCTACAAGTTCTATTCGGGCGAAGGAGGGGTGCGCACACCCATGATTGTCTCGGGCGTGCCCGGCATGCGGACCGATGCGGTGTACCCGCAGTTTGCCCACGTCAAGGACATTGCGCCGACCCTGCTGGATCTGGCGGGCGTGCAGCATCCTGGAACGCAGTACAAAGGACAGACGGTGGAAGCCATGACCGGTCGCAGCCTGATGCCTGTGCTGAAGTCGACCGATGTGCGGGCGCATCCGGTGGATGAGCCCGTGGGGTATGAACTCTCGGGCAATATGGCCGTGTACCGTGGCGACCTGAAGCTCACACGCAATATGGCTCCAGTGGGCGATGGCCAGTGGCACCTCTACGACATCGTCAAGGACCCCGGCGAAACACAGGACCTGCAGAGCAGCCAACCCGACGAGTTTCAACGCATGCGTGCGGACTACGACGCCTACGCCCAGGCCAATGGGGTGCTGCCCATGCCCGAAGGCTACGAGCCGCGCAATCAGGTGCTGATCAATTCCCTAGTGAATGTGTATCTGCCCCGGGCGCGGATTCCTGCGGCCGTGGCGCTGGTTGTGCTGGTGGGGCTGGTTGTCTACCGCCGTCGCAGGAATCGCGTGCAGCCATGAGCGCAAGCGGATATTTCGACAGTCCCTGGCCTGCCGAGGACGGTGGGCCGCAGCGATTGCAGATGGCCAGCGGTGGAGGTGAGATTGCGCTGGAGCCAGGTGATAAATTGGGTTGTGTCACGCGCAACACGCTGCTGTCCACCATGACGGTGCTGGGGGCACCGGGAGAGGTGTTTCTGCTGACCCACTCGGCCTTGCGGGCCCGCCTGGGTTTGCCCACCACTTCGTGCGTGGAACGCATAGATCCGCTGACCCTCCAGACACTGGAGCGCTCACCCCGGTTGCCCGGTGGCCCCATGTGGCCCGGTGGAATGGCGGTACACCGCAATGGGCAACTGGTGGTGGTGTACGGGCGTTACGCCCACACCCTGAGCCGCAATTGCAGCCTGTTGAAGTCACGCGAGCTGCCGGTCAATGCCCCCTACAACTCGTTCGTGGTGCTGGACAACGGTCTGGTCGTGACCAAGAACCTGTCGGAGACCGAAAACGCGCACCTGACGGTGCTTGACCCGGATTCCCTTGCACCGGTCTGCAGCGAAACCGAATGTCCAGAACCGTCGGTAGCCCGACTGAGCGCCGTGGGCAACACCGTGTACGTGGTGGGTGTGCGAACCATTTTTCGCTTTCACTGGAACGACCTGACGATGCGGCTGGAACGGGACTGCGACTGGTTTTTCGACTATACCCACCAGACCCGGCAGACGTTTGGATGGGATGTGGTGCTCGATGGCCAGAACGCCTGGTTCATGGACAACGGCAAGCACCGCTATCTTTACACCATGCTCGGTGCAGGGGTGAGTAAAACCTCCAATCGGCTGATTCGGGTATCGATGCAGGATTCCACCGATACGTCGGTGAGGACAGTCAGCGGCTTGCCCGCCGGCAGTGTGACCAATCCGCCCCTGTTTGATATGGATCGCAACATCGTGGTGGCCTATGACTCCGCCAATGCCTACCTGGCGGCCTGGCGGTTCGATGCCGCGTTGCGTGCCTTCACGCTGTTGTGGACCAAGAAGAAATTTGGTTGTGCAAGCCACATGGTTTTGTTCCGCCAAACGGGTCAAATTGCAGTCAATGACTACCGCGAGCGCGGCGAAGAGGTGGTCGTGCTGGATATCGAGACGGGGGCGGAACTAGGGCGTGTCCGCACGGGGGGCATTACCCAGGGCGTGGTGTTTCCGAGTGTTGGTTGGGGCCGCGATTTCTACTGGTCGTCCATGGGACGGCTGGCGCGGGTCTTTGTGGCGTGATGCGCCAGCCAAGCATCAGCCTGCGGGGCTGAACAGGTCGACCCGGTCGGTGATGATGCCATCGGCGCCCAGATCGATCAGCCGCTGGGCCGCCCACTCGTCATTGACGGTGTAGCTCAGGGTCCTGAAACCGGCGCTCTGTGCCTGGGACACACTGCTGCGATCCCACAATGCGTGGTTGCAGACGATCGCCTGGCAGCCCAGTGTCAGAGCGGTTTCCAGCCAGCCGGTCCACAGCGTATCGAGCAGCAGCCCACGGGGCAATTCCGGTTGTGTCTCCATTGCACCTTGCAGCGCTTCCACCTGGAAGGATGTCAGCAAGGGGGGGACGGGCTGACCCTGCCACAACCGGGCCACATGCTGCGCCACGATTTCCCCGGTGTGGCGTTCGCTACCGGGTGTCGGCTTGATCTCGATGTTGAGCAGGTATCCATTGGCGATGCAGTAGGCCGCCACAGCGTCCAGAGTGGGCAAGGGCTCTCCGGCAAAGCTGCGCGAATGCCAGCCACCGGCGTCCAGTTGCGCCAGCGTGCCCCACGGGTGGTCACCGGCAATCGCACTGTTACCGGGGCCAATTACCTTGCGAGCATTAGTGGTGCGCTGCAGGGTGGCGTCGTGCAGCAGGAAGGGAACCCCATCGCAGCTGAGCTTGACGTCGCACTCGAACATGCGAAACCCGTACTGCGCTCCCAGCCGGAACGCTGCAAGCGTATTTTCGGGCGCCAGCTTGCCGGCCCCGCGGTGGGCGATCCAGCGCGGGTAGGGCCAGGTGTCTGCAGTCGACATGCTCAGGGTGCCTCCATGCGCTTGCCGGTCGCCGCATCGAAATGGTGGATGCGGTGCGCGCGCGGGGTGACATGCAGGGTGGAGCCCAGTGCGGGCACCGCGTGGGATTCTTCGGTTCGCACAATGACCAGTTCATCGGTCGGACTGTGGGCCCAGCGGCCGTAGACCAGTCGCTCTGCACCCAGCATTTCCACCGCTTCCACCTGCAGTGCCCAGCCCGTGGGCGTGATGTCCAGATGCTCGGGGCGCACCCCTGTGATGGTGCCGGGTGCGGCATCGGGTGCGTTCTTCAGCAGGTTCATCGGGGGCGAGCCGATGAAGCTGGCGACAAAGGTGCTGGCCGGGCGGGTGTACACCTCCTCGGGTGTGCCAAATTGCTCCATCACGCCGCCGTTCATCACGATCATGCGTTGGGCCAGCGTCATGGCCTCCACCTGGTCGTGGGTCACGAACAGACTGGTGATACCGAGTTCGCGGTGGAGCTTCTGGATTTCCAGCCGTGTTTGTGCGCGCAGCTTGGCGTCCAGATTGGAGAGTGGCTCGTCAAACAGAAAGACCTGGGGCTGGCGTACGATGGCGCGCCCCATGGCCACGCGCTGGCGCTGCCCTCCGGACAGCGCGCGCGGTGTGCGTTCCAGAAAAGCGCCCAGTTCCAGAATTTTGGCGGCCTTGTCGACCCGGGCCTTGATCTCGGCCGTTGGCACCTTGGCAATCTTGAGTCCGTAAGCCATGTTCTCGAACACGGTCATGTGTGGATAGAGCGCATAGTTCTGGAACACCATGGCGATATCGCGTTCGCTGGGTTCGAGCCGGTTGACCACCCGGCCGCCAATGCAGATTTCGCCACTGCTGATTTCTTCCAGCCCTGCCACCATGCGCAGCAGGGTGGACTTTCCGCAGCCGGAGGGTCCCACGATGACGACGAATTCTCCGTCGGCAATCTGCGCGTTCACGCCGTGGATGACCTGGTTGGAGCCCTTGCCTGCACCGTAGCGCTTGATGACGTTTTTGAGTTCTATGGAAGCCATTATTTTTCCGTGTCCACCAGGCCTTTGACAAACCACTTCTGCATCAGCATCACCACCAACGCTGGGGGCAGCATGGCCAGCATGGCGGTGGCCATGACGATGTTCCACTCGGTCTGGGCATCTCCGCCCGAAATCATCTGTTTGATGCCGATCACCACCGGGTACATGTTTTCTTCGGTCGTTACGAGCAGGGGCCAGAGGTACTGGTTCCAGCCATAAATGAACTGGATCACAAACAGGGCGGCCATGCTGGTGCTTGAGAGCGGCACCAGAATGTCCTTGAAAAAGCGCATCGGCCCGGCACCGTCCACGCGGGCTGCCTCTACCAGTTCATCCGGAACGGTCAGGAAAAACTGGCGAAAAAGAAAAGTAGCCGTAGCGGAGGCAATCAGCGGAATGGTCAACCCGGCGTAGCTGTTGAGTAGTCCCAAGTCGGCCACCACCTGGTAGGTCGGCCCAATGCGTACCTCCACCGGCAGCATCAGGGTGATGAAGATGGCCCAGAAGAACGCCATGCGAAACGGGAACCGGAAATACACGATGGCAAATGCCGAGAGCAGCGAAATGGCAATCTTTCCAATGGAAATCACCAGCGCGGTGACCAGACTCACCACCATCATGCGCCCGACCGAGGCATGTGAGCCACTGCCCTGGCGATCCCCACTCAGCGCCGTGGCGTAGTTCTCCACGAAATGGCTGCCGGGTAGCAGCGGCATGGGCGATTGCACTACCTCCTGCGTGGTGTGGGTGGATGCCACAAAGGTGATGTACACCGGAAACGCCACCACCAGCACGCCAATGACCAGGATGGCGTGCGACAGAAAATCCAGCCAGGGGCGCCGCTCAACCATCAGTAGTTCACCTTTTTCTCAACAAAGCGGAATTGCACCACGGTGAGCGCGACGACGATCACCATCAGCACCACCGACTGCGCGGCCGAGCCACCCAGGTCCATGGCCTTGAAGCCATCAAAGTACACCTTGTAGACCAGAATGGCCGTGTCTTTGCCCGGGCCGCCCTTGGTGGCGGCATCCACAATCGCAAAGGTGTCAAAAAACGCATAGACGATGTTAATCACCAGCAGGAAGAAGGTCGTAGGCGACAGCAGCGGAAACTGGATCGTCCAGAACCGGCGCCAGGGGCGTGCGCCGTCCATGGCTGCGGCCTCGATCAACGACTTGGGGATGGACTGCAGTCCGGCCAGAAAGAACAGGAAGTTGTAGGAAATCTGCTTCCACACGGCTGCCATCACGATGAGGGACATGGCGTTGGTGCTGTTGAGCAGGGGATCCCACGACAACCCCAGCTGCCGGATGCCGTAGGACACGATGCCGATGCTGGGAGCAAACATGAACAGCCACAGCACGCCAGCCACCGCTGGTGCCACCGCATAGGGCCAGATCAGGAAGGTGCGGTAGACCCCGGAGCCCCGCACTACGCGGTCCGCAAAAACGGCCAGCAGCAGCGAAAGCGTAAGCCCTAGTGTGGCGACCAGCACCGAGAAGATGGCGGTGGTCTTGAACGAAGCCAGGTAGGACTCGTCATTCCACAAATTGCGGAAATTCTCCAGCCCCACCCATTCCACCGAGGTACCGAAGGCATCCGACTGCTGCGTGGATTGCAGCAGCGCCTGCGCCGCAGGCCAGAAGAAAAACACGGCGATCACAACCACCTGCGGTGCGATCAGCACCCAGGGCAGCCAGGATGATTTGAAAACGACGCGTTTTTCTGCAGCCATGCAGGCTATTTTGCCTTGTTGGCCTTCTCAAACCGTTCGAGCAACTCGTCGCCGCGTTTCACGATGGCGTCCAGAGCCTCTTTGGCGGTCTTCTTGCCTGCCCAGACCTGTTCGAGTTCTTCATCCTCGATCGCACGGATCTGCACATAGTTGCCCAGGCGGATGCCGCGCGACTTGTCGGTGACCTTGCGGATCATCTGGTTGACCGCCACATCGGTGCCGGGGTTCTGTTTGTAGAAGCCGGATTTTTCGGTCAACTGGAAAGCTGCGGTGGTGATGGGCAGGTAGCCGGTGCGCTTGTGACTGGCCGATTGCACTTCGGGGCTGGAGAGGAAGCCGAAGAACTTGGCGATGCCTTTGTATTCATCCGGTTTCTTGCCCGCCATCACCCACAGGCTGGCACCACCGATCACGGTGTTCTGGGGTGCCCCGGGCACATCCTGGTAGTGGGGCAGGGGCGCCAGACCAAAGTTGAACTTCGCGTTCTTTTTGACATTGCCGTAGAAGCCGCTGGACGTCGTCATCATGGCGCACTCGCCCGAGACGAAGGTGGCTTCTGGCACATTGCCGCGGCCCTTGTAGACAAACAGCCCCTGTTTGGCCATGTTCGCCAGATTTTCAATATGGCGCACATGCAGGGGAGAGTTGATCTTCAGGCGCGCATCCATGCCAGCCAGGCCGTTCTGCTTGCTGGCAAATTCGACGTTGTGCCAGGCAGAGAAGCTCTCCAGCTGGGTCCAGCCCTGCCAGGAGATGGAAATGGGACATTTGTGGCCGTTGGATTTGAGCTTGGCCGCTGCCAGTGCCACTTCCGGCCAGGTTGCCGGGGCTTTTTCGGGGTCGAGGCCAGCCGCCTTGAAGGCGTCCTTGTTGTAATAGAAGACAGTGGTCGAGCTGTTGAACGGAAAGCTAAGCATCTGGCCGTTGGGGGCGGTGTAGTAACCGGCCACCGCGGGTACGTAGGCTTTGGGGTCGAAACTCTGGCCTGCGTCGGTCATGACCTTGCCGACCGGGACGATGGCATTCTTGCTGGCCATCATGGTGGCCGTGCCCACTTCAAAGACCTGCAGGATGTGGGGCGCGTTGCCGGCGCGGAATGCCGCCACCGCCGCGGTCATCGACTCGTCGTAGCTGCCCTTGTAGGTGGGGAGGATCCGGTATTCCTTCTGGCTGGCATTGAATTCTTTGGCCAGGTCATTGACCCATTCACCATTAACGGCCGTCATCGAGTGCCACCACTGGATGTCGGTCTGGGCTTGGGCCGGCAGGGCAAAGACTGCTGCGGAAAGAGCTGCAATGGCAAGCGCTCTGTGGTTCAGGTGCATGGTCACTCCTCAGGTTGAATGCTGCGATGGTAGCGATGGCATATGTCAAATGGGTTGCAGACCGATTAAATCCGATGTCATTTCATCTGTTGGTAAGGGCTTACCACTATGCGCGGTGTGTGATTGCTGCGCTGCGGTACCATCTCCGGTCTGCCTGACTAGACCTTTGATGAACGCTCCCACCTCGCTCAATCACCTGCTGGCGGCCGCCGAACCAGCGCCGCATGTGCACGAACGCATCCGCGAAATCCCCTACAACTACACCTCGTTTTCCGACCGGGAAATCGTGATTCGCCTGTTGGGTGCCCCGTCCTGGGAGTTGCTGAACCAGCTGCGTGGAGAACGCCGCACTGGCCGTTCGGCACGGATGCTGTACGAAGTGATGGGCGACATCTGGGTGGTGCAGCGCAACCCGTATTTGCAGGACGACCTGCTGGACAACCCCAAGCGCCGCGGCCAGCTCGTGGACGCACTGAACCACCGCCTGGGTGAAGTGGAAAAACGCCGCACCCCGCAAGCCGACCCTGAGCGTGATGCCATGGTGGGCCAGCTGCTGGTGGCTGCACGTGCTGCCGTGCAATCGTTTGACGCAGCCTTTGTCGAAGTGGGTGCCCTGCGCAAAAAGACCCAGAAGCTGCTCTACAAGTACACCGCCAGGGACAACGTCAAGTTTGACGGTCTCTCGCGCGTGAGCCATGTGACCGATGCGACCGACTGGCGCGTCGAGTATCCCTTTGTGGTCCTGACGCCCGATTCCGAAGAGGAAATGGCGGGCCTGGTCAAAGGCTGTATTGAGCTGGGGCTGACCATCATCCCGCGCGGAGGTGGCACCGGCTACACCGGCGGCGCCATTCCGCTGACCTGGAAGAGTGCGGTCATCAATACCGAAAAGCTCGAAGCCATGAGCGAGGTGGAGATGCTTCGCCTGCCGGGACTGGACCGCGAAGTGCCCACCGTGTGGAGCGAAGCCGGCGTGGTCACACAGCGCGTGGCCGATGCGGCCGAGCGCGGTGGTTTCGTGTTTGCGGTGGACCCGACCTCGATCGAGGCCTCGTGCATTGGCGGCAACATCGCTATGAACGCTGGCGGCAAGAAGGCTGTGCTCTGGGGTACTGCACTGGACAACCTGGCCAGCTGGCGCATGGTGACACCCCAGGCCGAGTGGCTGGAAGTGACCCGCCTGCAGCACAACATGGGCAAGATCCATGATGCGGAAGTGGCCAGCTTCGAGTTGCAGTACTTCAAGGCGGACGGCAAGACCAAGATCCGCAGCGAGCGGCTGGACATTCCCGGCAAGACTTTCCGCAAGGAGGGCTTGGGCAAGGATGTGACGGACAAGTTCCTGGCGGGCCTGCCTGGCATACAGAAAGAGGGTTGCGACGGTCTGATCACCAGCGCGCGCTGGATCGTGCACCGCATGCCCAGCCACACACGCACCGTGTGCCTGGAGTTCTTTGGCAACGCCAAGGATGCCGTGCCCAGCATTGTGGAAATCAAGGACTTCATGTTCGCGGAGCAAAAGCGCACGGGTGTGTTGCTGGCCGGGCTGGAGCATCTGGACGACCGCTACCTCAAGGCGGTGGGCTACGCCACCAAGAGCAAACGCGGTGGCCTGCCCAAGATGGTGCTGGTGGGGGATATTGCCGGCGACGATGCCGATGATGTGGCCCGCGCCACCTCCGAGGTGGTGCGCATTGCCAATTCACGTAGCGGCGAAGGCTTCATTGCCATCAGCCCGGAAGCGCGCAAGAAGTTCTGGCTGGACCGCAAGAAGACAGCCGCGATCAGCCGCCACACCAATGCGTTCAAGATCAACGAAGACGTGGTGATTCCGTTGCCGCGCATGGCCGAGTACACCGATGGCATTGAGCGCATCAACATCGAATTGAGCCTGCGCAACAAGCTGGCCCTGTGCGATGCGCTGGCCGAATTCCTGGGGCAGGGCAACCTGCCCCTGGGCAAGACCAACGACGCCAGCGAAGTGCCCGCCGCCGAGTTGCTGGAAGACCGTGTGGCCCAAGCATTGAGCCTGGTGGCCGAGGTACGTGCGCAGTGGCAGGGCTGGCTCGACGGTGTGGAAACGCTGTTTCCCCAGTTGCAGGACCATACCCTGCGTGCCAGCTGGAAAACTCAGCTGCGGGCCCGTTTGCAGGACATCTTCACCGGCGGCGCCTTCGAGGCCATTCTGGCCGAATGCACTGCCATCCACCAGCGTGTGCTCAAGGGTCGCGTCTGGGTTGCGCTGCACATGCACGCCGGTGACGGCAATGTGCACACCAACATTCCCGTCAACAGCGACGACTACGAGATGCTCCAGGCCGCCCACGGCGCGGTCAAACGCATCATGGCGCTGGCGCGCTCGCTCGATGGCGTGATTTCGGGTGAACACGGCATTGGTATCACCAAGCTGGAATTCCTGAGCGATGCTGAACTGCAGCCGTTTGCCGATTACAAGGCCAAGGTGGACCCGGAAGGCCGTTTCAACAAAGGCAAGCTGCTACGAAATCCAGAGCTGCTCGCGCAGGCGGGACGGGGGCTGGAGGCCAATTTGGCACTGCATGCCGACCTGACAAATGCCTACACGCCGTCGTTCGGTCTGATGGGGCATGAATCGCTGATCATGCAGCAAAGCGACATTGGCGCGATTGCCGACAGCGTGAAAGACTGCCTGCGCTGCGGCAAGTGCAAACCCGTGTGCGCCACCCATGTGCCGCGCGCCAATCTGCTGTACAGCCCACGCAACAAGATCCTGGCGACCTCGCTGCTGGTCGAGGCGTTCCTGTACGAAGAGCAGACCCGCCGCGGTATCAGCATCAAGCATTGGGAAGAGTTCGAGGATGTGGCCGACCACTGCACGGTTTGCCACAAATGCCTGTCGCCCTGCCCGGTGAAGATCGACTTTGGCGATGTGACCATGAACATGCGCAACCTGCTGCGCAAGATGGGGCAGAAGTCGTTCCGGCCGGGCAATGCCGCGGCCATGTTCTTCCTCAACGCCACGAATCCCGAGACCATCAAGCTGATGCGTACCGCGATGGTGGGCGTGGGCTTCAAGGCCCAGCGGCTGGCCAACCAGGTGTTGCGCCTGGCGGCGCGCAAACAGACGAACAAGCCCCCGGCCACGGTGGGCACTGCGCCGATCAAGGAGCAGGTGATCCACTTCATCAACAAGAAAATGCCCGGTGGCCTGCCCAAGAAGACCGCGCGTGCCTTGCTGGACATTGAGAACCCGGACTACGTACCGATCATCCGCAACCCGAAGACCACGACCGCCGAGACGGAAGCCGTGTTCTATTTCCCCGGCTGCGGATCGGAGCGCCTGTTCAGCCAGGTGGGGCTGGCCACGCAGGCCATGCTGTGGCATGCCGGCGTGCAAACCGTGCTGCCACCGGGCTACCTGTGCTGCGGCTACCCGCAGCGTGGCAGCGGCCAGTTTGACAAGGCCGAGAAGATGATCACCGACAACCGGGTGCTGTTCCACCGCGTAGCCAACACGCTGAACTACCTGGACATCAAGACGGTGGTGGTGAGCTGCGGCACCTGCTACGACCAGTTGCAGGGCTACAAGTTTGAAGAGATCTTCCCCGGCAGCCGCATCATTGATATCCACGAGTTCCTGCTGGAAAAAGGTATCACTTTGCCTGCGGGCCAGGGTGGTTTCCTGTACCACGAGCCTTGTCACAACCCCATGAAGCTGGGGGATTCGATGAAGACCGTCAAGGCCCTTGTCGGCGACAAGGTGCTCAAGAGCGAACGCTGCTGTGGCGAGTCGGGCACGCTGGGTGTGACCCGTCCCGATATTTCGACCCAGGTCCGCTTTCGCAAGGAAGAGGAAATCCGCAAGGGCGAAGCAGAGCTGCGCGCCAGCGGTGCGGTGGCAGAAGAGGGCAATGTCAAGATTCTGACGAGCTGCCCCAGCTGCCTGCAGGGTCTGACCCGCTATGGCAACGACCTGAACAATGGGTTGCTGGAAGCCGACTACATCGTGGTCGAGATGGCCAACCAGATTCTGGGCAAAGAATGGTTGCCGGAGTATGTACAGACGGCCAATGCCGGTGGCATTGAGCGGGTACTGGTTTAAATAACAGAGGACACACGCATGGCAGGTTTGACCACTGGTGCTCCCGCACCGACGAACATCACAGTGCATGCGCAGTCCCGCGCGCTGGAGATCAGCTTTTCCGATGGGGCGACATTTCGTATCCCGTTCGAGTTGATGCGGGTGTACTCGCCGTCTGCCGAAGTGCAGGGCCACGGACCAGGCCAGGAAACGCTGCAAACCGGCAAGCGTCTGGTCGACCTCACCGGGCTGGAGCCTGTGGGGAACTATGCCGTGCAGCCCGGATTTTCGGACGGACACGATTCGGGTATTTTTTCCTGGGATTACCTGTACTTTCTGGGCTCGCAGCAGGACCAGCTCTGGCAGGACTACGAAGCCAAACTGTCTGCGGCCGGCGTGGACCGGGATACGCCCATGCCGGAAAAATCCGGTCACAGCTGCGCCAGCCATTGATCTTGCAGTCGCTATCTTTTTGATAGCGTGTTGCGCATATTTTCTGGGGGCTGGTTGCCGATTTTGCTTAGAATCAGACCATGAGCACCACCCATTTTGGATTCAAGTCGGTTGATGAGACCGAGAAGGCGCGCCATGTGCGCACCGTGTTTGACTCGGTCGCGCCCAAGTACGACCTGATGAACGACCTGATGTCGGCGGGATTGCACCGCGCCTGGAAGGCCTATACCGTGATGGTGGCCAACCTGAAGGAAGGCGACCGCGCACTCGATATCGCCGGTGGCACCGGTGACCTGGCGCTGGCTTTCTCCAAAAAGGTCGGCAAATCCGGTCAGGTGGTGCACACCGATATCAACGAAGCCATGCTTTCCACCGGGCGCAATCGCCTGCTGGACCTGGGCGTGGCCTTGCCCACGATGGTGTGTGATGCGGAGAAACTCCCTTTCCCGGACAATTACTTCGAAGTGGTCAGCGTGGCCTTCGGCCTGCGCAACATGACGCACAAGGACGTGGCCCTGGCCGAGATGAACCGGGTACTCAAGCCGCGCGGCAAGCTGCTGGTGCTGGAGTTCAGCAAGGTGGCCGCTCCGCTGGAGAAGGTGTACGACTGGTATTCCTTCAAGGTGCTGCCGCGGCTGGGCAAGCTGGTGGCGGGCGACGACTCCAGCTACCGGTACCTGGCCGAGTCGATTCGCATGCACCCGGGTCAGGAGGAGCTAAAGGCCATGATGCACAAAGGTGGATTCGGTCATGTGGACTATCACAACCTCACTGGTGGGATTGCCGCATTGCATGTTGGAATCAAGTGCTGAGATCATTCGTTTTTCGGAGACATCATGAAACTGTGGACATTGGGATTGGCGTTGGTTCTGGCTCTGTCGGGCATCAACGCAGAGGCGGCCAAACGACTGGGTGGCGGCAAGTCAGTGGGCAAACAAAGCTCCAATGTGACGCAGCAGGCGGCACCGGCAGCGCCCGGTGCTCCGGCACAAAGCGCGGCAGCCGCTCCCAAGCCTGCTCCGGCAGCCGCACCCGCCGCTGCCCCTAAGCGCCCGTGGGGCGCCATGCTGGGTGGTCTGGCCGCGGGTCTGGGGCTGGCCTGGCTGGCCAACTCCCTGGGTATGGGTGAGGCGTTTGGCAATATCCTGATGTTCGGCTTGCTGGCTTTGGGCGTCATGATGCTGGTGGGCTGGTTCATGCGTAACCGGCGTCCTGCTGCCCCCTTGCAAAACGCGGGGCCCTATGCGTTTCAGGGCGCGGGCCATGTGCCTGCCCAGACTCCACAACCTTACCGCCCGGAAAATGTGGGGAACGATGCCTCTGCGCGTCCTTTCGAGCGCAGCAATGCCATGCCGTTGGACAGTGGTCTCCAGTCGGGTTCCATGATCGGTTCGGCCCTGATAGGATCGCAAAGCTGGGGCATTCCTGCGGGATTTGACAGCGAAGGTTTCCTGAAAGCTGCGAAGACCAATTTCGTGACGCTTCAAGCAGCCTGGGATCGCTCGGACATCGCCTCCCTGCGTGCCATGATGACCGACAGCATGCTGGGGGAGATACAAGCCCAGTTGACCGAGCGGGAGAAGCTCACTGGCAGTACGCCCAATTTCACCGAGGTGGTGATGATCGAAGCGCGCTTGCTGGGGATCGAAGAAATGGCAAATGAATACATGGCCAGCGTCGAGTTTTCCGGAATGATCCGGGAAGATCCCTCAGCGGGTCCCAACCCCTTCCGCGAGGTCTGGAACATGACCAAGGCCCGCAATGGCGGCAGCGGCTGGCTGGTGGCAGGAGTGCAGGCGCTGCAATAAGCCTGCAGGCGCGGAATAGCGCACCATCTGGGGAATAATGGGGGACTATGGCAACACAGTCCCCTTTTTCCTTGCTGGAAGGTCTTTTCCAGAGTTTCAATCTCCCCATGACTCCGCCTGCCTGGGCCGTGGATGAGGCGCATCGCAAGACGGTGTTGCTGCTCAACCATGTATTGCAGCAGGAGCCTCAAGCCATGGAGCGCCTGGCCCGGCAGAAGGGCCGCGTGGTGCTCAGCCAGTGGCGGGAATTCAGTTTCAAAGTACTGGTCACCCCGGCAGGTTTGCTGGACCTTGCGTCGGCAGACGCGGCATCGGATCTCACGCTGGTGGTGACGGAGCAATCGCCGTTGGCTATTGCCCAATCGGTGATGCAGGGTGACAAACCCGCCGTGCGCATTGAGGGTGATGTACAACTCGCCGCCGAAATCAACTGGCTGGCCGACCATGTGCGCTGGGACCTCGAAGAAGACCTGGCCCGCGTATTGGGCGATGCGCCGGCCCACATGGTGGTGCAGGCTGGCCGCACCCTGGCACAGGGACTGGGCCAATTTGTTGGCAAACGCACCCCCGCATGACACGGATCTACCGCGGCATCTTTATCGTCTGGGTGGCCCTGCGTTACGGGCTGGATGAGCTGGTTCTCACCAGTTTTCAGAAGCCCTGGCTGCGGCTGGTGGCGCGCATCGTTTCCGTAGGACGCAACCTGGAGGCGCCGCGCGGTCAGCGCCTGCGTGAGGCACTGGAGCGGCTGGGGCCCATTTTCGTCAAGTTCGGCCAGGTGCTGTCGACCCGACGGGATCTCTTGCCTCTGGACATAGCCGACGAACTGGCGAAGCTGCAGGATCGCGTACCGCCGTTCAGCTCCGCAGTGGCCGTGGCCACCATCGAGCGCGAATTGCGCAAGCCACTGAACCAGATATTCGTTTCCTTTGAACAGATTCCAGTGGCCAGTGCGTCGATTGCACAAGTGCACTTCGCGGTACTGCGTGACCGCAAGGGTCAGGAGCGTGAGGTCGCTGTCAAAGTGCTGCGCCCCGGCATGGCCAAGGTCATCGACAAGGATCTGAGCCTGATGCGCCTGATGGCTGGCTGGCTGGAGCGCCTGTCGGCCGACGGCAAGCGGCTCAAGCCGCGCGAGGTGGTCGCAGAGTTCGACAAATACCTGCATGACGAGCTGGACCTGGTGCGCGAAGCGTCCAGCGCCGCCCAGTTGCGCCGCAATATGGATGGCCTGAATCTCGTGCTGATTCCCGAAATGTTGTGGGATTACTGCTCCACCGAAGTACTGGTGATGGAGCGCATGCATGGTGTGCCTATCAGCCAGGTCGACCGGTTGCGTGCGGCCGGCGTGGATATCCCCAAGCTGGCACGCGATGGCGTGACCATCTTCTTCACCCAGGTTTTTCGGGACGGTTTCTTCCACGCAGACATGCACCCGGGCAACATCCAGGTCAGTCTGGCCCCGGAAACCTTTGGGCGCTATATCTCGCTGGACTTCGGCATCGTAGGCACGCTGACCGAGGTGGACAAAGAGTATCTGGCGCAGAATTTTGTGGCTTTTTTCCGGCGCGACTACAAGCGCGTGGCAGAACTGCACATCGAGTCCGGTTGGGTCCCTTCCAGCACACGGGTCGACGAACTGGAGGCTGCGGTGCGTGCCGTCTGCGAGCCCTATTTCGACCGGCCGCTGAAGGAAATTTCGCTGGGCATGGTGCTGATGCGCCTGTTCCAGGCGTCCCGTCGCTTCCATGTCGAGATCCAGCCGCAACTGGTGCTGTTGCAAAAAACACTGCTCAACATCGAAGGCCTGGGGCGCGAGCTGGACCCGGAACTGGACCTCTGGGCGACTGCCAAGCCTTTCCTGGAGCAATGGATGCTCCAGCAGGTCGGGCCCCAGAGGCTCATCGAGGAGCTCAAGGACCATGCGCCGCGGTACGCCCGGCTGCTGCCCGAGTTACCCGGACTCATCCAGACCTATCTGCGCCGCAACGGTTCAGACAATGCTGTGCTGGTGCAAGAGCTTCTGCTGGAGCAGAGGCGTACCAATCGCCTGCTGCAGACACTGGTGTCGGCCGTGATCGGCTTCGCCCTGGGCATGGTTGTCATGCAGATTGTGATAAGGGTAGGGGTTTTCTAGTACGCACCTTATAATTGAAGGCTTTGCAACCTGACGCCAGAGCCCTTTCACCATGCCCATCTACGCCTATAAATGCGAGTCCTGCGGGTTTGCCAAGGACGTATTGCAGAAAATTTCTGACGCCCCGCTGGAGCAGTGCCCCAGCTGCAGCCAGCCCACCTTCAAAAAGCAGTTGACCGCTGCCGGATTCCAGCTCAAGGGTTCCGGCTGGTACGCCACGGACTTCAAGGGTGGGGCCACCTCGACGCCTGCCACCGCGACGGCAACTGAAGGCGCCGCTGCCTCGCCCAAGGCCGACGCGGCACCTTCCACTCCGGCAGCGCCTGCTGCCTCTACCTGATCGTTGCCGTGCCCATCAAAAAATACCTGCTTACCGGGCTGATGGTCTGGCTGCCGCTGGCCATCACCATCTGGGTGTTGTTGTGGCTGGTCGGCATGCTCGACGCCGTGTTCGGCGGTTTTCTGTCCGTTCTGGCTGCGGTAACCCCGGCCGCTTTTGCCCCTGTGATCGAACGCCTGCACCACATTCCGGGTCTGGGCGTGCTGCTCGTGTTTTCCGTCATGCTGGTTACCGGTGCGCTGGTTGCCAACGTAGCGGGCCGCTGGTGGATCAAGCAATGGGACCGGTTGTTTACCAACATCCCCATCGTCAAATCTATCTACAACAGTGTCAAGAAGGTTTCCGACACGCTGTTCTCCAGCAATGGCAACGCGTTTCGCACCGCCATGCTGATCCAGTATCCGCGTGCAGGCAGCTGGACCATTGCGTTCCAGACGGGCGTGCCCAGCGGAGAGGTGTCGTCCCACCTGGGAAGCGACTTCGTGAGCGTCTATGTGCCCACCACACCCAATCCCACCAGCGGTTTCTTTTTGATGGTGCCCAGAGCCGACGTGATCGAACTGGACATGAGCGTGGACCAGGCGCTCACTTATGTCATCTCCATGGGCTCGGTCGCCCCGTCACAGCATCTGCCCAAAGCAGTGCCTCCCAAGTAACCAATCCACAACCCGCTGCCTGAAGGCGGCGTCCAGAAAGCAAGTTATGGCCATGCGCTCCCACTATTGCGGTCTTGTGACCGAAGCCCTGATGGGCGAAACCGTTTCCCTGTGCGGCTGGGTCAACCGTCGCCGTGACCATGGTGGCGTGATCTTTGTCGATCTGCGTGACCGCGAAGGCTATGTGCAGGTGGTCTGCGACCCCGACCGTGCCGACATGTTCGCCGTGGCCGAAGACGTGCGCAACGAATTCTGCGTGCAGGTCAAAGGTGTGGTGCGTGCACGACCCGAAGGCACTGCCAACGACAACCTCAAGAGTGGCAAGATCGAGGTGCTGTGCCACGAACTGATCGTGCTCAATGCCTCCGTCACACCTCCGTTCCAGCTGGACGACGACAACCTGTCGGAGACCACCCGCCTGACGCACCGCGTGCTGGACCTGCGCCGCCCGTACATGCAGAACAACCTGATGCTGCGTTACCGTGTATCCATGGAAGTGCGCAAGTTCCTTGACGCCAATGGCTTCGTGGACATCGAAACCCCCATGCTGACCAAGTCCACGCCCGAAGGCGCGCGCGACTACCTGGTACCCAGCCGCGTGCACGATGGCCACTTCTTCGCGCTGCCCCAGTCGCCCCAACTGTTCAAGCAGTTGCTGATGGTGGCCGGCTTTGACCGCTACTACCAGATCACCAAATGCTTCCGCGACGAAGACCTGCGCGCTGACCGCCAGCCGGAATTCACCCAGATCGATATTGAAACCTCGTTCCTGAACGAGGAAGAAATCCGTGACATGTTCCAGGGCATGATCACTACCGTGTTCAAGAACACCATTGGAGTGGACCTGGGCGAGTTCCCGGTCATGACCTACCAGGAAGCCATGCACCTGTACGGCTCCGACAAGCCGGACCTGCGTGTGAACCTGAAGTTCGCCGAAGTCACCGATGTGATGGCCGATGTGGACTTCAAGGTGTTCAGCGGTGCCGCGACCATGAAGAACGGCCGTGTGGTCGCGTTGCGTGTGCCCGGTGGCTCCAAAGAGACCGGCGGCATCAGCCGCGGCGAGATCGATGCCTACACCGAGTTCGTCAAGATCTACGGTGCCAAGGGCCTGGCCTACATCCGTGTGAATGACCTGTCCAAGGGTCGCGACGGTCTGCAGAGCCCCATCGTCAAGAATATCCACGACAAGGCACTCAACGCTGTGCTGGAGCGCACTGGCGCACAGGATGGCGACCTGATTTTCTTTGGTGCCGACAAGGCCAAGATTGTCAATGACGCCATCGGTGCCCTGCGCATCAAGATCGGCCACAGCGAATTTGGCAAGAAGAACGGCCTGTTCGAAAAAGCCTGGCGCCCGATGTGGGTGGTGGACTTCCCGATGTTTGAATTTGACGACGAAGCCCAACGCTACACCGCGACCCACCATCCCTTCACTGCGCCCAAAGATGGCCACGAGGACTGGATGGTTACGGCACCCGAGAAGTGCATCTCCAAGGGCTATGACATGGTCCTGAACGGTTGGGAAATGGGTGGCGGTTCGGTCCGTATCCATCGCGCAGACGTTCAGCAAAAAGTGTTCGATGCCCTCAAGATCACACCCGAAGAGGCCCAACTCAAGTTCGGCTTCCTGCTGGACGCCCTGCAATACGGTGCACCTCCGCACGGTGGCCTGGCCTTCGGTCTGGACCGTATCGTGACGCTGATGACCGGCGCCGAGTCCATCCGCGACGTGATTGCCTTCCCCAAGACCCAGCGCGCCCAGTGTCTGCTGACACAGGCGCCCAGCATGGTCGACGAGAAGCAGCTGCGCGAATTGCACATCCGCCTGCGCAACGTGGATCTGGCCAAGACCGCCTGATTGCCGCGGCTTGCTGCACAATGAAAGGGCGCTCTTTGAGCGCCTTTTCATTTTTGTCTGCCCGCAGCAGAGAGGGGGTGAGGGTTTCCGCTACGTGTCCTCCGCCCTGCGGGCTCCCCCTTTTACCTTCGCGGAAACCCTCACCCCCTCTCTGCTGCTCCAGTGCGCATGTGGTGCAGTTGCTGATGCACAATGAATGAGCGCATTTTGAGCTGAATTTGGGTTTTCAGGGAGATGAGATGGCGATACCGGATTACGAATCTTTAATGCTTCCCTTGCTGAAGCAATTGGCTGATGGCAGCGTTCGTGTGTTGAAAGATGTCATTGCCGCACTGGCTGATGAGTGTCAGTTGACGGCCGAGGAGCGAGCACAACTCTTGCCGAGCGGCGGGACGCTGACATTTCATTCAAGAGTTGGATGGGCTAAGACCTATTTGAAAAAGGCTGGCTTATTGACGCAGCCAAAGCGAGGGATGGTTCAAATTTCTGCCGCTGGCACTGAAGTCTTGGCTGAGAACCTTGATGCATTGAGTACCAAATATTTGTACCGGCTTGAATCTTTTCAGGATTTCCGCAATGGAAATCCCTCTGCAGAAGGGGAAACCAAAGCAGGTGCTTCAGCCCCAGTGTCCGTAGAGGTGGATCTAACACCTGACGAAGTGATTGACGCAGCCTTTGAAAAGTCGCGGGAAGCTTTGGCTGATGATGTGCTGGAACGGGTCAAGGCATGTTCACCGTCATACTTTGAGCGCTTGGTCGTTCAGTTGCTCATCAAGATGGGTTATGGCGGTAGCCGCGAGGAGGCAGGAAGAGCGGTTGGCAAATCCGGCGATGGTGGCATCGATGGCATCATCAATGAAGACCGCTTGGGACTGGACGCTATATATCTGCAAGCCAAACGTTGGGAAGGCGTAGTCGGTCGTCCCGAGATTATGAAGTTTGTAGGAGCCTTGGCAGGACAGCGCGCCAGCAAGGGCGTATTCATCACTACGTCTTGGTACACGCAAGAAGCCAAGGATTACGCTGCCAACAGCCAGTACAAGGTCGTTTTGATCGATGGCCCGCGGCTGTCCGATCTCATGATCGAACACGATTTGGGTGTTTCGGTGGCGGCTACTTATCAACTCAAACGGATTGATTCGGATTTCTTTGCGGATGAGTAATGGCTAAAATGGCTAACGCGAACAGGAGTCAGTCATGCAAGTCACCGCCACCGAAGCTAAAAATCGATTTGGGCAAATCTGTGCCCAGGCCAAGCGTGAACCGGTGTTCATAGAGAAGGGTGGGCGCGTCGATTCGGTGATTCTTTCTGTCGAACAGTTTGAGGCGTTGCAGGCTCTGCAGCAGCAGAAAACCATGGCGCAGCGCCGCAAGGAGTTCAACGAAAAATACAAAGACTGGATTGACGAACAGAATCAGCACTTCGAGACAAACGGGCTCTGGTGTGACGGTTTCGTGGCCTGGCAGGAGTAGTGGACTATGGCGCAGTTTGATGTTTATGTGAATCCCAATCCGGAGTCGCGCCAGTCGGTCCCTTTTGTGGTGGATGTGCAAAGTGGACTCATAGACGCTCTGCCTACGCGCTTGGTGATGCCTTTGTCGCGCATCGGTGCGGGTCAGGCGAGGTTTCCGGTTAATTTGTGTCCTCTTGTGGAGATCGAGGGAGAACCGCTGGCATTGATGCCGCATCTGGCGGCTCCAGTCTCGTCGCGCATGTTGCGCAAGCCAGTAGTCTCCGTCGCGCGCAGGGCCGGCGAAATAGGTGCCGCATTGGACGCGGTATTCAGTGGCTTCTGAAGCGTTGCAGTACAAGATTCCCCAATCAGTACTGGTGGTGATCTACACGCCGGTGCTGGACGTCTTACTGATCGAGCGTGCCGATGCGCCGGGATTCTGGCAATCAGTTACCGGATCCAAGGACCGGCTGGACGAGGCCTGGGAGGAAACGGCCACGCGCGAGGTGATGGAGGAAACAGGTATCGATGCCCATGCACTGGGCCATACCCTGACCGACTGGGCGCTGGAAAATGTGTACTCCATCTACCCGCAGTGGCGCCACCGCTATGCCCCCGATGTGGTGCAGAACACCGAGCGAGTGTTTGGACTGTGCGTGCCAATGGGTACTTCGGTAACCCTGAGCGCGCGCGAGCATACGGCGTACCAATGGTTGCCCTGGCAGGAGGCCGCAGACCGGTGTTTTTCTGCATCGAATGCCGAGGCAGTTCTACACGTACCTGTCTTTTCGGCCAGGGTCATCTGACACTGGCATGATGTAACCATGACTATTTTGCGTGTCGCCACCTACAACATCCACAAGGGCGTGCAGGGCGTAGGCCCGCGGCGCCGGCTGGAAATCCACAACCTGGGCCACGCGGTGGAGCAACTGGACGCCGACATTGTGTGCCTGCAGGAGGTGCGCAAGGTCCACCACCGGGAGGCGGAGTACTTCACCCGCTGGCCAGACATGCCGCAGGCTGACTTTCTGGCTCCAGAGGGTTATGAGGCGGTGTACCGCACCAACGCATTTACCAAACACGGTGAACATGGCAACGCCATGCTGTCGCGCTGGCCGGTGGTGGCGCACCAGCACGAGGACATGTCGGACCACCGGTTTGAACAGCGTGGCCTGTTGCACTCCGAAGTGACAGTGCACGGGCAATCGATTCATGTGGTCGTGGTGCACCTCGGGCTGATACGCTCTAGCCGGGTGCGCCAGTTGGCGCAATTGCAGCAGTTCATCGCACGGGAGGTGCCTGCAGGTGCCCCGGTGGTGGTGGCGGGTGATTTCAATGAGTGGGGTACGCTGGTACGCCGCACGCTGGGCAGTATCGGGCTGGTTGCACTGGAGAAAGACCGCATGGCAACCTTTCCATCGCGCATGCCCCTGGTGCAGCTCGATCACATCTACGCCCGAGGGTTGATCCCTGTAGGGTTGGAGGTTCCGCATGGCCGCATCTGGTGGCGTATGTCCGACCATCTTCCGCTGATTGCCGAATTCAGACTGCCATGAAGGGACAGCGCATGCGTGCCGGCCACGAGGTGCAGTTGCTCGAAGGCGGCACCGAGTATTTCCCGGCCCTGGTGGCTGCGATTGAACAGGCCAGTCTGGAAGTGCGGATGGAGACCTATATCTTCCATTTCGCAGCTGCAGGTGAGCAGGTGGCGCAGGCGCTGGTACGCGCGGCCAGCCGGGGCGTGGCCGTATTTCTGGTCATGGACGGGATTGGTACGCCACGCGTGCCACCCGAGTGGGCGCAGCGGTTCAATCAGGCCGGTGTGCAATGGCACCAGTTCTCGCCGTTGGGTCGGCTGGGATTGCTGATTCCCGGACGCTGGCGGCGCATGCACCGCAAGCTGTGTGTGGTGGACGGCAATGTGGCATTTTGCGGCGGCATCAACATCCTTGACGACTACATCGATCCCAATTACGGACAGCTGGAGTCGGCCCGACTGGACTATGCCGTGCGCGTGTCGGGGCCGCTGGTGGCCGATGCCCAGGCGGCGCTGGTGCAGTTCTGGGTGCGTTTGCAGGTCACACGCCAGTTGGAGAGGCTCCAGTTCCGCAGGGCACGGGCTGCGCTGGACATGACGCCGGTGGCCGTACCGGTGCGGGTTCCTGACGGTGTGGCGACGTATGGGGCGGTATTCGAACATGCGGCGGCCAGTCTGGTATTGCGTGACAACGTGCTCAACCGCACCCGCATCGAGTGGGCCTACCGCAAGGCCATTGCCTCGGCGCACCATGAGGTACTGATTGCCAATGCGTACTTTCTTCCGGGAACGCAGTTGCGCCGTGCGTTGATGGACGCCGCGCGCAGGGGTGTGCGGGTGCGCCTGGTGCTGCAGGGGCGGTATGAGTATTTCCTGCAGTTCCATGCGGCGCGCCAGCTTTATGGCGAACTGCTGGCTGCGGGGGTGGAAATCCATGAGTACCAGGCGGGTTTTCTGCACGCCAAGGTAGCCGTGGTGGACGGCCGTTGGGCGACAGTGGGATCCTCCAACCTGGACCCATTGAGCCTGCAACTGGCCCGCGAGGCGAATGTAGTGGTGGAAAACCGGGCCTTCGCCCACGCACTGCAGACGCGTCTGGAGCAGGTGATGGTCCGCAGTGGCCGCAAGATGGACCCACAGGCCCATGCAGAGCGCCCCCTGAAACAGCGTATTCTGGGAGGGTTTGCGGTGGGTCTGGTGCGGTTGATGTTGTTTCTGACAGGGCGACGCTATTAATTTGATAGCTGTCTGCGCAATGGTGGCGGGGGCTACACGCTAAAAACCCTACTCAGCAAAGGCTGGTAACATTCTTCACTTGTTAATGAAGCCCCAGAGCACCATGAACCCTTCTGACGTCGACGAGGGAACGCCCGTTTCCGTGAAAATCCGGGAGCGCCTGACTGCAGCGCGCAAACGCTTCCACGCCAACGACAATATTTCCGACTTCATCGAACCTGGCGAGCTGGAGAAGCTGCTCGACGAGGTTGAGGGAAAGATGAAGCATGTGCTCGACAGCATGGTCATCGACACCGAAAACGACCACAACACCGGTGACACCGCGCGTCGCGTGGCCAAGATGTATGTCAACGAGGTGTTCCGGGGTCGTTACGTCAAGGCGCCGCCGCTGACCGAATTTCCCAATGTGGGCCACCTCAACGAATTGATGATCGTGGGCCCCATCACCGTGCGCAGTGCCTGCAGCCACCATTTTTGCCCGGTGATTGGCCAGGTGTGGATCGGGATCATGCCCAACGAGCACACCAATGTCATTGGGCTCTCCAAATACGCACGTCTGGCGGAGTGGATCATGGGCCGCCCGCAGATCCAGGAAGAAGCGGTTGTGCAACTGGCTGACATGATTCAGGAGCGGACCCAGCCCGATGGTCTGGCCATCGTCATGGAAGCCAGCCATTTCTGCATGTCCTGGCGCGGCGTGAAGGACATGGACAGCAAGATGATCAATTCGGTCATGCGCGGCGTGTTCCTCAAGGACCCCAACCTGCGCCGGGAATTCCTGTCGCTGATCCCCAAGAAAACCAATTCCTGACTCCCCAATTTCCCACGAAAGGTCTGCCATGCTTGTACGTCTGCTCTATGCCAGCCGCGCCGTAGACTGCAGTGACGCAGCTATCGACGCCATTCTGAGCCAGTCCCGCCAGTCGAATCCGACCTGCGGCATCACCGGCATCCTCTGCTACGGCGGTGGTATTTTTTTGCAGGCTATCGAGGGCGGGCGCATGGCTGTCAGCGAACTGTACGGACATATCCAGCGTGACAAGCGCCACAAGGACGTGGTGCTGTTGCACTACGAAGAAATCTCTGAACGCCGCTTTGGCGGCTGGACCATGGGCCAGGTCAATACCTCGCGCATCAATACCAGCATCCTTCTGAAGTATGCCGAGAAGCCCGAACTGGACCCGTATGCCGTGTCTGGCAGGGTCTCTCTGGCCCTGCTCGAAGAGTTGATGGCCACCGCGTCCATCATCGGCCGCGCCTGATCCGGGCGTAGCGCATTGCAACCGCTGGTAGGCTGCGATTTTTCCAGCGCGCCTTCCAAGCGCAAACAGATTGCACTGGCCTGGGGGCTGCTGGAGCAAGGCCGGGTCCGTGTCACCGAGATCCAGCGGCTGGATTCGCTGGACGCATTCAGTGCCTGGTTGCATGAGCCGCGTGCCTGGGTAGGTGGGTTTGACCTGCCTTTTGGCCTGCCACGCGAACTGGTGGAGACCCTGGGCTGGCCCCTTGCTTGGGAGCCTTGCATGCGCCACTATGCATCGCTGGACAGGGCGCAGATACGCGACTGTTTTGCCGCGTTTTGTGCTGCGCGTCCCGCTGGTCGCAAATTCGCCCATCGGGCGACTGATATTCCTGCCGGCTCCAGTCCCTCGATGAAATGGGTCAATCCGCCGGTGGCTTACATGCTGCATGCGGGCGTGCCACGCTTGCTGGAGGCGGGGGTGTATTTGCCAGGCTTGCAGCCGGCAGTTCAGGCAATGGAAACAACGCCTGAGCGCGCCGCGAAAGTCGCTCTGGAAGCCTATCCCGGACTGTTGGCGCGCGAAATCCTCGGGCACCGCAGCTACAAGACGGATGACCGGGCCCGACAAAGTGATGAACGACTCATCGCGCGCAAGGACCTGGTGACGGCACTGGAGCTGGGGCAAACGCGGCTGCAGCTTCGGCTCAAGCTGACGCACGCACAGCGCGATGCGATCATCGAAGATGGTTCTGGCGATGCGCTGGATGCGGTGCTATGCCTGATGCAGGCTGCCTGGGCCTGGCAGCAACACTGCCAGGGTGCTCCGCTCTATGGTCTGCCTGCCGATATGGATCCGCTGGAGGGCTGGATTGTGACGGCCTGAGCCTGTGCAACTCAGCGTGGCAACAGCGCTTCCTGCAGCTTGATGGCTACCTGGGTCACGGCCATGGCCGCCGGGCATCCGGGCATGGATTGCATCAGCAGCTGCCGGCGCATGATGGCCTGGCGCACCGAGGGATCGGCTGGAATGTCGCCCATGTGGATCAGCCGTACCGGTTTGCCGGGCTCACTGACCACAAAGCGGTCCAGCACCTGCTGCAGTTGCATGGTGATGGCGCGGCCGTCGCCCAGGCGCGCTGTCTGGTTGATGACCATGCGCACGTTTTGCCGCTTCTGCTGGTTGACCAGGACTTTGATCGTGGCATAGGCGTCCGTCAGCGAAGTGGGCTCGGGGGTTGCCACCACGATCACCTCGGATGCCAGGGACACCGAGAACAAAACGACATCCGAAATGCCGGCACCCGTGTCCAGAATCACGATGTCGTAGTGGGGCACCAGGCTGTTCATGATGTGCAGGAAGTCGCCGCGCACTTCGGGCGTCAGGCGGGAATACTCCACCATGCCGGAGCCTGCCAGCAGCACCGAGAATCCGCCGGGGGCCTTGATGACGGCTTCTTCGAGTTTGGCCTTGCCGGTAAACACATCGTGCAGCGTAATCTTGGGATACAGGTTCAGCACCACATCCAGATTGGCCAGGCCCAGGTCGGCATCCAGCACCAGCACCCGCAGCCCACGCTTGGCCAACGACGCTGCCATGTTGGCAGAGAAAAACGTTTTACCGACGCCACCCTTGCCGCTGGTCACGGCCACCACCTTGCCCAGAGGCATCAGTGGAACTGAAGGGGGCTCAGTACCGGGTTGGGGGGATTTCAGCTCGTCCGACATCAATTAACCCTTTGCGCACTGCCATTGGCATTGCTGGTTGGCGTATCGCCAGAAACACTCTCGATCCAGGCGGGATCGCCCAGCGCGAGATGACCGAACAGCATGTTCTTTTCCTCGGCGCTGACATAAATTTCTTGTGGCTGGTCCAGCGAGACGCGGTTGCGCCCGCCGGTCTTGGAGTTGTAGAGCTGCGTATCCGCCCGCTCGGTCCACAGTGCCGTGGTGGAGCGCACCCACTCGGGCGCATAGGCTCCGCCGATACTGATGGTGATACCGATCTGGATCCCGGGCGCAATCTGGATGGTCAGCTTTTCGATAGCCTGGCGGATGCGCTCTGCCACGGTTTCACCGTAGTGCGAATGGCAGTTGGGCAGAATGGCCGCAAACTCCTCACCTCCGTAGCGTGCGACGGTATCCATAGGGCGTACGCACTTGGACAGTGTGCGCCCCACCGCCTGCAGGACCAGGTCACCGGCATGGTGACCGTAGGTGTCGTTCACGTTCTTGAAATGGTCGACATCGAGCATCAGCAACAGTGCGGGGTCACCCGAGCGCGCCACGATGTCGATCGTGCGTTCCATCACGTTGCGGAAGTGGCGCCGGTTGGACAGACCGGTCAGCGGGTCCTTGAGCGACAGTTCGCACAGGCCATCTATAACGCCCTGCAAGTAGGCGGCGGACTGTTCGCGAGGGGGCAGGGCCTCAACCATCTCCGGGCCCAGCAGGGCACGTGCATCATCCAATCGCAGTTGCTGCAATTCGACCAGAGATGCGGGTGTTGTGGCTGCCACGTTGGATGTTGCTTGGGATTGCGTTCGGCGAAAGTCTAACAGGAAGCCGTGCCTATAGGCGCGCAATGCATTCCAGTGCTTCTGCATCGGTGCGGTAAAGCTGCAACAGCGGATGCGGTGTGAGCAGACCCGAACGCCGCAGCACGGTTTCCACCGGGAGTTTGATGCCGCTGATGTGCAGTGCGATGCCGCGTTCCTGCAGATTGGCAGACAGTGCAGCAAAAACTTCTACGCCACTGGCATCAATACGGTTGATAGGGTGTGCGAACAGGCAGACGTGGCGCGTGTCGGGGTGTGCACTGAGGAAGTCGGCAATATTGCGCTCAAAACTGCTGGACGCAGCGAAGTCCAGTTCCGCATCCATGCGCAGGGCATACATGTGCGGTGCCAGCGGTGCCAGCTTCCACAAATGCCGGTCGCGCAGACTGCCATCCGGATGCAGCCCCACTTCGATGATGCGCGGGTGCAGGCGCAGGTAGAGGAAGTCGATCAGGCCCAGCATGACGCCTGCCAGAACGCCCCAGTAAATGCGGGGAGCGGTTGCCAGCGTGAGCGCAAAGGTGGCAAAACTTGTCAGGGACTCGGTGCGTGAAATTCGCCACAGGCGCGCGAAATTCATGGGCTGAATCAGACCCGAGACGGCAACGATCACGATGGCAGCCAGCACCGACATCGGGATGAAGTGCAGGGCGGGCATCAGAAACAGCAGGGCGAGCAGCACGAAACCGGTGGAGATCAGTGCCGACCAGCCGGTCCGGGCACCTGCAACCATATTGATAGCCGAGCGGGAAAAAGAGGTGCTGGTGGCGAAGCTGCCGCTGCAGGCGGACGCAATTTTTGCAAGACCCTGTGCGACCAGATCCTGGTTGTCATTCCACAGACTGCCATCCTGCTGACTCTGCACCTTGGCACTGGACGCCACTTCCAGAAAGCTCACCAGTGCAATCACCATGGACGGAACAATCAGCTGGCTCAAGACCGACCAGGGCAGCAGGGGGGGGAAATACAGGTCTGGCAGACCGACAGGGAGCGCGCCCACCACCGCACCTCCGGCGTTCTCAAATCCGGTGGCGTAACTGACCACACCTGACACAGCCACGACCCCGAGTACCGTGGGCCAGCGTGGGAAATAGCGTTTGGCCAGCCAGAGCAAGAGTACGGTTCCCAGACCAAATGCCAAAGCACCGAGGTGGAAGTGGGGTTGCTCCAGCACGGAGGAGAGCGGCCCCTGCATGCCCAGCAAAGCAGGAAGTTGCGAGCCGATGATGAGAACCCCGGCGGCCTGTGTGAACCCCGCGAGTACTGGCGCACTGATCATGTTGACCAGCCACCCGGCACGCAACAGGCCCAGCACCAGTTGAATGGCACCGGAAAACAGTGCCAGCCACACGGCCAGTGCGACCCATTCGGCACTGGCGGGTTGTGCCATGCCCTGGAGTGACGCTGCTATCAGCAGACAGGTCAGTGCGGTGGGGCCCACCGACAACCGGCTGGTACCTCCCCACAGGCTGGAGATGAGTGCCGGAAGCAGGGATGCATACAGGCCACTCACCAGGGGCATGCCAGCCAGCGCCGCATAGGCGACCGCCTGCGGTATCAGGAGAATGGCGACGGTGAAGGCCGCAAGGGTCTCTCCGCGCAGTAGCGTGAGGTCCGGTCTGGGCCAGGCAAGAAAAGGAAACCAGCGGGTCCAGACAGTGGATCTCACGGTTGCTTGGTGCCAATATGACTGGAACAGACCGGGCAGTTGGTGTTGCGTGGTATGCGCACTTCGTTCCATTCCATGGCGCGTCCATCGAGCATCAGCAGGCGCCCGGCCAGGGACTGGCCCACGCCGGCCAGCAGCTTGAGGGCTTCCGCCGCCTGCATGGAACCAATGATGCCCACCAGCGGCGCAAAGACGCCCATGGTCGCGCAACGTGCTTCCTCGAACGTCACGTCGGACGGGAATGCGCACGCGTAGCAGGGCGAAGCCGCGTTACGTGGGTCGTAGACGCTGATCTGTCCATCGAACTGGATGGCTGCACCGGATACCAGTGGCACGCCATGGCGCACGCAGGCTGCGTTGACCGCCTGGCGGGTGGTGAAGTTGTCGCAGCAGTCCAGCACCACGTCGGCCTGGGGCACCAGCGTGTCCAGCAGAGCTGCATCGGCACGCTCCTGCAGGGCCGTGACCTGGACGCGGTCGTTGAGGGCATGGACCGTGCGGCTGGCGGATTGCACCTTGGGTTGCCCCACGCTGTCGCTGTGGTGTGCGATCTGGCGCTGCAGGTTGGTGAGGTCCACGGTGTCGTGGTCCACCAGCGTGAGGTGTCCTACGCCGGCCACCGCCAGGTACATGGCCACCGGGGAGCCCAACCCCCCCGCACCGATGACCAGTGCATGGCCCTGAAGGATGCGGGTTTGTCCTTCAATGCCAATGTCGTCCAGCAGGATGTGGCGCGAGTAGCGCAGCAGCTCGTCGTCCTGCATGGTGCGGCTAGTTGTCTTTTTTCTCTTCCTTGCGTTCCACAAGGGTCTTGCTCACCAGCACCGGCTTACCTTTGAGCTGGTTCAGCGCTTGCTGCAACTGGAAGTCCTTTTCGGTGCCGAATTCAGGTGCGCGGCGCTCGGACGCTGGCTTGCGCGACTCTTCTTCCAGGCGCTTGAGGGCTTCTTCGCGGGCCTTCTCGCGGGCGGCGTCTTTCACCTCTTCACCCTGGCCGCTGCCCAGATGTTTTTCCAGATCGGCTTCCCGCATGCGCAGTGCGGCGTAGGGGCTGCCTTCTTCAGTGTCATCAAGCATCACGTCGGGCACGATGCCCTTGGCCTGGATGGACTTGCCGCTGGGGGTGTAGTAGCGCGAGGTGGTGATCTTCAGACCGGTATCCGGACCCAGCGGACGGAAAGTCTGCACCGAGCCCTTGCCAAACGTCTGGCTGCCCATAATGGTGGCGCGTTTGTGGTCTTGCAGTGCACCGGCCACGATTTCGCTCGCGGAGGCCGATCCTTCGTTGACCAGCACCACCAGCGGCACATTTTTCAGGCCTGCAGGCATGGTCTTGAGCGGGTCAGCGCCTGCGCGGCTCATGTAGTCACGCACCGATGCCTTGAAGGTCTGTTTGCTCTCGGGTGTCTGGCCGTTGGTGGACACCACGGTCACGTTCTCTGGCAGGAAGGTGGCCGAGATCGCCACTGCTGCATTGAGCAGGCCGCCGGGGTCATTGCGCAGATCCAGCACCAGGCCCTTGATCTTGGGGTCCTGTTTGTAGATCTCGTCGAGCTTTTTGGCGAAATCGTCGACGGTGCGTTCCTGGAACTGGCTGACGCGAATCCAGGCGTAGCCGGGCTCGATGACTTTGCCACGCACCGACTGGGCCTTGATCTCCTCACGGACGATGGTGACCGGGAAGGTCCGGTTCTCGTCCTTGCGGTAAATGGTCAGCAACACCTTGGTGGCGGGCTCGCCGCGCATGCGCTTGACGGCTTCGTTGAGCGTCAGGCCCTTAACCGCGGTGTCGTCAATCTTGGTAATCAGGTCGTTGGTTTTGAGTCCTGCCCGGAAGGCTGGAGAACCTTCAATGGGCGACACGATCTTGACCAGACCGTCTTCCTGGGTGATTTCGATGCCCACGCCCACGAATTTTCCGGAAGTGCCTTCCTTGAATTCCTTGAACGACTTCTTGTCGAAGTACTGGGAATGGGGGTCCAGACTGGAAACCATGCCGGCAATGGCATCGGTGATGAGTTTCTTCTCGTCCACCGGTTCCACGTAGTCACTCTTGACCATGCCGAAAACGGCCGCCAACTGCTGCAATTCCTCCAGGGGGAGGGGAGACAGCGTGTTGCGTGCAACGGTTTGCAGTGACACGGTGGTGAGCGCCCCGGCGACGACGCCCAAAGCAACCCAACCGGTAATTTTCAGTTTGTGACCCATATGTATTCCTGTGCCGTCTCAATATACACCTTGGAGGCGGTTGGCCGCAGTCAGTTCCCCTGATGCGGCCTTACTTTGCTCAGGCTTTACCCTGTGAGGCAACGGCAGCTGCGGCCTTGGCGGCAGCTTCTGCATCGCCCAGGTAGTAATGGCGAATGGGCTTGAGGTTTTCGTCCAGTTCATACACCAGCGGAATGCCGTTGGGGATGTTGACCCCCACGATGGCATCGTCGGCGATGTTGTCGAGGTATTTCACCAGTGCGCGGATGGAATTGCCATGGGCCGCCACCACAATACGCTTGCCTGCCTTGATGGCCGGGGCCATGGATTCGTTCCAGAACGGAATCACGCGGGCGACGGTGTCCTTCAGGCATTCGGTCAGTGGCACGTCCGCGGCCTGCATGTTGGCGTAGCGGCGGTCGCCGCGCTCGCAGCGGGGGTCGTTCGCTTCCAGGGCGGGCGGAGGGGTGTCGTAGCTGCGGCGCCAGATCAGAACCTGGTCATCACCGTATTGCTTAGCCATGTCGGCCTTGTTCAAGCCCTGCAGGGCACCGTAGTGGCGCTCGTTGAGGCGCCAGTTCTTGACCACGGGCAACCAGGTGCAGTCCATTTCGTCCAGGGCGTACCACAGGGTGTGGATGGCACGCTTGAGTACGCTGGTGTAGGCCAGATCGAATGCGTAGCCCTCAGCCTTGAGCAGTTTGCCAGCGGACATGGCTTGGGAAACGCCGGTGGGCGTCAGGTCCACATCGGTCCAGCCGGTGAAGCGGTTTTCAAGATTCCAGGTGGATTCGCCATGGCGAATGAGAACGAGTTTGTACATGGTCAACAGGCCGGTGCGTGGGGAATAACCGCCCTGGCGGACGGTGGTTAGCCCAACATTCTAAAATGACGGGCTGACCGTTGGGTAACGGTCGTGTAACCAACAAGGACCAAAGTGAAATTTATTGTCGATAACTGGATGCTGATCACGATTGCCATCACATCTGGAGGCCTTTTGCTGTGGCCCGTACTGCAGGGTGCTGCCACGGTGGGATTGAACCCCACCGCGGCAGTGCAGCTGATGAACCGCGAAAAAGCCGTGGTGATTGATGTCTGTGAGCCCGGCGAACACGCTGCGGGCCACATTGTGGGTGCGAAGAACATCCCGATGGGGCAACTGGAAGCCAAGCTGGCTAGCGTCGTCAAGAACAAGGCAACCCCCATTCTGATGGTGTGCCAGTCCGGCGCGCGTTCTGCGCGGTCTGTGGCCATTGCCAAGAAACTGGGTTACGAGCAGGCCCAATCACTGGCCGGCGGGATCGGAGCGTGGAAAAGCGCTAACCTGCCGGTAGAGAAAGGGTAAATCCATGCAAACCGTCAAGATGTACACCACCGCTGTCTGCCCCTATTGCGTGCAGGCCAAGCGCGTCCTCAAGTCCAAAGGCGTAGAGAACATTGAAGAAGTGCGCGTGGATGCCAATCCTGATGAGCGCATGAAGATGATGGAACTGACCGGGCGACGCACCGTGCCGCAGATTTTTATCGGATCCACCCATGTGGGTGGCTGCGATGACTTGATGGCGCTGGACAGCAAGGGCGGTCTGGTGCCGCTGCTCAACGCAGCCTGAGATAATCCTCGTTAGAGCAATTTGCTTGATTGGCCCGCCAGGCTGTGTCCGGGCGGGCTTTGTTTTACTTTGAAAGACTGTTGCCATGGCAGACCAAGAACCCGTATTCCAGATTCAGCGCGTGTACCTCAAGGAGGCTTCGCTGGAGCAGCCCAATTCCCCCGCCATCCTGCTGGAGCAGGAGCAGCCTTCCGTGGACATCCAGCTCGGCGTGGAAGCCGCGCCGGTGGCTGACGGCGTGTTTGAAGTGTCGGTGACCGCCACAGTGCAAACCAAGATCAAGGACAAGACCGTGTTTCTGGTGGAAGCCAAACAGGCGGGCATCTTCGAGATCCGTAACCTGCCAGAAGAGCAGCTGGGCCAGATCATGGGCATTGCCTGTCCGCAAATCGTGTACCCCTACCTGCGTGGCAACGTAGCCGACCTGATCCAGCGCGCAGGCTTCCCGCCCGTGCACCTGTCGGAAATCAATTTTCAGGCCATGTACGAACAGCAGAAGGCTGAAGCGGCTGGTGCCGGTTTGCCCCAGTAATTTAAGCGTTTTCAGGCGCTAGCCCCCGTGGATATTGCGTAAGTAGCTATGAAAATAATAGTGCTTGGTGCCGGTGCCTGGGGTACGGCGCTGGCCATCAGTGCCAGCCGCAATCCCCAGGGACACCAGGTGACCCTGTGGGCCCGGGATGCTGATCAGGCTCAGGCCATGCGCACCCAGCGCGAGAACGCACGCTACCTGCCGGGAGCGCCATTTCCTCCAGCCCTGCAGATCGACTGCCAGCCTGTATCGGAACTGGTGGGCAGCCTGGCCCAACATGATCTGATCGTGGTGGGCTCGCCCATGTCGGGATTGCGCGGGCTGCTGACCAGTCTGGAGGACTGCAGCATCCCTGTGGCCTGGCTGTGCAAAGGTTTCGAGGCGGCGCGCGATGCATCCTACGGACTGCTGGGCCATGAAGTGCAGGCGCAGGTGGCACCGCACATGCAGGCCGGGGTTCTGAGTGGTCCCAGTTTTGCGCAGGAAGTGGCGCAGGGCAAGCCGACCGCACTGGTGGCTGCCAGCGCGCATGCGCAGGTCCGCGAGGCCCTGGTGCAGGCCTTCCACAGCCCCACCTTGCGCGTGTACGCCAGCGACGATGTGGTCGGCGTGGAAGTGGGTGGCGCCGTCAAGAACGTGCTGGCGATCGCCACCGGGCTGTGTGACGGCCTGCAATTGGGGCTCAATGCCCGTGCGGCCCTGGTGACCCGCGGTCTGACCGAGATGACGCGTCTGGGGCTGGCCCTGGGCGCGCGCGCAGACACGTTCATGGGCCTCAGTGGCTTGGGTGATCTGGTCCTGACGTCCACCGGTGATCTGTCGCGTAACCGCCGTGTCGGTCTGGCCCTGGCGCAGGGCAAGAGCCTGCAGCAGGCGGTAGATGAACTGGGACACGTGGCCGAGGGTGTCTATTGCGCCCGCACGGTGGTGCAGCGTGCCTTGGGCCTGGGCGTGGACATGCCGATCGCCCGCTGTGTGGTGGAATTGCTCGATGGCCGCATGCAACCGGCGCAGGCCGTGGCGGCCCTGATGGGCCGGGACCCTACAGTTGAAATGGCCAGCTAGGGTAGCCTTGCCCTAGCTGTTGGCCACGCGTGCAGCGATGTGCGCCATGGCCTCTTCCACCTGGTCTACCAGGATCAGGCACAGATCGCCGTCCTGCAGCTTGTCCATGGCGGCGTCAATCGCCAGAAACTCGCCATAGAACTCGCTGGACTCTTTCGTGCGGCCGGCGTTGGCCAGGCCCTCGCGCAACAGCGCGATCACTTCGCCATTCTGGCGTCCACGCTGGCACTGGTCTTCAAACAAAATGACTTCGTCGAACGCGTTGCCGAGGATCTCGGTCTGCTGGCGAATGTCCTGGTCACGCCGGTCGCCGGCGCCACTGATAACCACCGAGCGGCGTTTGGCCGGCAATGCCTCGACCGCTTGCACCAGCGCCAGCATGGCATCCGGGTTGTGGCCGTAGTCGGCAATCACGGTGGCTCCACGGTACTGGAAGAGGTTGAAGCGACCCGCCGCGTTGTGGCTGTCGTTGGAGAACGACTTCAGGCCATTGCCGATGGTGCGCCAGTCCAGACCCAGCGCCCAGGCTGCAGCCACCGAGGCCATCACGTTGTCCACCTGGAAACCGATGGCGCCGCCCAGGGTGACCGGAATTTCCGAGAGGGGGATGCTGTGCTGAACGTCGCCTTTGGCAGCGACCACACATCCGTTTTCCACGTACACCACGGCCTGCCCCTGCGCCCGGTGTGTCGCCATGACGGGGTGAAACTTGTCGGCGGCAAAGAAGATGACCGAGCCCTTGCACTTGCTTGCCATGGACGCCACGTTGGGGTCAACTGCATTGAGCACAGCCGTACCTTTGGGCGATACGTTTTGCACGATCACGCGCTTGAGCACCGCCAGTTCATCCACGGTGGTGATGTAGTTCAGGCCCAGATGGTCGCCACTGCCGACGTTGGTGACCACTGCCACATCGCAGCGGTCAAAAGCCAGTCCTTCGCGCAACACGCCGCCGCGGGCGGTTTCCAGCACGGCTGCGTCCACGTCTGGGTGCAGCAGCACGCTGCGTGCACTCTTGGGACCGCTGCAGTCGCCAGTGTCGATCACGGTTCCGCCGACATAGACACCATCGGTATTGGTCATGCCGACACACATGCCGTTGTGGGTCAGCAGGTGCGAAATCAGACGGACCGTGGTGGTTTTGCCATTGGTGCCAGTGACGGCCACGATCGGAATACGACCGTTCTGGCCAGGTTTGAACATGCTGGAAATGATGGCCTCGCCCACAGCGCGGCCTTTGCCAAACGAGGGTGCCAGATGCATGCGCAAGCCGGGTGCGGCGTTGACTTCCACCATGCCGCCGCCCTGTTCTTCCAGTGGGCGCAGGATGGTGTCGCACACCACGTCCACACCGCAGATATCCAGCCCTACCATGCGCGCTGCGGCCACGGCACGCGCGGCTACATCGGGGTGCACATCGTCGGTGACATCGGTGGCCGAGCCGCCGGTGGACAGGTTGGCGTTGTTGCGCAGATTGACGCGTTGTCCCTTGACGGGAATCGAGTCGGCTTCAAATCCCTGCGAAGCGAGGCAGGATCGTGCAATGTCGTCAAAACGGATTTTGGTGAGGGACGTGGAGTGCCCGCTACCACGGCGGGGGTCCTGGTTGACCTGCTCCACCAGCTGCGTGATGGTGTGCACGCCATCACCCACGACCTTGGGCGGGTCACGTCGGGCCGCCGCAACCAGCTTATCGCCGACTACCAGCAAACGAAAATCGTTGCCTGGCATATAGCGCTCTACCAGGATGTCATCGCGGAATTCGCAGGCGGCGGCGTAGGCCTTCAGCAGTTGCTCTTTGTCGCTGATATTGACGGTGACGCCTTTGCCCTGGTTTCCGTCGTTGGGTTTGACCACGACCGGTAAACCGATCTCGCAGGCGGCTTTCCAGGCGTCCTCTGCATCCGTGACCGGGCGGCCACCGGGTACCGGCACACCGGCTGCTGCCAGCAGTTTCTTGGTGAGCTGCTTGTCCTGCGCAATGGCTTCCGAAATGGCGCTGGTGATGTCCATCTCTGCTGCCTGAATGCGGCGCTGCTTGCTGCCCCAGCCAAAGCGCACCATGCTGCCTTCGGTCATGCGGCTGTAGGGAATGCCCCGCGCCACGGCAGCGTCCACGATGGACCCGGTGCTAGGCCCCAGGCGGACGTCTTCGTCCAGGTCTTTCAATTGGGTGAGGGCGCTTGTCAGGTCAAAAGGCGTGTTGTCCACGGCCGATTGACACAGGGCCTGTGCCAGCTCCATGGCCAGCAGGCCGACTTCTTCTTCGCTGTATTCCACGACCACCTGGTAGACATGGGGTTCGAGCGTGGCGGTGGTCCGGCTGAATGTGACCGGGCATCCGGCCTGCGCCTGCAATCCCAAAGCTGCCAGCTCCAGCACATGGGCCATCGGGATGGAATCGTCGTGCCCGGTGGGCTGGAAGAGGCTGATTTCCGGAAACCGTGCACGGATGCGGGCCTCGAATCCGTCGATCCTGCTGACACAGGCTTCTTGCGCCGTGCAGGTGACGATGGACTGGATGGCCGTGTGGTGACTCCACAGGTTGGGGCCACGCAGGGCCCGGACGCGAGTGACTTCCATGGGGATCTCAGTAAGGGGTTTTCTTCGGATTCGACTCGAAAGTACGCAAGCCGGCCGCAATCAGTTCAATCGGGATGTCCAGCGCCCATGCCGCCGCAACGGCTGCCATCACCATCTCGGGTTTGGACGCTTTGCTGGGCTTGAGGCCCGACAGCGGCAGCTTGGCCACATCCTGCGATCCTTGTGCCAGAACAATGTCGCCATCACGCAGGAAAACGACGCGTTCACCCTCTTGCTGGTGTTCCGCAATGGCGGGCAGGCCGCTGTCCATACCGTAGAAGATGACCTTGCCATCGCACAACTCGGCCATTTCCACGACCTGCTCGTCGGCCGCATTGAGGACGGCGGTGCCGCTGGGCAGCACCACATCCACCTGGGTGCGCGCAACCTTGTAGGTTTGCTCGGCATCCAGAATGTCGAATTCCGACAGCTCAGCGTGCCACCCCACATCGGTGACGACGCCGACGTTGCATTTGTCGTAGGCCAGACCTTCGGCCAGGATGCTGCGACTGGGGTTTTCAAACACCGCTGCCTGCACCGACCGGTTGATCAGCAGACGCTGGCCGGCTTCCCAGTGGGCGCAGTCGCTGGCGACCACCTGTCGTCCGTCCAGGTACAGGCCTTCACTGCAAGCCAGGCCTACGTGCTTGCCGCTGATGTGTACCAGCCAGGCCACCAGACGCGCAATGCGCCCGGTGTTCTGGGTGCCGGTGACGCCCACAATCGGGATACGTCCGTCCTTGTCGGTATGGAACAGGTGCTCGATGATGGCCTTGCCGACCGGACGTCCGGTGCCTTGCGCAGGCT